>Ga0102943_1001154_pt1 | contig 16762 bp, 13 predicted proteins | sample SalPonC_black_MG_FD_78174 | JGI IMG/M metagenome (GOLD analysis project Ga0102943, IMG submission 78174) | Salt pond soil microbial communities from South San Francisco under conditions of wetland restoration - Salt Pond MetaG... | ecosystem: Environmental > Aquatic > Marine > Intertidal zone >...
ATACCATCACCTGATAATAACTTATTACAAGAATCTTTAACAACAAATATTAGCCGGGCACTTAAAAAACTAACACCGAGAGAAGCAGAAATAATTACCATGTCGTTTGGTTTATTTGATACACCGGTGTATTCATTATATGATATGGCGGTAATTTACAATATGTCATCCGAAAGGATAAGGCAAATAAGACGCAGAGGATTGATACGGTTAAAATCATTACTCAATGGAAAATTTTCATTCCTCGATTAAAAACAAATAAAATAATTTAAAAACTAAAATTTATTTATGGGCCGATCACAAGAATCATTTAACAAAAAAGAAGTACGAAGAAAGAAAGAGAAAAAAAGAAAAGATAAAGTACAAAAAAAGTTAGAAAAAAGAGAAGGGGATAAGAATAGTCTGGACGACATGATTGCATATGTCGATAAAAATGGAGTAATTACTTCAACTCCGCCCGATCCGGATGAAAAAGATGATATCAAGGCAGAGGATATCCTGGTAAGTGTTCCAAACAAAAGTGAAGAAGATGAACTCGATCCAATAAGAAAAGGAACTTTAACTTTTTTTAATGATTCAAAAGGATACGGGTTTATTAAGGATTCTGAAACTAAAGAGAGTATTTTTGTGCATATAAATAATATGCTCGAAGAGATTATTGAAGGAAATATCGTTAGCTTTGAAATTGAAAAAGGCCCAAAAGGCCTGGTAGCTGTAAATGTAAAGCTGGTTAAATAATTTTTCGTTTATGTCTTTCTGACATTTTAGCGTGTAAAAAACGATAAAAAACCACTCTGGAATAGTATGATAAGCCATACTACTGAGTGGTTTTTATGTTTTTTTTATAATCAGCTCCCTGATACCTGAATTCATAAACAAATCCAAACTCTTAATCTGTTCTGATTATCCTATGTAAGCTTTTTCTTCCTTTCTCATTCAAACCTATTGTTGAGATCAATTATTTTGAGTATGTTTTGCATAGATCTAAGATTTTGTGAGCACAAAACTCCAATATTCAAATTTACCGTTATTAAAAGAATCAAATCGATTAGTACCTTTTGTTCCGGCAAATTCTAAAAATGATTGCTGAAGAAATCCCGGAATCTTTTTCTTAATAAGTTTCTCTCTTCGTTGAGTATCTAAGGTTAATCCTTTGGCTACATTTTTGGTGATATTGTTTTCTTTCTTAATGGTGAAACCACATTTTTTAAGACTGTCTTTGATGGTTTCTAACTCATCTTTTTCCATCATATCAGCAAATAGAAAATGTCCATCGTCATTTAATACACGATATACCTCGTTAAAAAAAATTTCAATATTACTATAACATCGGGCTGACTCAACATTTACTACTGCATCAAAAGTTTCGCCATTAACAGGTAGTTTTTCAGCACGCCCTTCAACAAAGGATAACCCGGGAACACTATAAAAGCGATTACAAAAATTAATTACACTTGAAGAAATATCAACTGCTGTATATTTCTTAGGCTTATAGTATCGGGTAATATAATCAGCTCCTCCCCCTCTTCCTGCGCCTACTTCCAGAACTTTTTTGTTTGCTAAATCTACACTATTTACGACATGATCGTATAATTGAATACAATAGCGATTTACTTCGTCTTTTTGATCTAAATCAATAGGCAGATCTCCATTAAGACTTGCATAACCATAATTCATAAAGTTGGCGCTAATATCTTTATCAAAACGAATCATTAGCTTGTGCCAAATACGCCACATAGGCCTCCGTAAAGTCGTTGGAAATTCACAATATTTTTCTACAAAATTTTTCATTGCTATACATTTTTATTTTAGGGCAAGTTAAGCACGAAATACACTTAAAGAAAGAAAATGGGTTGTATAGCAATATAAATGGGAGTAATCAGATATTTTTGTGGTGAATAGACTTTATTCTGGGGCGAATTGCATGCTTATTTTTGGGTTAAAAAAACATTCTTTAGAGCAATAACATATTGTCTTGAAACGGGAATTTTTTTATCTAACTCCTTAATCTTAAGAACATGACCACTATAATTACGTATAAGTTTATCGATATAATTTACATTAACCAAACATGTACGATGACAACGGATAATATCTTTATAGGAAGCAAGCTGTGATTCAACATTTTTCAAGGTATTTCTGATAATTTTTTTCTCAAGGACATCATTTTTATAGTGGTAAATTTCAATGTAATTATCAGCAGACTGGATGATAACGATATCTATAGGCTGTAAAACTAATTTTTCTGTTTTATTTGATGACAAAATCCCTATTTCTTTTTCTTCATTGTATTTTTCCAGTTCATTTATCTTTAAAAAATAGTCCTTATTTTGCTCTTTCAATAACTCAATAATCCTTCCCTGGCTTTTGTTTTTATATAAGATAACCAAGATAAATACAGGAATAAGACAGACTAAAGCCATTTTAAAAATAATATACAGAGAAAGGGTGCTTTTTCCAACAAACCGTATATAAAAAGCAAAAGCGGTAGCTGTTAAAATAACCAATAAGGCATTAAGAATAAACGGAGGGCCACTTTCCCATTCGCTTGCTTTAAACCACTTGGGTAAAATTAAAGGTAAACCCACTAATATTAAAACCGAAACAAAAAAGGTAATACCTCCAAAACCGGCAACATAAAGTAACCGATTATTGTAATCGAGTGTTTCCAAAGGAAAAGGCTGAAAAAAGAGCACAAACATAAATACTCCTAAACTGATGATAAATATTCGTCCCAGTTCGTCTTTAAGCATGTTTGGTGATGGTTTATCGAGATCTTCCAAAAAATATTTTTTTAATTGTACAATTAAATAATGATCTAATTATAGATATTATGATTTTTGCTAAAGATACATAAAGAAAGAGTTGATTGCAAAAGGATTGGTTAAGTATCTTTTTTAGATAACTAAAGTTTTAAAATTAATTTACTTCACTGGTTTATACGAGCAACTACTTTAACATTGGATAATAATTAGATTAAACAAATGGTAAACATCAGATCTTCTCTACCTTGCATGCAGTTAATTTAAATGCAGCTATTTTTGAAAAAGGATCTAAATCGCTGCGTGTTAAGCGATTTACCGGTGATTCAGAATAGTGCCAGGGCATAAACAATTCACCCCCGGCTACATGGTCGCTTGCTTTTAATGTGGTTTCTAATACTCCTTGTTTTGATGTTACACGTACTTTTTGTCCATCTTTAAAATCATATTTAACCACATCACCCGGATTCATTAGAACGTATGATTCGTTAGCAAAATCGGTTAATGCCTTATTTTTTCTCGACATGGTTGCTGTATGATAATGATAGAGTATACGACCACTATTCATGATAAACGGAAATTCTTTACTGGTCTTTTCGGTTTGCGGCACATGCTCTACCGGGTTTAATATGGCTTTTCCGTTAGAAGTGTTAAACTTATCCAGAAACAGAGTAGCCGTTCCCGGATGATCTTTCGTAGGACAAGGCCATTGTATTCCCTCATGTTCTATTCTTTCGTAGGATATTCCTGCCATCATAGGTGCTGCCCGGGCAATTTCATTAAAAATATCCGATGCATTTTGATAATTTCCAAGGTCATATCCCATTCGTTCAGCGATTCTAACAATAATCTTCCAGTCTTCTTCAGCTTCTCCGGGCATTTCAACCGCTTTACGCACGCGTAAAACTCGTCGGTCGCTGTTAACAAATGTACCATCTTTTTCAGCAAACGAAGAAGCAGGTAATATAACATCAGCAAAAGGAGTCGTTTCGGTATGAAAAATATCCTGAACCACTAAAAATTCCAGTTTTTTTAATGCCTGTTCTGTATGATTCAGATCTGGATCGGTAACCATCGGATTTTCTCCCATAATAAACATCCCTTTTATCTTATCATCGTAAGCAGCATGCATTATTTCTACCGTTGTTAAACCCGGTTTTGCCGATAAATGTTCATAATCAACATTCCACAATCTGGCGATTCGCTTCCTGTTTTCCTCATCGGTAACCGAAATATATCCGGGATAAATAATTGGAGAACATCCTACATCGGTAGCTCCCTGCACATTATTTTGTCCCCGCGGGGGATCAATTCCGGCTCTTTCTTTCCCGATTTGTCCGGTAATCAACATCATATTAATTAGCGAGAACACATTATTTGTGCCTGTAACCTGCTGGCTCATGCCCATTCCGGTAGCAATCATAGATGTTTCGGAAGTTGCATACATACGTGCAGCAGCCATCATCTTTTCTTTAGGGACAGAAGTTATCTCTTCGGTTTTTTCGGGTGTATACTTTTCAACCAGTTGCTTTAATTCTTCAAAAGCATCTAATCCTCCGTCTACTCTTTTCTCAATAAATTCTTTATCAATCAGATTTTCTTTAATAATAAATCGAATCATTCCATTTAACAGGGCAACATCAGAACCTAAACGCGGCTGTAGCCAGATGTCGGCATATTTTACCAGGGGTGTCCATTTCGGATCGCAAATAATCAATTTTTTTCCTGCATAATGCCCATTTTTAACATATGTTGCTGTAACCGGATGGGTATCAATCATATTATTCCCGGTAACAAATAAACAATCAGTTGTAGCAAAATCCTGGATAGAATTACTTCCGGCTCCATCACCAATGGATTTAAGCATAGCAGTAACTGTAGATGCATGGCACAAACGGGTACAATAGTCTATATTATTGGTACCAAAAACCATTCGTATAAATTTCTGAAACAAGTAATTATCTTCGTTGGTACACTTAGCAGATGCATATCCGGCTAAAGCATCATTTCCAAATTTTTCTTTTATCTCCGTGAATTTTTGGGCTATTAAATCCAGTGCCTCATCCCAGCTTGCTTTTTCAAACTTTCCGTTTCTTTTTATCAATGGGTGGGTTAAACGCTCGGGGCTATGAACATAATCGTAACCAAACCGGCCCTTAACACATAAACGTCCATCGTTAGGCCAAACACCTTCAAATCCATTGGAACGAACAATTTTACCATTTTGAACCAGTAACTCAATTTGGCATCCTACACCACAATAAGGACAAGTAGTTTTTACTTTTTTATTAATTTTATTGATTTGAATTTCACCACGATGTGGCTTTTCCACCAAAGCACCGGTAGGGCACAGCTGAATACATTCGCCGCAACCATCACACTCCGATTTGTTCCACTGATCAAATCCGGCAATAATATAGGATGTTATTCCCCGCTCGGAAAATGAAAGGACATTTTTACCCTGAACCTCGTCGCATGCTTTAATACATCTGAAACATTTTATACATTTTGATGCATCGTAAGTTAAAACGGGCGAACTATCATCAAGTTTAAAATCTAAATCCTTAGAAATAGTTGGATATTTTCGATTCCCCGGCTCATCAAGCTTATAGTGTGTTATCCAATCCCGAAACTCATCACTGTATGTCCCATCAGCATGTTCGTTATGTTCGGCTAATAAATAATCAAGCGTATGTTTTCTGGTATCTTCCAGCTCATCATCAAAGGCCGTAATTTCCATTCCATCTTTCACAGCAACCGTACACGACATCACTAATCCATTAACATCCTTAATCTTAACTACACAAAGTCTACATGCACCGGAAGGACTTAATTTTTTATGATAGCATAACCCGGGGATTTTGATTCCATTATCTCTGGCAACCTGCAGAAGGTTTGCTCCTTCGTATGCTTTTATTTTTTTACCATCAATGATGATATTCACTAGTTTACTCATAGATATTAATTTCTGATACTAAAATTGATGTTGAAAATACTGTTTTAAACTCTTAATAGGTAGAATGGGTGATTGACCCAGCGGACAAAGAGAATTTTTAGCCATATAATCAGCTTCGTATAAAAGTTGATCCAAAATTTGAGCTTTTTTTGAAGAGTTTTCTTTTGCCTGGTCCATCAGAATCATTAATTGAGCAGTACCTATTCTGCAAGGGACACATTTTCCACAGGATTCATGTTTAAAAAACTCTAAAATAGAGCAGGTCATATCAAAAACAGACCTTTCTTCTGACATGACAATAATTGCTCCGGAACCAAGTACTGCCCCTTTTTCTTTCAGCGTATCGAATCCCATGGGAGTATCTAAAACCGTTTCATCAACGAAAGTTCCAGCGGCACCTCCTAATAATGCTGCCTTAAATTTTTTATTGTCTTTCATTCCGCCGGCTAAATCATCAATCAAATGCCGAAGAGTAACACCCATTGTTGCTTCATAATATCCCGGTTTGTTCACATCTCCGCTAATGGTAAAAATTTTTGTCCCGGGAGATTTTTCTGTTCCCATCGATTTATAATGTTCAGCACCATGTTCTATAATGTAGGGTAAATGAGCAAAGGTTTCTACATTATTAATCAAAGTAGGCATACCAAACAACCCTTTTTCAGCAGGAAATGGAGGTTTAATGCGGGGGTATCCACGTTTTCCTTCCAATGATTCCAGTAAAGTCAGCTCCTCACCACACAAGTATGAACCGGCACCAAGTTTTATTTCCAGTTCAAAATCAAAACCTGAATGTAGAATATCTTTTCCTAAAAATCCTTTCTCTTTTGCTTGTTTCAAAGCAACCCGAAGCTTTTGAATGGATGTTGTATATTCTCCGCGTACATAGATATAACCTTTGGTTGCCCCAATAGCAAATGCAGCAATAATAAGCCCTTCGATTAACACATGTGGGTCTTGTTCCATAATTACCCTATCCTTAAAGGTACCGGGCTCACCTTCATCGGCATTACATACAATATATTTCTGCACACATCGCTCACAAACAGATTCGTTGGTAAACTTATTTTTAAGACCTGTGGGAAAACCAGCACCTCCTCTGCCTCTTAATTTAGCATCAATGAGTAACTCAATAATATCAAGAGGATTTTCTTGCAATGCTTTTTTAACCTTATTATATCCTCCCATAGCTATGTATTCATCAATTCTTTCGGGGTTATATTTCCCGGCATTTAGTAAAGCTATTTTTTGTTCTTTAATCACAATAATTATTGGGTTGAGTTATTATTTCTAATTTCTTCTAAAATCTCTATTATTTTATCTTCATTCAAATCAGTATACATTTTGTTATTAATCATCATGACAGGAGCCTGAGCACAATGACCTAAACATTCTGATGGTTCTAAGGTAAAAAGCATATCGCTGGTGGTACCTCCCATTTTAATCTCCAGCATATTTTCAATTACTTCAATCATACTTTTACCACTTATCATATTACAAACAGGAGATTTGCATATTCTGATAATATATTCACCTCTGGGCTTTAAACTAAACATAGAATAATATTTAGCCACACCATATACTGTACTATAGGTAGTATTCAAATATTCGGCTACAAACTTTAAATCTTCAGTAGTTATGTAATTATTCGGATTATTATTTTGAAGCCTGTGCAATATATTGAGCATATTATCTTTTGCAGGTTCAAAATCGAATATCAAAGCTGATTTGTCCATAAACGTATCTTATATTTATTTAGGTTAAATATAAGACATGTATCCAAATATATCAATATATAAAATAATATAGATTGATTTTAATTAAAAAAGCCCGGAATAACCGGGCTTAATGATTTTTTTATTTAAAGTATTTATTTACCTAATTCCCAACCTAATTTCAACTGAATCATAGGTAAAACCCTGGTTTCTAATGAATAACTATCATAATTATCCTCATCAGAATCATAAAATCCAATATTTTCGGTATCCTGTGAAATAGCTATACCAAGCCCTACAGATAGATTAAAAGCCGAAGGAGAGGTATATCTATACCCCACATTAAAACCAAATATATTTTGTTCAAAGGTATTGATTCTATCATCTCCTGAACTTTCTTCTGCTACAAATATTTCTTCTCCCTGCGATTTTTCTGCTGTTAATCCAATAAAAGGCCTGTGCTGACCCGAACCGGTAGGAATAAGAAATTTAAATTGTGCACCATATGAAAAACTTCCTGCATCTACTACTGAGCTTTCGGAGAACCAGTCTGTAACCACAGCCTGGTAAAGTACACCCGCATAATGCCATCTAACATACGGACCAACAGCCAGCAAATTAGCAAACTGAAAATCCAGTGATACTTGTGGGCCAAAAAAGACCAGTCCTAAGGCATCAACTTGCAAATTCATCAATTTTAGCCGGTAATCTGATTCTTCACCGATAGAACTTGCATTATTTATCATTCTATTACTAAAATCCTGATTTAAAATTGGTTCTTTGGCTATACTACCCAAAGCAAAACACATGATTAAAATAAGTACTGTAATTTTTCTCATATCATTTTAGTTTACTGTTATTATAATAACAAAACTAATTATATTTAATATAAAAAAAAGCTGCCATTTTGAGGCAGCCCCTATATCTTCGAAGAAAAAATTCATTACCTCCCTAACTGCCAACCAATCATAAGTTGTATTATAGGAATTACTCTTGATTCCAAATGATAATAATCGGTATAATCTTCACCTGACTCATAGTAACCAATACTTTTTGTATCTTTGGCAAAACCAACAGCAATGCTGGCAGATAAATTGAAACTCCCTTCGGTAAACATCCTGTAACCAGCCCCAAAGTGGAATATATTTGTTTCATACTCGTAGATATACTTATCTCCAAAATCTTTATAATCTGAACCAAATGATTTTTCAAGCCCTAGTTCGATATAAGGCCTGTGTTGTCCGTTCCCAACAGGGATTAAAAATTTTGCCTGGCCTCCAACGGAGTAACTATTTAGTGAAGTTGTAGTTTCAGCAGAAAACCAGTCGGTTACAATTCCCTGGTAAACAACTCCGGCATAATGCCAACGTACATAAGGACCAACAGCTATCATATCCGCAAATTGAAAATCTAAAGTAACCTGAGGCCCAAAAAATAATATACCCAATAAATCAATTTGTAAATTCATAATGGATAAATCATATTCTGATGCCGGTGGTGAAATGGAAATCGAATTCTGTTCTATAAGAGTTGAACTCAATTTAGTATGAGAAGAATTAACAGGCTCTATTGCAAAACTTTGCAATACAAAAATAAACATGAGTAGTAAACCAAATAATTTTTTCATAATGGGTAAGGGTTAGTTAAAAAAAAGAATGTATAAAGTTAATCATTACATCTATGAAAGTCAACAACTTAACCTTACCTTGGTTTTTTATTTTAATGAATGTAAAATTGAACCATTTGATTAATTTCTTGTTATAAATCTAAAAAGGAGTAAAATATGCCCGTTTTAGAACTACTAATATTAACGATAATACTTGTTTTAATTGCTTTTTTGGCTTTATCCGTACGGTTATTATTTACCAAAAAAGGAGAATTTCGCGGCGGTTCATGCAGAAATCACCCTGACAGCTTAAAAGACCAGGGAATAAGCTGCGGCTGTGGTGGCGGAGCTTGTGAGACACAATAATCTATTTATAAGAACTTTTAAATCCTGTCAGGACAAGGAATCCTGACAGGATTTTTTTATTATAATCTATATTTAAATAATACAGCTAAAGCCAGATAATACTCTTTTTCAATCATCAGATAATCATCGTAAACCTGATAAAAATAGCTGATCTCCATAAAATATTCAATCATGGAGATCTCTCCCAGAGATTTTGCTTTTTTCAGCAGCTTAATATTATTTACCTGGCTTAGCGTTTCCTTAAAATCATTCAGGCTGTTCTCCAGTGATTCAACTTTTTCAACCTGCACATTAACCTCGGTTTGCACTTGTTTTATCATCAATTGATGATTTAGTTGCATGTATTCCGATTGGTATCTGGCACTTTTTATTGCAGAAGCACTTCCCCATAAAGGAATAGAAACCCCAACAATAAAGCCCCGAAATTTCTCATTAGCAACCGTTTCACCACCATATCCGACACTAAATTCAGGGAGTTGCTTGTTTCTGGTTACTTTTAACAGTTGTTCCGAAGATTCGGATTGTATTTTAGATAAAACAATCTCCTGCCCGTCAGCAAGTCTCTCCTGCAAAACAGAGTCGACCTTATAATTATCTGAAATATTATAGGTTGAAATATCCAGATCTAACTCCTGCTTTCCGTTTAGATAATCCAATTGCTCTTTAATACTGCTTAATTCACTGATATTTCTTTTAAGCTGATTTTTCAAATGCAAAACATGCAGCTTCGATTTGTTTAGTTCCAGCACATTGCCATCTCCATTTTCCAGTTTTTGCTGATATGCCTCGAAAAGCTCTTCCGCATGCTCAAGTCTTTTTTTCAGCTCCTGCTCCATTTTAATGTAATATATATATTCAATAAGCATTGCTTTGGCCTGGAAAAGAATATTTTGCCTCAACAGGTTTTGATTAACCTGCTCCTTATTAACCAGCAACTTTGAATATTTCGACTGATTCCTGTAAAAAAAAGGCATCTGAAACGACTGACTTATCTGAAATGTTTCTTTGGGACCGGGATTGTTCGAATTATCCGGGAAGTATCCATATGAAACACTCGGTCCATTGGGAAAAACATTGTGTTTATATTCCTGCTTCTTACTATTTAGAAACTTCTGTCCTGCCTGAATCTCTAAGTTATTTTTTTCAATGGTTTTTAATATTTGCTCAATGGATTGAGCAGATGTATTTACAGAAATCATCCATAACAATACCAACAGAAAAACTATTTTATTCTTTATCATGATTTTTACTTTTATTTATTAAAAGATAAATAACCGGTACTACATATATATTCAGAAAGGTAGAACTTAACAAACCTCCCAGAATAACAATAGCCATCGGGCTTTGAATTTCATTTCCGGGTTTATCTCCGGCAACTGCTAATGGAATTAATGCCAACGCAGCGGTTAAAGCAGTCATTAAAATCGGGTTTAACCGGTCTAATGAACCCCTTAACACTGCATCGTATAACTTAATTCCTTTTTTATTGATATTTTGATATCTGGAAATCAATAGTATACCATTTCTTGTAGCAATTCCAAATAATGTAATAAACCCGATTATAGCAGGGATACTTATAACTGCCGAAGATAACCATATGGCAATTACTCCTCCGATTAAGGCCAACGGTAAATTTACCAATATAATGGCTGCCAGTTTTATTTGCTTAAACTCCTGGTAAAGAATAAGAAAAATAATTAATAAAGCGACCATAGAGGTTATGGCTAATATCTTTGAAGCATTTTCTGCACTTTCAAACTGTCCGCCATATTCCACCCGATAACCTTCGGGAAGAGAAATATGATTATCAACACGTTCTTGTATATCGTTGACAACACTCCCTACATCCCTTCCGGCAACATTTACAGAGACAACAATTTTGCGTTGTACATTTTCGCGGTTAATGGTATTTGGCCCTGAGGACGATGTAATATCAGCCACATAGTACAACGGGATTTTTTGTCCGTCATGTGTATCTATCATTGCTTCCCTGATAGCACTGATGTTATCTCTGTATTCATCATCAAAACGCAGTACAAGGTCGAAAGATTTTTCATCTTCGAAAACATCAGATACTTTTTCTCCGGCAAAAGCGTAATCGATAAATTCTAAAAATTGATTGAGTGGAATTCCGTATTTTGCGAGCATCTCTCGTTTAGGCTTTATCTTTAGCTGCGGAATCTCAATTTGTTGCTCAACTAATAAATCACCAATCCCATCCACATCTTCAATTTCATCCTTTATGGTATTAGCCACATGATACATTTCATTTAAATCATTCCCAAAAAGTTTAATGGCAATATTTGCTTTTGTTCCCGATAACATATGGTCCATACGGTGCGTAATAGGCTGTCCCACTTCTACAGTTGCTCCCTGTATCTGGCTTAACCGGCTTCTGACATCGGCTAAAAACTCTTGCCTTGAGCGTTCTTTTAACGTAAAAGGAACATCCAGTTCGGAAACATTAACACCAAACGAATGTTCTGCCAATTCCGCTCGTCCGGTTCTACGGGCTAAGGTTTGAATTTCAGGAATATCAAGCAGAATCTTTTCTGCTTTACGTCCGAGTTTATTGGATTCCTGAAGCGATATTCCCGGCAAAGTATTTAAATTTATTGTTAGCGAACCTTCATTAAAAGGTGGTAAAAAGTTACTTCCAAACTGAATAAATACTATAATTGTAGCAATAAAAAGGATCGCAGCGGTTACAACAACTGTTCGTTTAAAGTGTAAGATCTTTTTTAACGAACCATAGTACATTTTTTTCAGGCGTTGTTCGAGCCAGCTTCCATGTTTATGCTTTTTTATTCTTTTTTCGTTGGTAAGCAAAAAGCTACATAAAACCGGTGTAATGGTTACAGCCACAATCAACGAGGCAAAAAGTGCTACAATATATGAAATACCCAAGGGTTTTAGCATGCGTCCTTCCATCCCGCCAAGGAAAAACAGAGGGATAAAAGCCACAATAATTATAAGTGTAGCATTCATAATAGAAGGTCGGATTTCAACAGAAGCCTCATAAATTACTTTGAGCGGTTTTTGGCGATGTATCGCTTTGCATCCCACATTCTGACGCAGACGTTTATATACATTCTCTACATCAATAATCGCATCGTCAACCAAAGAACCAATGGCAATTGCCATCCCCCCCAGACTCATAGTATTAATGGTAAAACCCAACGCATTAAGAACCAGTATAGAAACTAATAATGAAAGGGGAATAGCTAAAAGCGAAATCAGGGTGGTTCGGTAATTCATCAAAAACAAAAACAGGATGATGATGACAAAAAACGAACCCTCAATTAAGGCTTTTTTTACATTATTGATGGATGTTTCAATAAACCGTGCCTGTTCAAAAATATCGGTATGAAAATGTACATCTCCTCCTAAATTATTTTGAATATCTGCTAACGACTCATTTATTTTTTCTGTTAAGGCAATGGTATTTACATTGGGTTGTTTAGTGATGGTAACCAAAACTGCATCTTTACCATTGTAAGAGCCATCCCCTATTTTGGGTGACCCGGCGGTTTTTACTTTCGCTACATCGGAAATTTTTACCGGAAAACCGTTTTTTATTTTGATGACCGAATTGGCCAGCTCCTCAACATCTGTTGTACGAACCACTCCCCGCACCATATAGGTATTTCCATATTGTTCAATGAATCCACCGGTAGCATTTTCGTTCATCGATTGGGTTGTTTCAATCAGCTCACCAAAAGAAACACCATAGTATTTCATCTTTTCCGGATTTACCAGAATTTGATACTCCTTAAACTCACCTCCAATGGTTGTAACCTGAGCTACACCTCCAACCGACAGCAATCGGGGGCGGATATTCCATTCGGCAATGGTACGTAACTCCATGGGAGTTTTTTCTTCTGAGGTCAAACCAATAATCATTATTTCTCCAAGCAGCGATGATTGAGGAGCAATAAACGGGTCACCGGCTTGCTCGGGCAGCCTCTCGCGAACAGCTACCAACCTTTCAGTAACGGTTTGCCGTGCATTATAAATATCTGTACCCCAATCAAACTCAACCCATACAATGGAAAACCCCATAGATGATGATGAACGAACTCTGCGGATATTGGTGGCTCCGTTTACGGATGTTTCAATCGGGAAAGTTACCAGTTTCTCCACCTCTTCAGGCGCCATACCATGGGCTTCAGTCATCACAACAACGGTGGGAGCTGTTAACTCCGGGAAAATGTCAACTTCCATTCGTGTAGTTACATAGCCTCCAGTAACCAATAAAATCACCGCACCAAAAATTATAAGCAAACGATTACTTAATGAAAATTTTATTAATTTGTTTAGCATAACGTCCTTTTTTTAGTGTGAATGACTATGAGTCGGTAACACATTCGACATATTGGCGAGTTTGACCTGATATACACCCTCTGTAACAATGATTTCGCCATCATCAAGTCCGGATTCTATAAGCACAAAATCTCCGTCATCAGCTCCTGTTACCACCAAACGTTTTTCAAACTCGTCATGCTGTTTTTCCACAAAAACATAATAATATCCCTGCTCTTCCAGAAGGGCTGTTTTTGGTATTACAACCGTATGGTGGATGGTTTTTCCTTTTAAAAACACTCGGGCATATGAGCCGGGTAATAATTCTGGATGATAGTCCATCTCAAAAATCACCGGAATATAAAATCCTGATGTATTAAGCGATTGTCCGGCACTTAAAAGCTTGCCGGTTAACTTTTCAGTGTCATAAATTTTACCCGAACCGTTGGGAGCAAAATTGGCCGATTGAACATGCTTAACGCGATCTGCATATTTTTGTGATACTTCGGCTCTAAGCCTTAATTTATCCTTTTTTATGATAGTGGCTAGTTTTTGTCCGGGCTCAACAAACTGCCCTTCGGTTACCAACAATTCATGAATAAATCCTCTGACCGGTGAATAAATGGTCGTTCCCCCTTTGCTGAATTGATTGGAAATAATTTCATATTCTGCTTTCGATTTTTCATATTCTGCTTTTATTTGCTGAAATTCTTTTTCAGAGACAATTTGATTGGTTAGAAGTTTCTGTGCTCTTTCATAATCAGATTTTAACTTTTCATAATTTACCAGCGATTCCTGATATTTTAAATCAATATTATTTTCAATTAACTCCTTCCCTGAAATAAGAAATAACGCCTCGTTTGCCGACACATTTAATCCTTCGGAAGCCTCTTCATTGGCAAAGACAACTTTCCCTGCACTTGAAGCTACAATATCTATGTGATCTGAGGGCGGTACTATAATTTGCCCACTGGTATTTATGATTTCGTTAAAAGACTGTAGTTCTATTTTTTGAGTTCGATACTCGTGTTGGTGCGACTCATCTGTATTTTGCACTACTGAGTGATCATGAACGCCTTCTTCTTCATGCGTGTTTTCCATTTCATGTTCGTGATCATGATTAGTATCTTGTTCCTGACTTTGTTCAGTAGTTTCGTCATGAGCATGCGTATCCTTTTCATGCGTATGATTATGGTTATCTGTGTTATGATTACAACTGGTCATAGCTATATATGATATAGCCCATAAAAGAATGAAAATCTTTTTCATTGGTAATAAAAAATTTTATGATGAATAAAAAAAACGGGAATGATACTCCCTTAAATTGTTTGGTTAGATTTTAAACAAATATTGGTGGTGCCCGGAGCTGATTGGTATAAAACAGCGGTTCGTAAGGAGTTTCAATATAAACAGAGTCTCTCTCAGTTTGCCGGATAGGTAAAAAATCAGAATAAAAATGTTGGACGGCAGCTATAAAAACATGATCAATAGATACCTGCCTTAAGACTTCGATCTGGAAGTGACATGCATGCTCATGACAATCGTTCTGCTCATTAACTTCTTCAGTGAAAGTATTTTGATGATGGTTTGCATAGCAATGACTACAGACAAAATCATGATGTGAATCATGATGGTGATGTGGAATAATTCTATGGGCAATAATAATAGTCCACGCCAGTAACAGAAAAGGTAATATTACTTTTTTATTCTTTATCACGGCTCAAAGATAAAGAAATATTTTCCTTTTATTGTGTTTTTTTATATTTTAGAGCGGAGAAAAATATAGCTACTATGAGTCCTTTTTTGATTTTTATTCTTGTCATTGTATTGGGTGTAACCCCTTTGTCCTATTTTGTTTATCGATACAAATATCGTGGCACAATTATTTTTAAAACAGCGATAGCCATTTTAATCACTAATCTAATTGTAGCCATCACTTCATATTCAGTAGGTTACTTTGGAATAAACAATATTTATTGGTTTATCCCGGTAGGATACCTTGCTTTATTAACAGGAAGTATAATTTTGAAAAAATATGTTCAAAAACCTATTCAGCATACTACCGAAGCAATTAGAAAATTAGAGAAAGGAAATCTGAATATTCAAATTGATGAAGAGTATAAATCAGTTAATGACGAAATAGGCAAAATGAATACGGCACTGGATAAAACAATTAGTAACCTTAACGAAACTGCTGAGTTTGCCAGGCAAATAGGAGAAGGCAATCTGAAACATGAAATTGAGCTATTAAGTGAATCAGACCATCTAAGGATTGCTTTAACCGAGATGAGAGAAAAACTACAGGAAGCACAAAATATTCAGGAAGAGAAACGTATCGAAGAGGAAAAACGTTCATGGGCTAATGAAGGTTTAGCAAATCTTAATGAAATTCTGCGCAAACAAAATGATGTGGAAGAATTATCCTACCAAATCATAAGCTTTCTGGTAAATTATATTAATGCAAACCAGGGAGGTATATTTATTAGAAACAAAGATGACTCTGAAAATATTACTTTAGATCTTAAAGCTTTTTATGCCTTTAACCGGCGAAAATACATTAAAAAATCATTTGAATTAGGAGAAGGTTTAGTAGGAACTTGTGCTATTGAGAAGAAAAAGAACCATTTAACCGAAATTCCGGATGACTATATTCGCATTACCAGCGGCTTGGGTGGCTCAAATCCAAGGAGTTTAATTCTTATCCCCATGAAACTGGAAGAAGAAGTGCTGGGTGTTATTGAAATCGCTTCGTTTAACAAATATGAAGAACACCAGATAAAATTTTTAGAGCAGGCATCACTAAGCATTGCCAGCTCATTAAATATGGCAGAAACCAATAAACGCACCAGTGAGTTGTTAGAAAAAACACAACAACAAGCCGAAGAAATGGCTGCACAGGAAGAAGAAATGCGACAAAATATGGAAGAGCTGCAAGCTACCCAGGAAGAATCATCCCGCAGAGCCGAGGATTCTGAGCAACAAATCATTGAATTACAGGATGAGAATGACGAACTAATAAGACAACTGGAAAAAGCAAAGGAAGAAATCACAACAT
>Ga0102943_1001156_pt1 | contig 16752 bp, 14 predicted proteins | sample SalPonC_black_MG_FD_78174 | JGI IMG/M metagenome (GOLD analysis project Ga0102943, IMG submission 78174) | Salt pond soil microbial communities from South San Francisco under conditions of wetland restoration - Salt Pond MetaG... | ecosystem: Environmental > Aquatic > Marine > Intertidal zone >...
CGCTGAAGGCGCGTGATACGACAGCCCAGGCTGCCGCGCAGCAAGGCCTGGGTTCCCTGCATGCGTGATGGAGTGAGGTCTGAAGGACCGATATAGCTCCACTTATGTAGAATGCCATTCGATGCCCGTGCGACAACCTGTTATCTACGCAACGAGTTTTTCAAGAGGCCCCTCCCTGCGGTTGGACATTTGCAACCATCAAACGCGCCTGGACTGCATTTTGCAAAGCGCACACATCGCGGATTCTGCAATAAATGCCACCTGAAAACCGGCACAAATGCCGTATTTAAGGCAATTCAAAGCCATCGCGTTTACAGGGGGCACCAACTTGGCACATATCTAGCAGCAGTGAACGCAAACGTCACTCGTTGAATGATCAACATCATTCCAAATTCTCAATCTAAATTCCAAAAATAAAAAAACACGCTATGATACTGAACATCCTATTCGTTCTTCTTTTCAGCTTATTATTAGTAACGCTGCTCGTGCCCGTCGGTGGCTACCGCAGTTACCATTCACAAACGCGGCGGCGCAAACTGGCGGCAAAAGATCGGGCACCAGTCCCACCCGGAAGCGACGTAGCATTGAGTATGTTTTTCTTCTTTCTGCTACTGTTCCCACTTATCCTCGCAGGGCACTTTTGGATCACGCCCATGGGCCCCACTTTCATGGAGGTATCGTGGATACCTTTTGTGATTACGGGATTGCTGTTGGCATTTCTAATTGCCGCATTGTCTCCCAAAGAACCAAGACCCGATGCAAAAACGGTGGATAATCCTGACGATGCACTCGCCGCAGGCGCGACCGCTGTCTTCGGCTTAATGTTTTTCCTCCTATTTTTCACCTCTGTCGCCATCAGCATCGCCGCCATCGTTTAGATACAGCTTCCTACCGCGTCCGACACATTCAACCTTAATACAGGAAACATTATATGATTTTAACAGAACAAACCAACCAAAAACAACGATTCGATATGCTCCAGACAGCAGCCGATCGCATTCGACGCCACAGTCTTGAAATAACCGACGAAGCCGGATCGGGTCATCCCACCTCCAGTATGTCGTGCGCGGACCTGATGAGTGCGCTGTTTTTCGGGCACATGCGCATCCACACGGACAATCCCCATAATCGACACAATGATCGCTTTGTATTGTCCAAAGGGCACGCAGCGCCGGCTTTATGGTCGGTCTATTATGAAGCGGGACTCATCGACCGCGATGCGCTGCATTCCCTGCGCAAGATCGACAGCCGCCAGGAAGGCCACCCAACGCCACGTCAGGAGTGGGTGGACGTCGCCACAGGTTCACTGGGTCAAGGTCTGTCGATGGGGCTCGGCATGGCGTGGGCGGCTCAACACTTGCAGACAGACAGCCATACCTATGTGCTGCTTGGCGACGGCGAAACCGCAGAGGGCTCCGTCTGGGAAGCAGCCGCCCTGGCAGCTCACCTGAGCCTCGATACGCTCACAGCCATTGTTGACATCAACACCTACGGTCAAAGCGAAACCACCATGTTGGGTGACGATGCAGGCGCATACGCCGATCGTTTTCGTGCATTTGGCTGGCAAACCATCACCATTGATGGCCATGATATTCAAGCTATCAACGATGCCCTGCACACCGCCAAGACAGACAGCCGCCGCCCGACCGCGATTCTCGCCCAGACCATTAAAGGCAAAGGCTTCCCCGAGATTGAGGGTGCACATGGCAGCCACGGTAAGCCCGCACCTTCATTACAGGCTGCGCTGGACGCATTAGGCGACGACGCTAAAGACCGCAGCCGCGAACGCGAACTCGCCGTGCAGGCACCAGCACGTAACGAAGATTTCCCACAAATTCAATTCGATGGCGTGCTCCCCAAGCCAGACGATGCCAAGGAAGAGGCCATTGCCACCCGTACCGCATTCGGCACGGCTATGGTCGATCTCGGCAAAATCTGTCAACAATTGGTGGCGGTCGACGGAGACGTCAAAAATTCTACGAAGCTACAGGGGTTCTTTGACCACTACCCTGAACGGTCGATTGAAGGCTATATTGCCGAGCAAAACATGCTGGGTATGGCGACCGGTTTGAGTGCCAGTGGTTTATTACCCTGCACTGCAACCTTTGCCGCATTTTTTACACGTGCATTTGACCAACTGCGTATCGCCGCCATTTCACGTAGCAGAATGATGCTGGCGGGGTCACACGCCGGCGTCGCGATTGGCCAGGATGGACCGACCCAAATGGGACTCGAGGACATTGCGATGATGCGCACCTTACCAGGAAGCATAGTCTTGTATCCCGCCGATGCGACCAGTGCACGTGCAGCTGTCACCGCAGCCGCGCACCATGAGGGCATTGCCTATCTGCGCTTGAACCGAGGCAAAACACCGGTGATGTATGGTCACGAAGAATGCTTCGAACCTGGCGGCTCCAAGGTCTGGTATGCGTCCAATGACGACCAAGCCACTTTAGTCGGAGCCGGTGTCACCCTGTTTGAATGTCTCAAAGCACAAAAAGCGCTGGCCGATGAGGGTATCTCTGTGCGCGTTGTTGATGGCTACAGCGTCAAACCGATCGACCGGGATACGTTAACCCGTTGTGCTAAAGAAACGGGTGCTGTGATAGTGGTAGAAGATCATTATCCACAAGGAGGTCTCGGCGAAGCCACATTTGCTGCGCTCAGTGGCATGGACATTTACACAGACCATTTGGCCGTTGCACACATCTCCCGCTCGGGCCCTCCAGATGCGCTCCTCGATCGACACGGCATTTCCAGCCAGCACATCCGCAAAGCAGTCGAAAAAGCGCTGCGTTCCCTAGAACCCACCAATACTAATACTTCAAGCGTATGATACACACAATGACACAGTCTGAAAAACTACTCGACTACGGCCAGAGCTACTGGCTCGACGATCTCTCCCGCGAAATGCTCGATTCGGGTGCTCTGCAGCAACGCATCGAGGAGGAAGGCTTGCGGGGCGTCACCAGCAATCCAAAAACCTTCGCTGATTCCATGCAAAACTCGGAGGCCTACTCGGATGATATCAAGCGCTTGCGCAACGAGGGCAAAACGACCGAGGCGATCTATGAAACACTAATGGTAGACGATGTATCCCGCGCCTGTGATTTGTTCAAGCGCGTGTATGAAACTTCGGATGGCACGGACGGATTCGTCAGCATTGAGGTCGACCCACGACTCGCCCGACACACCGATGCCACCATCAAAGCTGCACAGCGATTGTGGACCGCAGTGGATCGGCCAAACTGCATGATTAAAATTCCCGGCACCGTTGAAGGGATTCCAGCAATTGAAACCGTTTTAACCGAAGGTATTCATGTAAATGTCACGCTACTGTTTTCCCTCGAACGCTACGAACAGGTCATTACCGCATACCAGCGAGCGATGGCAAAGCGCCGGGAGGCGAATCGCCCCCTGCAACATGTTGCGTCAGTGGCCAGTTTCTTTTTGAGCCGCATCGATGTTTTGGTCGATGAATTGTTGGAACATCGGGCGATCCCTTCGTCGGCCAAAAGCCCCAGCCGCGAATTTCAGGGTAAAATGGCGGTTGCTTGCGCCCAGCAGGTCTACCGATCGTTCAAGGCATTTTTCCAAAGTCCGGAATGGACGGAATTACATGCAGAGGGCGCTGCCATCCAGCGTCCACTGTGGGCCAGCACCGGCACTAAACATCCGGATTACCCGGAAACGTTGTACGTGGATAACCTGATCGCCAAACAAACGGTCAATACCATGCCAGCTAAAACAATCGAAGCATTTGATAAAGATGGAACACTGCAGCCCGATGCCATCTATAAGAATATGGATGAAGCCGATTATGTGCTTAAACAGGTCGAAGAGTCAGGCATTGACCTCGGATACGTCTATCAACGCCTGGAAGATGAAGGTATTCAAAAATTCATTACGCCTTTTAAAAAAGGTCTGCAACAAGTGGAAAATACTTGAGTTCTACAAGAGTAGCCAAGCGACAGGAATCAGGCGCGTCCGATTTGTCCAACACATGTCAGGATTTTCTAAAAAAGGTACTCATAAAATAAATTAACGGTTTTAACACCCGTATGGATTATACAGTTAAGCGGCTGTCCGGTACAAAAGCCGGGCAGTCTCTACCAAATCATACAACTCAACACCCATTACTCAAACGATATGAACACACTCAACATTCGATTCAATACAGTTACCGTAGTAATTTCGCTCGCTGTTTTTGCATTTGCTGGTTGCAGCAAATCATCACAGCCGCAGGAAAGCAGTCGTCAAAATGTACAACAACAAGTCGATGATGGCGTGCATGAGGTACTAATTACAGCGAACGACAAAATGAAATATAACATCGATTCGTTCACCGTAGAGACTGGAGAGACCGTTCGCATTGTGTTAAAACATGTGGGACAAATGCCCAAATCGGCAATGGGCCACAATGTGGTCATCTTGACTGCGGACACCGACCCAAAAACATTTGTCGATAAAGCCACCAACTATGCTGAAAACGGTTACATTCCCTCCAATGCGAACAGTGATATCATCGCTCACACCCGGCTTCTGGCCGGCGGCGAAGAAGACACCATTACCTTTGTTGCGCCCAGCTCTCCCGGCAAACGGACATTTCTTTGCTCGTTTCCGGCACACTTTCAAGCCGGGATGAAAGGCAATATGATTGTTCAAGCGTCCTCTCAAACACAGCAACCGCCAAACAGTGACGCATCCAACAGCTAGCCCGAATTTCTCACCACTCATCGAGCACCCCTGACCACTCTTTTCCAGTAACAACCACATAAACCATATAATATTATGAATTATCCAGCAGATTTAGAAACTGACCGACTGTTCACCAAAACCATCGATGACCATGTGTTCCCTACCTTCGGACTGGGCACCTTCGAACTCGCGGGAGATGAATGCCGAAAAGCGGTTGCTCACGCCCTGGAGGCTGGCTACCGGCACATTGACACCGCCCGTATGTATAAAAATGAAACGTCCGTCGGTTTGGGAATGAAAGATGCCGGTTTAAATCGTAATGACTTTCTGGTGACGAGTAAGGTCTGGTGGGATGATCTCTCCCCCGAAAACATCCAGGCAGAAATTGAGGCCAGTTTGCGCGACCTCCAGACCGACTACCTGGATCTTGCCTTAATCCACTGGCCAAACCCAGCATACTCCCTAAAAACGTCGATCGAAACTCTGGAAAAACTCAAAGATAGCGGTAAGATCCGCTTGTATGGGGTCAGTAATTTCACTCCCTCTTTATTTGCAGAGGCAACTGACTATGGTGACATTTTTGCCAATCAGGTCGAGTATCATCCATTCCTTGGCCAACAACAGTTACTCGGTGCCGTGCGCCACAACAGCAGTGCACTGATTGCTTACTCACCACTTGCCCAAGGCAAGGTGGGTGACAATAGCACACTCAGCGAAATCGGCAGCAAATATGGTAAAAACTCGCAGCAGGTCGCACTCCGCTGGCTCATTGAACAGGATAACGTTCTAGTGATTCCGCGTTCATCGACACCAGAGCACATAGACAGTAATCTCGACATTTTTGATTTCGAACTGGACGAGACGGACCATCAACGCATCGCTGGGTTGCCAAAAAACCAGCGCATTATCAATCCGGATTTTGCGCCGGATTGGGAAAACCCAAACGAAGGATAAGCACGATGGCACAGCAAACAGTTTCTGATTTTCTAGTCCAGCGATTAAACGACTGGAACGTCGACCGTATCTTTGGTTACTCTGGAGATGGTATCAATGGAGTCATGGGCGCTCTGGACGATTCACCTACACCCATTGAGTTTATTCAAGTTCGCCATGAAGAGTCAGCAGCTTTCATGGCGTGTGCCACCGCAAAATTCTCGAAACAAGTCGGGGTGTGTATGACAACCGGCGGGCCCGGAGCCATTCATTTACTCAATGGACTCTACGACGCCAAGCTCGACCATCAACCTTGTGTCGCCATTGTCGGGCAGAAAGCGCGCCACGGTATGGGCAGTAACTCGCAGCAGGAAATCAACCTCGCTGGTCTGTTTGCGGATGTGAGCGAATACGTTGAAACCATTAACGTCGCCGAACAAGCGCCTGTGGTCATCGATCGAGCCGTGCGCATCGCGCAGGATCGTCGAACCGTCACCACCATCATTTTGCCCAGCGACGTGCAAAATTTAGACATGCCCGACCGTGTTCAACCCAAGCGAGATGCCGCACGTTCGGCACCGGGTTACTCCGCTCCACGCATCATACCCGCCAAAACCGACCTGGAGCGTGCCGCCGAAGTGCTCAACTCTGGAAAAAAAGTGGCTATTCTGGTAGGTGCTGGCTGCCTCGGTGCCGCTGAGCCGCTCAAAGCATTGGCCCATAAGCTGCAGGCGGGTGTTGCCAAGGCCATGCTGGGCAAAGCTGTGCTCCCCGATGATTTGCCCTACGTGACCGGTTGTCTGGGCCTGTTAGGTACAGAACCGAGCGACCAAATGATGCGCCATTGCGATACCCTACTCATGATCGGGACCACGTTTCCATACACGCAGTTTTTACCGGAGGACGGCCAGGCGCGCGGCGTACAAATCGATATTTCCGGCAAATCGCAATCCGTTTTCTACCCGGCAGAGGTCAACCTGACCGGCGATGCTCACAACACCATCGAAGCCTTATTGCCCTACCTCGAACAAAAAGAACCCAGTCGCTGGCGAGAGGACATTGAAGACAACATTGGCAAGTGGTGGGACAAGTTGGAAGCTCGCGCCCACCAAGAAGCGGATCCCATCAACCCACAGCGATTATTTTGGGAGCTTTCTCCGAAATTACCCGACCGTTCTATTCTTTGTGCCGACTCGGGCACAGCTGCGAACTGGTTTGCCCGCGATATTAAAATCCGGGAAAGCATGGATGCCTCGCTCTCCGGCAAGTTGGCCTCAATGTGCCCTGCTATTCCATATGCCATTGCTGCAAAGTTTGCCCATCCCGACCGCGTCGCATTTGCTTTTATCGGGGACGGTGCCATGCAAATGCTGGGCATCACTCACCTTATCACAATTGCAAAATACTGGCAAAACTGGCAGGATCCTCGTCTGATTGTGCTTGTTCTCAACAATCACGATCTCGCCCAGGTGACATGGGAAATGCGTGCAATGGAGGGCAACAGAAAGTTTACCGACTCACAAAACATCCCCGACATGGATTACGCTCAATTCGCTCGCGATCTAGGGCTTGCAGGGAAACGTATCGATAATCCTGATACAATTGCAAGCTGCTGGGATGAAGCGCTGACAGCCGATCGCCCCTTTGTGATCGATGCCGTCTGCGACGCCGATGTGCCAACAACGCCACCGCATATCACCCTTGAACAGGCAAAAAATTATTTGACCTCCATTTTCAAAGGCGACGCTGAACGCCTGGGATTTGTGCGTCAGACGCTCCGTGACCTCGTCACACCGAACAAGCATCAATAAAATCCATAAACTCAAACGCAAGCAGTAGCCATATGAACAAACATCTACAATCCTTCCTCGAGCAAGATCAAGAGCACCTTCTCGAACATCGCTGCACTGGCATCGCCAAAGAGCAGCTGTTACTTCCAGAGCCGAATTTTGTTGATCGGTCGTTTCTCGGGACGGATCGTTCGAACAAAGTCATCGGCAATCTTCAGTGGCTGTATACGCACGGGCGGCTGGGCGGCACCGGATATTTATCTCTCTTTCCGGTCGATCAGGGTATTGAACACTCGGCGGGTGCTAGTTTTTCTAAAAACCCAGCCTTCTTCGACCCACGTACGATTGTGCAAATGGCCATTGACGGCGGCTGCAATGGCGTCGCCTCCACCGCCGGGGTCCTGGGCCAGACTGCGCGCGAATTCGCCCACCACATTCCGTTCATCGTCAAGTTAAATCACAACGAATTACTCAGCTATCCCAACACATATGATCAAATATTTTTCAGTGATGTTGAACGCGCTGCCGACATGGGCGCGGCCGGGGTGGGCGCAACCGTCTACTTTGGCGCTCTCGTATCTAACCGGCAAATAGAGAAAATATCTGCGGCTTTTTCCCGCGCGCACGACCTCGGGCTGTTTACCGTTCTCTGGTGTTACTTGCGCAATGACGCGTTCCAACATGGCGAAATCAATGATCAAACAGCAGCTGACCTGACCGGTCAGGCAAATCACCTGGGTGTCACCATGCAGGCAGATCTTATCAAGCAGAAGCAACCGACGCACAACGGCGGGTTCACCCGGCTAGAAGACTACGGTAAATCTGATCAACGCATGTACGAGGAACTGTGCTCGATTCACCCGATTGACCTGTGCCGTTGGCAAGTCGCCAATTGCTATATGGGCCGCATCGGCCTGATCAACTCTGGAGGTGCTTCCGGCAAGAATGACTTTGATCAAGCCGTGCGCACCGCCATTATTAACAAACGGGCCGGCGGCTGCGGTCTTATCTCCGGGCGCAAGGTATTTCAACGCCCCATTGAGGAAGGCATTGAAATGCTCCATACCATCCAGGATGTTTATCTTGATGACAATGTCACCGTAGCATGATGAGGGCCACGCTGCTTCTTACCTTAACATAGGGCCTGTCCCAAAACCCCTGTTTTTCAAAGAAGCAAAAATCATGTCGATTTCCCGGTAAATTTAAGGGCTAGAAACCTTATTTTAAAGATAATTTGTTTAAAATTATAGTCCCCTCTCCGAGAGGGTAGGACTACTAGAAATTATTATACGAAGCTTATTTGGACCAAAACGTCTAAAAGCACTGCTTTTAAAGAAATTAAAATTTTTTAAATTATTGATTACAAATATCTTAAATCTGTGGGACAGGCCCTAATATAAGAAGAACCGCGTTGCTCCTAAATTCTGCAGTCTCATAACCAAGCGTTTTTAACGGAACTAAAAAACGCTTGGTTATTTTGGTGTAACAGCTTTTCTACAGCTTTTAATCCCAAGATAATTCGCTCATTAACAAGGGTATCCATGCCATAGCCTCGCTCAATGGTTTTACCCTAATCAACGATCGGGCATATCGCTTCACACTTATCAGGAACTTTTCGCAATGCCAAATGATCTGGAAGCGCTTGTTTATAAGCTCATTAAAGCAATTCAGATTCTGATTCCTTAAGGACCTCAATGAATCGAATCCATAAAAAAAGGTCCATTAAAATTGCGTCTATACCAAATTTTAAACGCCCTTTTACCACCATTTTGAACAGACATCATTTACAACAACTTATGGAAATAATACGTTATTAAAGACAAATTTTCACATCAAAACGCTAAATCTAAATTTTAAAATAATTGACATAAATTACATTTATTTAAACAATGCACTTAATTTTTATCAAATACTAAATCCGTATAACTGTAAACACCGATCTTATCTAATTATGTATTACAATGTTACCAAGTTATCCACAGGCGTGTTCAAGTTCGCATTATTCATGTTATTAACGATGACTGCAACTCACGCAGGCATGACAAAACTACTGTTTGAAGAAAATTTTGATTCGTCAATTTTAGGTAGATTTTTTGGAAATTACTATTTGCACGATCCGTCCGATGGTAATTTGCTCGTTTTCGATGATGGTTCAGTGGTAGCCTTGTCCAGAGCCAACACAATGGAACAAACGTATCTTGCATCTGCCAGCATGATTCCTCGTTTTAATCCCAATAATAGTCTCACCTTCAATTTGGAGATAGACGAAATCAGCCCGCCCGACAACGATAGCTTTGTTCGGGAGGGTCCGGAAGTGCGTGCATTTTTCGGAGTCGTAGACAACCATCCTCTGGCATTTGCTGTACCAAAAAATAATTTGCACGCAAAGCGTGCAGCCATACTAACAATTGAAGCCGATTACAAAAAATCTGCTGGTAATGTTATCTTAGATTCCATTTCGTTGATTTTAAGTGTTAAAGACCAAGCAGAATATGGACCTTTAAATTCATCAAATGATGTTGTGGGTCGCTGGAAATTGAAAAATATCCCCCATTTCCCATTAAATGTTCAATTCACCTTGGATCAAAACGCTTGGAGTGTAAATGTGCCAGGTGCATCACTTGAGGGTGGCCGAACAACACAGGCTCATATTTTTGGTAAGGACTGGGTAAACTTACCTTACCCCATTATCGGGGGAGAAAATAGTGACGGATCGCATTACGGTGCTTATGGCGCTATGCGGTTCAAATCGTTGTCTGTCCGCGAAGGTAGCGCAATCACAGGCACGGAAGTATTGCTCGGTGAGGCGTTTACACGATATTTTTTAGAACGTAATTTTAATCGATCGCTATCTGGATGGGTCAGAGATTACCGACAAAATGAAGCCTTGTTATTTTCGAATAAGATTCCCAACGAAGTGCAGGATCAAATTTATTCTAAACATCCACTCACTCTTTCAGAGGGCAACCGTTTAAATTATCGCGTCAAAGTAAAGAGTTTGAAGCCGCCAGAAAATAAGCATCTCAATGGTAAAGTACGCAGTTACTTTGGATTTGTTACGGATACTGGAGAGATAGATGATTTTGCCTCAGACGACAATCGCACCAACGAAGCTTTTAGATTACTTCCTTATTTCAGTAAGGATGCAGTACTCCTGACTATGGAAGGTGATTTTGATCCTGACAGCCAGAATCTGACAAATGTTGCACTGGTTCTAAGCGTCAAAAACAACGCTCGAATGAGTCCGGTAAATTCTATTGAGTCGGTCCTGGGTTATTGGAACGTTGAGCGCGTTCCCTCATTCCCAATTACCGTTGAACTATCTATGACTGCAAACAATTTGAGTGTTCAGGCATGGGACAAATTTGGATATGAATTAACGTTACAGGGCGACAGCCAGGTATTACCTCACAAAATCAGCGACCGCCTCCTGCAAAGCCATGCTGTTCTCGGTGCTGAGAGTGTTGGAGAAAGTTTTGGAGTAACCATCATCGATTCGCTTGCTATATCCGAAATCTCCTCAACCAAGTTACAGCCTAAACTCAAGTTTCAAAGTGCTGAGCAGTCAGATACTATCGGTCGTGATTACGCATATCTGGCCATTGACGGTAACCGCGATACGAATACACGCACCTTTGATTCAGCGTATTTTCCGTGGTGGCAAGGTGATTTAGGATCAACGTATTATATTGATGCTATCGACCTCTACAATTTCTATAGAGATGAATTATATGGCCACAATTTATACGGAGCGTATGTAATCATCACTGAGGAAAAGCAGGATTGGAGAAATATGAGCAACCAAATGAGGCAAGAATATATGCTTAAGCATGGTACTCAGATAGCTAGCGATACACTTTCCGTATCGTTTCTGGAGCCGAAATATGGGCGGTATGTATCTATAATGAGAACGAATAGCCGAAAACTTTATCTCGGAGAGGTAGAAGTCCAAGGCAGCATTAGAGGTGAAATGCAAATCGTTTGCGATGATGAATATGAACTGTTTGTAAATGGTAAGCGCTATACAGGTAAATACAATAAAATATGGTCTTATGCCGACATGATATCTGACATTAAACTGACTGATAATAAGATTAACATAATAGATATTGTTGCTACGAACAAAGCTGGAGGAGGTCTATTGTGGTTTGAAATTTATCATGATGGCCAGATCTATTCTTCGAGTAGCGAAAATTGCCAGGTTATAGAAGAAAATGGGTTTATAGTCGATAGTTACCCACCGATAGAATTAGGTCGAACGCTTGATTTATATAATGATGTTAGAAATTTTGCGCCAAAATCCAACGACACAAGGTGGCTAAAGTTACCGAACGTTAATGATTCACCTTTTGGTGATTCGCGAGCAGAAACTATTACAGTGAGATATGCATTAGATTTAAGATAATCGTTGACTGAAGATCTAATTGATAGATAACAAGATGATTGCCAGGTAAAAATAAAGTTGCAACCTGGCAATCATCATTTGTCGCGGTGACGATAAGTGTAAGCTTTTTCTTAAAACCTTTAAAATCGGACAATTGCACTGGTGTTGCCCGGGCCTGGAATTTTTTCAGCGGGCAAAGCCAGAACCTCGCCACCATGTTGTATGGTTTCAAATGCAATGGTATCGAGCAAGTCGTGAGCACACCCAGCACCAGCTTCCTTAACAAATTTAACCTCCATTTGTTCAGGCTGGCAAATACCTGGCTCCGTTTGATCCGTCGCAACACATGCCATTTCTACCCTGCCATTTGCCGCGGCGACAACACATTTACCTGTATCCACAATACCATTATCTTTATTAATGGCTTGTTCAATATTTTCGACTTTTTCCTGCAGTGCCGCCTGCCAATAGGGCATCATAGCTTCATTTGCCCGAGCCAAAATTTCGGCATTTGCCCATTTATGGGGATCCTGATGCACGTCGATGATTGCATGCTCGCTCCAATCGACCGCAGAGGTGAACAAGCCAATGTTCTTATCCACACCAAAGACGACGATTGGCGACCGTTCGTTGGCCAAAAATTTTTTAACGGCGTTTGCCGCGCAGTTAAAAAGTTGACGTGCCTGCGTTTCTTTTAGTTCAGAGGGGAGTCCGTGGCCATGCATGCCCGCAACCGGCGAGCTACCTGCACGGCCAGCAGCTGGACCCTGATTCACGACGTGCCCCTGGAGTGTCTTTTCCGGGTCATCAAATTTTGCCAAATCTGCAATCGACGTTGGCATATCCTGGAGTGTTATGCATTTGATCGACAACCGAGAAGCTGTATACACTGCGAGCTGTCCCTGATTTAGACAGACTATGGTAAACTTTGAGTTGCACTGCAACAACGGCAACAGGGGCTTCAGCGTAAATCGGTTTCCAACGGTAACCTGGGCAGGAACGCTGTAAGGTATGTCGATTAAAAAGGTAGAACTTTCGTCGATATACAACCCGACAGTTGCGGTCGGTCGCAATAACTGCTGTGGCTCCTCAATAAGCTTATCAATTGGTTCGAGATACAGCTTAGCTTTGCGGGGTTCCAAACCGTTATCCATTAGCTGGTCAAATGCTTGATTCCTCAAGTCTTTGGCCAGTGTAACGTTTTGATTGGCATCCGCAACGACCGTTGTGATCGGTAAAAACAAGCTGATGCGCATGCCGCCGCAGCGTTTGAGCACATCCACTATGTCATCCGGATGATCATTAAGGTATTCAAAAACAGATTCTCTTTTCATAATCATTACTTAATTTACTACACTACCCTTTCGTAATTTTGTTGTTGGTCAGCTTATTCGGTAGTTGTGCGACCTGGTCGGCACTCGGTTCCTTCCGATACACATATTCTTTATCTAGTTTATCGTGTACAAAACGGGCCTTCTTGCGTTTGACTGCACTTGCAACCAACCACAATGCCAAAATAACCAAGAGTACACTGACGAAAGTTAAAACGACTGCATTCATAACGTTTACGATTCTTCAGTAATTATTTTTTCTGTTGATACACCGCGTTCTTTGAGCAAACCCTCTACGGATTCGACCATCTTTGGCGGACCACATACATAGAAAAACTGGTCATTATGGTCTATCTCTTCATCCAACATGTCTCTGTCGACGCGGCCGTTTTTTTCACCGTCCACCTTTTCTTGAGTGAATGTCAGGACTAAATTGTGATTAGCTATTTTTTCCAATTCATTTTGCAAAAATACATCCTGCGCTTTTTTATTAGAAAAAATGATTTTTTCGACTGCGTCATGGTGCTTGTGCGCCTGGTCACGAAGGATAGCTAGCATGGGAGTGATTCCAGCCCCTCCAGCGATAAAAGTGCCCTTTCCTTGAAATTGAATAGCACCCCAGGCATCTTCTATATTTAGTTTGTCTCCAGGCTGCAAGTCATCTAACTCATCGGTAACCCCTTCATGAGAAGGATACATTTTGATGGTAAATTCAAGATGCGTATCTTCAGGCAAAGACGTGAATGTGAATGGGCGCTGTTTGTCGCGCAAGCCATCTTTATCAATTGCCACCAGTGTCGCCTGGCCCGGGGTATATGTGTAGTCCGATGGCTTTTCCGTAGTGACCCTGCGCACATTGTGATTTAATGATTCGATATTTTGAATGGTTATCGTTGTCATAGTTGATTCAGTGCGGAAACCATGCCAATTGTTTTACCAGCAAATTCCAGACTGAATGAGCAATCACTCAGCCTGTATTCGGCTGATACTTGAGCGACCCTTCATTCGCCTTAACAAGCACTGCAAAAAACCACCCTATACATACATAAATGACTATCCATCTACAAAAAATACTTATCGTTCAAACATGCAAAATGCACGAGTAAAGCCGGCCACTCTATTGATTTTGCATGTTTGATTACACAGTCCCAGGCTACTTTTATTGGGAAATTCTAACATATTTTACAATCTTTTAGACGGACCACTAGCCCGGATTGCTCACCAGCAACCACTCTGCAACCAGTCGCCCGGCATGCCCACAAACGATTTGTTTGGCATGCATATTGCAGTCGGTAGACTTACAAGTGAATAATATATGTTTTCCCACACAGGGGCGAACTTAAGTATCAACCTTCAGTCTCAAACGCACAACAATGTCTGAATTCAACCATAAATTCCTCCTCGTAACGGACGTCGACGATACTGTCTTAGGCGACGCCGCAGCCACCAAACGCCTGGCCGAATATTTGGCTGACGAGTGCCAGCATGAGGTCCTCATTGCGTATGCTTCCGGTCGATTTTTCGACTCACTCAAACACGACGTAGACAACACAGACTTACCTGAGCCGGTTTATATCGTCGGCGGCGTAGGCAGCGATATTCGCGCGTTCACCACATGCGAATCCGAATCTGAATGGATTGAACGCATGTCGAAAAACTGGTCGGCTCAACGCATACGAGAATTGTTTGCCGACCACGACGAACTTCATTTACAACCAGAACCGACCCAGTCTGATTTTAAGGTCAGCTACTTTTATCCTGGAGCGAATCAAGAGAAACTCAACGCACTGCAACAGCGACTGGCTGACATCGGCATCCAGGCAAATGTGATCTACAGTTCCAACCAAGACCTGGATTTCCTTCCTGAAAATGTCGACAAGGGTACAGCTGGCCGCTATGTCGCAGACCGTTTGCGAATACCGATGCGCAGAGTGATGTCAGCCGGAAATTCCGGTAATGACAAGACCTTGATGACACAGGGTTTTCATGGAATTGTCGTCGGCAATGCAGATGCGGATTTGCGCGATCTTGCCAATGGCAGCAACCGCATATATGTTTCTGACCAATCTCACGCGGATGGTGTTATCGACGGTCTGCGCCACTGGCTCAACATTTTGCGCAGCTGACATGTCCAGAAAAAAAACGGGTTCCAAAAGTATTCCTGAAAAAAGTGAGGGATACCAGCAGGCAATTCACCAATTACAGCGCTGCTCGACAGAACATGGTTTCGTGGCGTCCACAATCGAAAGGGAAAATTACCATCGCGTCTGGGGACGCGACAGCTGCATTACCGGGCTGGGAGCGATTTTGAGCGGGGATGATGATCTGATCGACACCTGCCGCCGCAGTTTGGAAACATTGGCTGATTTCCAAGGTCCGCATGGCGAAATTCCCAGTAATGTCGACCCCGTCACCAATGAAATCAGTTATGGAGGCACCACTGGCCGCGTCGACTCAAACCTCTGGTTTGTTATCGCCTGTGGTGAATACTGGCGCCATACAAAGGATAACGATTTCCTGGACCGCGTGTTGGAACCTCTAGACAAAGTTCGCCAGTTGCTCGGCTCCTGGGAGTTCAACGCCAGAGGCTTATTGTATATTCCGCCAACAGGCGACTGGGCCGATGAGTATCCACAAAGTGGGTACGTGTTATACGACCAACTTCTTTATTTACAGACACAAAAAAACTTTTGCGCGTTCGACCAACACCGCGCCACTTCAGCTGCCGAAAGCGCAATTGACAAAATCACCCATCTGGAAAATTTGCTGCAAACGAATTACTGGTTGTTCGATTCGCAATGCGACAAGACATTCATTTACCATCAAAACATTTTCAAAAAAGGCCGCGAAAAGGCCAGCGAGTTGCCGTCCCCGTATTGGATGCCCTGTTTCAGCCCGTTGGGTTATAACTACCGCTTCGACACGCTTGCAAACACCCTGGCCGGGTTGTTCGGACTGGCAAATGAAGCACAGATCGACGCTGTCAATACGTATATAGATGAGCAAGTTGTGCCAGAAAAGTTGAAACTTTTGCCCGGCTTTAGCCCGGTTATTCGGCAGCAAGACAAGCAGTGGGAAAAACTCCAGGCCAGTTTTTCCCACCAATTTAAGAATAAACCCTATGAGTATCACAATGGTGGCCTGTGGCCGATGGTAACCGGCTTTTACGCTGCCAGTTTGGCCGAACGTGGGGACAAAAAACAAGCGCAAGCTTACGCCGACGGTATACACGCAGCCAATAAAACCGAAAACTCAGAATCGGGAGAAAGCTGGGGCTTTCCTGAATACTTGAACGGTCAAACCCTGGAAGCCGGCGGCACCCCGTCAATGGCTTGGAGCGCTGCGGCAGCCCTTATCGCTGAAGGCTATATCGTCGGGAAATCGCTCTTCGTATAAAAGCTGGACAAAAATCCACCTTGCGGCAAGCGCTCTAGCGTAGTGTTTGATAATTGTATTAACATTATACTTTCTCCGGCATCGCCGCCTTTGCCCATTGGATTTTTTCAAGGATCGACTTGCCCTCCGCTTTCCACACGTAGGGCTTTGGGTTCAAGTTACGCTCGTTGAGGTAGTCGAGGACAGAGTCCTTCAGCTCGTCGACGCTGGCAAAGCTGCC
>Ga0102943_1001158_pt1 | contig 16740 bp, 15 predicted proteins | sample SalPonC_black_MG_FD_78174 | JGI IMG/M metagenome (GOLD analysis project Ga0102943, IMG submission 78174) | Salt pond soil microbial communities from South San Francisco under conditions of wetland restoration - Salt Pond MetaG... | ecosystem: Environmental > Aquatic > Marine > Intertidal zone >...
CTGAGCGGCGTCGGGATCGAGGTGCGCCACGCCCTGCCGGGCGTGGGCGAGAACCTGCGGGACCACTACACGCCGCGCTTCACCGCGCGGGCGAAGGGGGTGGAGACCTACAACGAGCGGGTGCGCTGGCCGGCCTTCGGGGTGGAGCTGGCGAAGTGGGCGGCGGGGCGGCCCTCGGTCCTCAACGTGGCGGCGACGGCCTGCTACGCCTTCGCGCGCTCCGACCCCGCGCTCGAGGTCAACGACCTGCAGATCACCTTCATGCCGGCGAGCTACAAGGAGGGGCGGCAGGATCGCCTCGACGACGAGCCGGGCATGACCATCGCCGCCTGGCAGCAGCGGCCGGAGAGCCGGGGCTACGTCCGCGCGAAGTCGGCCGATCCGTTCGAGAAGCCGGCCATCGACCCGCGCTACCTCTCGGACGAGGGGGACCGGCGGGTGCTGCTGAAGGGGCTGAAGCTGGCGCGGGCGATCCTGCGCGCCGAGCCGATGGCGCCCTATTTCGACCGCGAGCTGTGGCCGGGGGACGCGGTCGCGAGCGACGACGAGTTGCTGGAGACGGCGAAGGCGCGGGGGACGACGACCTTCCATCTGATGGGCACCTGCCGGATGGGGCCGGATCAGGACCCGACGGCGGTGGTGGACGCGCGGCTCCGGGTGCGGGGGCTCGAGGGGCTTCGGGTGATCGACGCCTCGGTCATGCCGACGATGCCGAGCGCCAACACCAACGCGGCGACGCTGATGATCGCCGAGAAGGGCGCCGACATGATCCGCGAGGACGCGCGGGCGGCGCTGGCGGCCGAGTGAGCCTTGCGGAGCGGGGCCGCCTTCGCGGCCCCGCGCGCCTGCGCCTCGGACCGGGACGCTTCGCGCCCCGGACCTCGAGGGGCCGGCGCCTTGCGGCGCCGGGGGGCGCGGCGGGCGGTCTCGTGGTAGCCTGCCGCCGCGCGACGGGTGCGGCGACGGGGAGCGGGCGATGCCGTCGATCGACATTCACGTCATGGAGGGGGTCTTCGACGCCGAGGAGAAGGCGGCGATGATCCGGGAGACGGCCGAGGCCTTCGGGCGGGTCGCCGGGGCGGCGGTGCGGGACGCGACCTCGGTGCGCGTGCACGAGGTGCCGAGCGGGGCCTGGGGCGGGGCGAAGGGGATCTGGACGACGGAGCGGGCGTTGGCGCTGAAGGCGGAGGGGTAGGGGGCCGCCCTGGCGCCGTCCCCTTGCGGGGATGCAGGGTCGGCCGGGTCGGCGGGCGGTTCCGCCCTCCTGCCATCCCCTTGCGGGGATGCCGGTCGGTCGGGGAGGCGCGCCGCGGGCGGCCTTCGGCCGCGTCGCGGCGCCGCCCGCCTCAGCGCATCACGAAGGGGTTGCCCGGGGGCGCGTCGGAGGTGCTGATCCAGACGGCCTTGGTCTCGAGGTATTCGCGGATCGCGTCGACGCCGCTTTCGCGCCCGAGGCCGGACTGCTTCATGCCGCCGAAGGGCATCATGTAGCTGATCGCGCGGTAGGTGTTGATCCAGACGGTGCCGGCCTTCAGGGCCTTCGCCATGCGGTGGGCGCGGGCGATGTCCTTGGTCCAGACGCCGGCGGCGAGGCCGTAGATCACGCCGTTGCCGAGCTCGACCGCCTCGGCCTCGTCGTCGAAGCCGATGATGGAGAGGACGGGGCCGAACACCTCCTCCTGCGCGATGCGCATGTCGTTGCGGACGTCGGTGAAGATGGTGGGCTGGACGAAGTTGGGGCCGACGTCGGAGGGGCCGCCGCCGGCGATGAGGCGCGCGCCCTCGCCCTTGGCGATCTCGATGTAGTCGAGGATCTTCCTGTACTGCGGCGGGGTGGTGACGGGGCCGATGTTGGTGTCGGGCGCCATCGGGTCGCCGATCTTCGCGGTCCGGGCGAGCTCGACCAGCTTTTCGGTCAGCTTGTCCTTGATCGAGTTCTGCACGAGCAGGCGCGAGCCGGCGATGCAGGTCTGGCCCGTCGCCGCGAAGATGCCGGAGACGGCGCCGGCGGCGGCGGCGTCGAGATCGGCGTCCTCGAACACGATGTTGGGCGACTTGCCGCCCAGCTCGAGGCTGACGCGCTTCAGCGTCTTCGCGGCCTGCTGGTAGATCATGCGGCCGGTGGAGTCCGAGCCGGTGAAGGTGATCTTGGCGACGTCGGGATGCTCGACGAGGGCGGCGCCGACCTCCGGGCCGAGGCCGGTGACGACGTTGAAGACGCCGTCGGGAAGGCCCGCCTCCTTCGTGAGCTTCGCGAATTCGAGGGTGGAGGCGGAGGTGAATTCGGAGGGCTTCACCACCACGGCGCAGCCCGCGGCGAGGGCGGGGGCGCATTTCCAGGCGATGAAGAGGAGCGGCGAGTTCCAGGCGGTGAGGGCGCCGACGACGCCGACGGGCTCGTGCGTGGTGAAGGCGAAGTGGTCGGGCTTGTCGATGGGGACGACGCCGCCCTCCATCTTGTCGGCGAGGCCGGCGAAGTACCACCACCATTCGGGGTGGTACTTCGTCTGGCCGTGCATCTCGGACATCAGCTTGCCGTTGTCGCGGACCTCGATCCGGGCGAGGCGCTCGGCGTGCTCGGCCACGATGTCGCCGATCCGGCGCATGACCTTGGCGCGGGCGGAGGGGGACATCGTGGCCCAGGGGCCGGTCGTCATGGCGCGGTGCGCGGCGGCGACCGCGCGGTCGACGTCGGCCTTGGCGCCGCGGGGCACGCGGGCCCAGGGGGCGTCCGCGTAGGGATCGACGCTCTCGATCCAGTCGCCGCCCTCGGGGTCCGTCTCCGCCCCGTCGATCCAGTGGCGGTAGGTCTCGAGGCCGGTTTCCGCCGTTGCGGTCATCTCGTTCATGGGGTCTCCTCCCTGGTCGGCGGCGGGGCGCGCCTCGGGTCGATCTGACGCCCGGCGGACCCGGCTGGCAAGGCCGGCGCGGTCGACCCGGCCTGCGGGACGACCTATGTCCGGGGCTCGGGCTGCGTCGCCACGCGGATCGAGCGCCCGGCCGCGCCGGGCGCGCGGGACGGGACGGGAGGGGCATGGAGACCGAACGCATCGAGACGTTGCTGGAGCGGCTGCAGTCCCAGCTCGCGTCCCTGACGGACGTGTCCCCGCGGATCGGGGCGGCCCTGATCGCGCTGGTGGCGACCTGGGCCGTGATGCGGGTGGGGCGGCTCGCGATCGGCTGGATCGGCCCGCGCATCTTCCGCCGCCCGGCGCTGACCGAGGTGATCGGCCTCGCCTACGGCACGCTGATCTGGATCACGGGGATCCTGATCACCGCGGCGCTGGCCTTCCCCTCGGTCACGCCGGCGAACGTGCTGACGACGCTCGGCCTCGGCTCCATCGCCATCGGCTTCGCCTTCAAGGACATCTTCGAGAACTTCTTCGCCGGCTTCCTGATCCTGCTGCGCGAGCCGTTCCGGATCGGCGACCACGTCGAGTGCGGCGACCACGAGGGCTCGGTCGAGCGCATCACCATCCGCGACACGCATGTCCGCAAGACCGACGGGCAGCTGGTGGTGATGCCCAATTCGGCGCTGTTCCAGAACCCGGTGGTGGTGCGCACCAACCGCGAGGTGCGGCGCGCCAAGGTGATCGCCGGCGTCGCCTACGGCGCCGACGCGGATCGCGCGCGCGAGGTGATCCAGGAGGCGGTGCGCGCCCTCGACAGCGTGCGCGACGACGTGCGGGACGTGCAGGTCTTCGCCTGCTCGCTCTCGGCCTATTCGGTGGACTTCGAGATCGCCTGGTGGACCGGCTCGCGCCCCGTCGACATCCGCGCCTCGCGCGACGAGGTGGTGCGGGCGGTGAAGCGGGCGCTGGACCGCGAGGGGATCGAGATCCCGTTCCCGCAGCGCGTGGTGACGATGCGCGAGGAGGGCGACCGCGGTGGCTGAGCGCGAGGGCGGCCGCGGGGCGCGGCTGGTCGAGCAAAGGGCGCGGGCGCGGCTGGTCTGGCGGCTGGTCGCGCTGCACGGTCTGCCGATGGCCGCGCTGACGGCGGCGCCGGCGCTGGCCGCTGCGGCGGAGGCCGAATGGCGGCTGGCCGGGGTGCTGGCGGCCGCGGCGCTGCCGCCGGTCGCGGCCTTCGCCCATCTGCGCCTCCGCGGCGGGCCGGTGGGCGAGCCGCGGCGGATCGAGGCGCTGGTCGCGGTGGCGGCGATCTTCCTGATCGGAGCGCTGATGGCGACGCCGGCCTTCATGGTGCTCGGCATGCCGCCGGTCGACGCGCTGTTCGAGGCGGTCTCGGGCATCACCACGACGGGCCTGAGCGTCGCGCGGGAGGCGGAGAGCTGGCCGGTCTCGGCGCATTTCCTGCGCGCCTGGCTGCAATGGGCGGGCGGCTTCGCCTTCGCGGTGGCCGCGGTCGCGCTGGTGGTGGGTCCCGGGGTGGTGGCGCTGCGACTCGGCTTCGCGGGCGGGCCGGGCGAGGGCATCCTCGGCTCGGCCCGGAGCCGGGCGCGGCAGCTGCTGGGCGCCTATCTCGCGATCACGGCGGTGGCGTTGGCGGCGCTGGCGATGCTGGCGGAGGATCCGGTGGAGGGTGCGCTGCTGGCCTTCGCCGGGGTGAGCACGGGCGGATTCGCGCCGAGCGCGGCCAGCGTGGCCGGGGCGGGGCCGGCCGTGCAGGTCGTGGCGCTGCTCGCCTGTCTGGCGGGGGCGACGTCGATGACGCTGTGGGCCCGGTCGCGGCGCGAGGGTCTCGGGCCGCTGATCGGCGACCCGGAACTCCGCATGCTGCTGACGCTGATCCTCGCCGTCGGCGCCGCGGCGGTGCTGATCGAGGGGCTGCGCGACGGGGGACCGGGGCTCTGGCCGGCGGCCTTCGCGGTGGTCAGCGCGCAGACCACGGCGGGCTACAGCGCGGGCGACACCGCGGCGATGGCCCCGGCGACGCTGGCGCTGCTGATCGGCGCTATGGCGGTGGGCGGGTCGGTCGGCTCCACCGCGGGCGGCGTGAAGGTGTTCCGCCTCGCCTTCGCGGCCGCCGCGGCGCGGCTGGCGCTGACGCGGGTGGCGCTGAGCCCGCGGGCGCTGGCGACGCCGCGCGTGCTGGGCCGTCCGGCCGACACCGAGGACGGGATTCACGCCTTCGCGCTCCTCTCGATGTTCGGCTTCGGCGCGGGACTCGGCTGGCTGGCGCTGATGCTGTGCGGGGCGGCGCCGCTGCCGGCGCTGTTCGACGCGGTCTCGGCCTTCGGGACCGTCGGGCTCTCGACCGGAGTGACGGGGCCGGAGCTGCCGACGGTCGGCAAGCTGGCGCTGGCGCTGGCGATGATGCTGGGGCGGCTCGAATTCATCGCCTTTCTGGCGCTGGTCAACCCGTCGACCTGGTTCCGCGGCGTCTGACTGGGAGGAGCGAAGATGCGGATCGTGATCGTGGGGGCCTCGGCCCTCGGGGAAGCGGCGGCGCGAAAGCTGATCGACGGGGAGCACGACGTGGTGATGGTCGATCCCGACCGCCGGCGGCTGGAGGAGATGGCCGAGAGCCACGACCTCGGCGTGATCCACGGCGACGGCACGCTGCCCTCGGTGCTGCGCGAGGCGGGGGGCGAGAATTTCGACGCGCTGCTGGCGCTGACGGAGTCGGACGAGGCCAACATCCTCTGCGCGATGGTCGGCCGCTCGGTCGGCTATGAGAAGGTGGTGCCGAAGATCGTCAACCCGGAGCTGCGCCCGATCTGCGACGAGCTGGAACTCGCGGACATGATCACGCCGCACGAGACGGTGGCGGCGGACCTGCAGGACCGGCTCGAGGGACGCCGGGCGGGCGGCGGCTCGGGCGATCCGCATCTCTCCGGCGAGCTGCGGCTCGTCAGCCATCTCGTCTCCGGCGCGCTGGCCGGGCGGCGGGCGGACGAGCTCGACTTCGGGCGGAGCGCGCGGCTGGTGGCGGTCGAACGCGGCGAGGAGACGGTGATCCCCCGCGACGACGCCACCTTCGAGGAGGCGGACACGCTGGTCTTCGTGGTCCGTCGCGAGGAAGTGGAGGCGGTCAACGACCGGCTCAAGGAAGAGGACCGCGAGAACGGCGACTGAACGCCGACGCCGCGGCTGGGTGCCCCGTATGGGACGGATCCTGAGCAAGGCGCGCAAGCGCCTCTTCGACGCGGCCGAATGCGCCGGCGTGACGAGCGAGCTGTTCGAGCAGCTCAAGTATCCGCGCGAGACCACGGCGATCTCGCTGCCGCTGCGCCGGGACGACGGGCGGCTCGAGATGGTGAAGGCCTGGCGCTGCCGTTTCGACGACCATCTCGGTCCGACCAAGGGCGGCGTGCGCTTCCATCCGGACGTGACCCAGGAGGAGGTCGAGGCGCTGGCCTTCTGGATGACCATGAAATGCGCGCTGATGCACCTGCCCTTCGGCGGCGCCAAGAGCGGGGTGGCGGTGGACCCGCACGCGCTCTCGCCCTTCGAACGGGAGCGCCTGACGCGGATCTTCGCGGTGCGCTTCGGGCACGTCTTCGGGCCGGAGCGGGACGTCCCGGCGCCGGATCTCGGCACCGGCGCGACGGAGATGGCCTGGATCGTCGACGCCTACGGCCGCGAGACGGGCGCGCACCATCCCCACGTCGTGACGGGCAAGCCGCCGGTCCTCGGCGGCCTCGCGGGCCGCAAGGACGCGACCGGCGACGGCGCCTTTCACGTGCTGGAGACGCTGGCCTCGCGGCTCGGCGTCGCGGACGGGGCGCGGCGGATCGCGGTGCAGGGCTTCGGCGCGGGAGGACGGCGTTTCGCGGAACGGGCGGCCGCGGCGGGCTGGCGCGTGGTCGCGGTGGCGGACAGCCGCGGGACCGCCTTCGACGGCGACGGGCTCGACGTCGCCGCCCTCGGCCGCGCCAAGGACGCCGGCTGCGGCGTGACCGACGCGGACGGGGTGGCCGAGACGCTCGATCCCGAGGCGGTGCTGGGCGTGACCTGCGATCTCCTCGTGCCCGCCGCGCTGGGCGGCCAGGTGACGGAGGCGGGGGTCCGCGATCTCGGTTGCCGCGCGATCCTCGAGATCGCCAACGGCCCGGTCGACCCGGCGGCGGACGAGAGCTTGCGCGAGCGCGGCATCGAGGTCGCGCCGGACGTGCTGGCCAACGCCGGCGGGGTCTTCGTGAGCTGGCTGGAATGGGTGCAGGGACGCTCGGGCATGCCCTTCGAGGACGAGGAGGTCGCCCGGCGGCTGGAGCGGCGCATGGCCGAGCGCGCACGCGCGGTGGAGGCGACGGGCCGGGAACTGGACCTGCCGCTGCGGGGCGCGGCCTACGCGCTGGCGGCGCGGCGCCTGTCGAAGGCGGTCTGCGACTTCGGCGCGGCCGCCTATCACCGGGTCGGCTGACCGGCCGAACGCCCGGTCGCGGACGATCGCGGCCGAGTCGCGCTCACCACGCCGATTTCGGACCGCGCTCCTCCGACAGAGAACCCTGGCGGCGGGCGACCAGGGCCTCGATCGCGTCGGCGACGTGGATCTCCTCGATGTGGTGGTCGCCGCGACCGACGCGGATGCGGTGCGCCTCGATCATCACGTCGGCATGGGTGCACAGCGCGGGCGGCTCGAAGCGATAGCAGGCGAGTTCGATCAGGAGGCCGAGCGGATCCCGGAAGTAGATCGAATCCATGAAGCCGCGGTCCTTCGGCCCGGAATGGTGCACGCCGCGCTCGTCGAGGCGGGTCGCGACCTGGCTGAAGGTCGCCTTGGAGACGTCGAAGGCGATGTGGTGGACGCAGCCCGGTTCGGTCGGCGTGCGGGCCGGGTCGGGACGGCGGCTTTCGTTGGTGAAGACCGTGATCAGGCGGCCGTCGCCGGGATCGAAGTAGAGATGGCCCTCGTTCGGATCGTCCAGATTGGGTTGGTCGAACACGAACGGCATGCCGAGCACGCCCTCCCAGAAGTCGATCGAGGTGGCGCGGTCCGCCCCGACGAGGGTGACGTGGTGCACGCCTTGGGACTGGATCTTGCGCATCGGCTCGTTCTCCTGATCGGACGGGCCGAGGATAGGCGCCCCGGTCCCGTCGGACAACGCGGCCGAGCCACGCCCGCCGTGCAAGGATCGTTTCCCGATCAGGTACTGTTCTGCCGTCAGGCCTTGCTTCGTTGTCGCGAGGCCCGTGTCAACCCGGCGGAAGACCGAGGCGTCCGGCGGCCGCGGCGCCGGCGGCGCGTCCGGTGGCCAGGCAGGCGGTGAGCAGGTGTCCGCCGGTCGGCGCCTCCCAGTCCAGCATCTCGCCCGCGGCGAAGACGCCGGGCAGGGCGCGCAGCTCGTAGTCTACGCCGAGCGCCGCGCGCGGCAGGCCGCCTGCGGTCGAGATCGCCTCGTCGAGCGGGCGTGGGACGCCGGGGACGGGCAGCGCCTTGACCAGGGCGGCGAGGGCCTCCGGGTCCTGCGGCAGGGGCCGGGCGAACTCCTGCAGAAGGGCGCGCTTGGCGGCGTCGAGTCCCAGCGCCTTGGCGAGCCGGCGTGATGCGCTGTCGCCGCGGCGGGCCTTGGCCAGTCGTGCGGCGGCGCCGACTTCCGCAAGGTCCGGAGCGAGGTCGACGATCAGCGGCGCTCCCGCGCGGAAGCCGCGGGAGACGGCGTAGACGCCGCCGCCCTCGAGCCCGCGCGCGGAGATCACGGCCTCGCCACGCGCCGACAGCCCGCCGGAGGAGAGGCCGAGCGGCTTCAGCGGCGCCCCGAAATGGGGCGTCATGTGCGCTGACCACTCGACCGAGAGCGCGACGTTCGCGGGACGGAAGCCGACGCATTCGACCCCGTGGGCTGCGAGCGCCGCGGTCCAGCGCCCGTCCGAGCCGAGGCGCGACCAGCTCGCACCGCCGAGCGCGAGGACCACGACGTCCGGGCGGAGCGTGACGGAGCCGCCGGGGGTCTCGAAGCGGCACGCGAGGGGGGCGCCCTCGTCCCCGAATGCGACGAGACGGTGGCGGCGGAGCAGACGGACGCCGAGCGCGTCGAGCCGGGCCAGCCAGGCGCGGAGCAGCGGCGACGCCTTCATCGCGCGGGGGAACACGCGCCCGGAGGAGCCGGTGAAGAGCGGCTGGCCGAGGCCCTCGGCCCAGTCCCGGATCGCGGCCGGGCCGAAGGCCGCGAGCGCCGGCGCGAGCCAGGGGGCGGCCTCGGCGCAGGCCTCGGCGATGCGGGCGGGCGGCGCGTCGTGGGTGAGGTTGAGGCCGGACTTGCCGGCCATCAGGAACTTGCGCGCGGGCGAGGGCATCGCCTCGGCCACCGTCACGGCGGCGCCGCGGGCGGCGAGGGTCTCGGCCGCCATCAGCCCGGCGGGGCCGGCGCCGACGACGAGGGCGGTGGGCGGGGGCGACATGGCGCACGGCTTGAACCCGCGGGCGCGAGGCCGCAAGAGGGGAACGGCCGCGGCCGGGCGCCCCTTCGAGGCGCGGCACGCGCCGAGGCGGGCCGAGGGGGTGCGATCACTCCGAAGGCCCGGGCCCCCCGGCGGGAGGGGCGCGAGGTGGAAGGGAGGGGACGATGACGGTCACGCTGGCGGTGCATCGCGACGCGCTCGAGGCGCAGGGGGATCGGCTGGAGGCGGCGGCGCCGGGGGCGCGGCTGGCGGTCTGGGACGCGTCCGGCGTGACGGTGGCGGGCGCGGCGGTCGACCCCGCGACGCTCGACGTCGACCTGATGTGGCTGAGCCCGCATGCGCTCCGCGCGGCGGACGTGCCGGACCGCAAGGCGGCGATGAGCGGGGCCTTCGCGCTGGCGCACGGGTTCCGCTCGCTCAAGGCGCTGGAGACCTTCAACGCGGGGCTCGACGATCCCCGCTACGGCGAGCTCGCGCGGACGGGCGTGACGGTCTGCAATTCGAGCGCGCAGGGCATCGCCATCGCCGAATACGTCATGGCGCAGGTGTTCGCGCTGATGCATCCGGTGGAGGAGCAGCGCGAGCTTCAGGCCGAACGGCGTTGGGAGGTCACGCCGTTCCGGGAGCTTTCGCGCAGCGCCTGGGTGATCCTCGGCCACGGGCCGATCGGAGCGGCGCTGGCGGTTCGGGCCAAGGCCTTCGGGGCGCATGTCTCGGTGGTTCGTCGCGCGCTCGACCGGCCGGAGGCGGCGGACCGGGTGGGCACGCTCTCCGACCTGCCGGAGCTGCTGCCGGGGGCGGACGTGGTGGTCGTCGCCTGCCCCCTGAACGACGCGACGCGCGGGCTGTTCGACGCCGAGACGCTGGCGCGGATGCGGCCCGGCGCGGTGCTGGTGAACGTCGCGCGCGGGCCGATCGTGGAGGAGGACGCGCTGCTCGCGGCGCTCGACGCGGGGCGGCCGGGGGTCGCGGTGCTCGACGTGTTCGACGTGGAGCCGCTGCCTGAGGATCATCCCTTTTGGGCGCATCCCAAGGTGCGGGTGACGGGGCACACCTCCTTCGCCGGGGACGGGACGGCGGGGCGCTGGGAGGCGCTGTTCCTCGAGAACGCGGCGCGGCTGGCGCGGGGCGAGCCGCTGGCGCGCGCGGTCGATCCGCGCGACCTCGGCGCGGCGGAGGCGGCGTCGTGAGCGGCGGCAAGGCGAGCATGTTCGGGCCGGTCTCCGCCGCGGGCGGGCCGGCGATCCTGAAGCGGATGCTGTCGCTCGACGATTTCGAGGCGGCGGCGCGGCGGCGCCTGCCGCGGCCGATCTTCGGCTACGTCTCGGGCGCGGCGGAGGAGAACCTGACGCTGGCCGACAACCGCGCGGCCTTCGGCGAGATCGGCTTCGCGCCGCGGGTGCTGCGCGACGTCTCGGGCCGCGATCAGCGGCGGGAGCTGTTCGGGACGACATGGGAGTCGCCCTTCGGCGTGGCGCCGATGGGCCTCGGCGCGGTGGCGGCGTACCGCTCGGACGTGGTGATGGCGCGGGCGGCGAAGGCGGCGGGCATCCCGGCGGTGCTGAGCGGTTCCTCGCTGATCCGGCTCGAGGACGTGGCCGAGGCGGCGCCCGGCACCTGGTTCCAGGCCTATCTGCCCGGGGCGTTCGAGCGGATCGACGCGCTCCTGGACCGGGTCGAGGCCGCCGGCTACGAGACGCTGGTGGTGACCGTGGACGTGCCCGTCGGCGGCAACCGGGAGAACCTGGTGCGGGCGGGCTTCTCCTCTCCGCTGAAGCCGGGCCTCCGGCTCGCCTGGGACGGGGCGATCCGGCCGCGCTGGCTGACGGGGACGTTCCTCAGGACCCTGTGGCGGCACGGGATGCCGCATTTCGAGAACTCCTTCGCCGAGCGCGGCGCGCCGATCATCTCGCGCAACGTGGAGCGGGACTTCTCGGCCCGGGATCACTTCGACTGGTCCCATGTCGATCACATCCGCCGACGCTGGAAGGGGCCGTTCGTGCTGAAGGGGATCCTGCGCGGCGACGACGCGGCCGAGGCGCGGGAGCGCGGGGTGGACGGCGTCGTCGTCTCGAACCACGGGGGGCGGCAGCTCGACGGCGCCATCTCGCCGCTCCGGGCGCTGCCGGAGGTGGCGGAGGCGGCGGGCGACCTGCCGGTGATGTTCGACAGCGGCGTCAGGCGCGGGGCGGACGTGGTCAAGGCGCTGGCCCTCGGCGCGCGCTTCGTGTTCGTCGGGCGGCCCTTCCTCTACGCCGCCGCGGTGGCGGGGGAGGCGGGCGTCGCGCACGCCGCCGCGCTGCTCCGGGCCGAGGTGGACCGCACGCTCGCGCTGCTCGGCGCGCGCAGCCTCGAGGAGCTGGGTCCGGATCTGCTGCATCGGCGGCGCTGAAGCCGGCCGCGACGACGGCCGCATTGCCCCCGGCTGCGCGCCGTGGCAGGGAACGTCAGAGAGACTCGGGAGCCGCCGCATGACCGACTACGCCGCCGCCCGCACCGCCATGGTGGACCGGCAGGTCCGCACCGCGGACGTGACGAGCTATCCGATCATCGACGCGATGCTGACCGTCCCGCGCGAGCGCTTCGCGCCGGCGGCCCTGCGGCCCGTCGCCTATGCCGGCGAGCACCTGACGCTCGCCCCGCGCCGGGTGCTGCTGGACCCGCGCACCTTCGCCAAGATGATCGACGCGGCGGATCCGGGCCCGGACGACCTCGTGCTCGATCTCGGTTGCGGGCTCGGCTACTCGACCGCGGTGCTGGCGAGGATGGCCGCGGCGGTCGTCGCGGTGGAGGAGGACGCGGCGATGGCGCGCTCGGCCGCGGCGACCCTGACCGAACTCGAGATCGACAACGCCGGGGTGATCGAGGCGCCGTTGGTCGACGGCGCGGCCGAACACGCACCCTACAACGTGATCCTGATCGAGGGCGGGGTCGAGGAGGTGCCGGAGGCGCTCCGGTCCCAGCTCCGCGAAGGCGGACGCATGGTGTTCGTGCGGATGGAGGGCGAATACGGCTGGTGCGAGCTCGTGACCCGCATCGGCGGGAGCCTCGCGCGCCGGCGCATGTTCGATGCCGCGGCCCCGGTGCTGCCGGGCTTCGAGCGGCAGGCCGCCTTCGAGTTCTGAACCCGGACCGAGGCTTTCGGGCCGCGCTTCGGCGCGCGTCGCCCGGTCGCGACGCCGATCCGGACCATTTGACTTTGCGGGGCGCCGCCCGTGGGCTAGTTTCCGCCCCAGCGGAGCGCAAGTCTCCGGACGAGGCGGAACGGCGGGATCACGGGGCCGGGCCCCGACGGAGCGGATCATGGCGGATTCACGGACGAGGAGAGCGGCTGCGGTCGCGGTGGCGGCGCTGGTCTGCGGCGTGCTGGCGGGGCCGTCCGCGGCCGAGACGCTGGCCGACGCGCTCGTGAAGGCCTGGCGCAGCTCGCCGGATCTGATGGCCGGCCGGGCGCAGCTGCGCGCGCTGGACGAGCGGGAATTCCAGGCGCGGGCGGAGCGCTTCGGCACGGTCGACGCGGAGGGCTCCTACAGCTACACCAACCGCAGCGTCGCCGGGATCGGCGGCGCCAGCGCGACGGGTCGGAACCTGACGGCGAACCGGGACGACGCCGACCCTCTCTCGCTCGGGCTGACCGGCTCGATCCCGATCTACACCGGCGGCCGGATCGAGAACCGCTCGGAGGCCGCGGAGCGGGCGGTCCTCGGCGGGCGCGAGTTCCTCGTCTCGACCGAGCAGCAGGTGCTGCTGGACGCGGTGACGGCCTATGAGGACGTGCGGCGCGACATCGCTCTGGTGGAGGTCGCGCGCTCCAACGTGCGGGTGATCTCCGAGCAGCTGCGCGCCGCGCGCGACCGCTTCGAGGTCGGCGAGGTGACGCGCACCGACGTAAGCCAGGCGGAGGCGCGGCTCGCCGCCGCGCGCTCCACCCTCGCGGCGACGACGGGCGCGCTGGCGCGCTCGCGCCAGGCCTATCTCGCGGCGGTCGGCGAGCCGCCGGAGGACCTGCAGCCGCCGCCGCCGCTGCCGGAGCTGCCGGCGACGGAGGCCGAGGCGATCGCCCTCGCCGACGCGCGCCATCCCGACCTGCAGCGCGCACGGCTGGAGGTCGAGCGCGCGGAGGCGAACGTGAAGGTCGCGATCTCCGGGCTCCTGCCTCAGGTCTCGCTCGGCGCGGACGCCACCTACACCGACAGCACCCTGTTCATGGACGGGCGCGACAACGAGGGGGTGGACACGCGGATCGGGCTCAACGGTCGCGTGCCGCTGTGGACGGCCGGGCGCAATCCCTCCGCGGTGCGCGAGGCGCAGGCGCGGGTGGCCGAAGCGCAGGCCGACGTGCACGCGGTCGCGCGGACGATCCGCCGCAACGTCTCCAACGCCTGGTCGGGGCTGCAGGTCGCGCGGGCCTCGATCGTCGCGGCGCGCGAGCAGATCCGGGCCGCTCAGCTCGCCTTCGACGGCGTGCGCGAGGAGGCGACGCTGGGCGCGCGCACCACGCTCGACGTGCTCGACGCGGACCAGGAGCTGCAGCGCGCCCGCGCCGACCTGATCCAGGCGTTGCGCGACGAGTACGTGGCGGGCTATTCGCTGCTGTCGGCGGTGGGAAGCCTCACCGCGGAGCATCTCGGCCTCGCGGTCGAAGCGTACGATCCGGACGACTATCCGAACGAGGTCGCCCGGTCGCCTTACGAGTACCCCCGGGACGGGACCACGGAGTGGTCGACCCGTTGGCGGCCCTGAGCGCGGCGGCCGGGGGAGGGGGAGAGGACGTGTCATGAGCGAACGCGACGGCGGGGCCGACGGCTCGCGCGAGGGAGCCAAGGAGGACGTCCTCGCCTCGATCCGCAGGATCGTGGACGAAGAGGGCGGGACCGGCGGCGCGCCGGCCCGCCGCGACGGCGTCCTGGCCCTGAGCTCCGAGATGCGGATCGCGCCGGGTCGCGGCGCGCCGCCGCCACGCTCGGACGACGAGGAGGCGCCGCTGTCGCTGGGCCCGGCGATGCGCGTCGAGGCGGGCGGCGCGGCTCCGGAGGCGGCGGGGGCCGCCCGCACCACGTCGCTGCGCCGCGACAAGGCCGGCTCGCATGCGCCGGCGGACGCCGGGGCGCAGACGACCGGGGAGGCCGCTGCGAAACCCGCGGCGACGGAGCCCGCCGAGACCGACGCTGAAGCCCCCGAGCCCGCGGCGCTGCGGCGGACCGACACGCAGGCCGGCGAATCCGACGTGCCGCAGCGGCCCGAGGCCGGCGCGCCGGTGGCGATGCGGCGTCCGTCGCCTCCTCAGGAGGAGGCGGCGGCGCCCGCCGTCTCCAGGGCCGAGCTGCGCGCGATGGTGCGCGACGCGATCCGCGAGGAGCTTTCGGGCGAGCTCGGGGTTCGGGTGAGCTCCAACATCAAGCTTCTTGTCGAGCGCGAGGTGCGCAAGGCCATGGAGGCGTTGGAGGCCGAGGCCGAACGGGCGGAAGCGGATCCCTCGACGGAGCGCTGAGCCCGGTCGGGCGGCCGGGAGCCGAACGGCCGCCCCGCGCCCTCGGCGGATGCGGCCGTCCGCAGCGCTTCGTCATTCGGGCGGGCCGAGGCCGGCCCGGCCGGCATCAGGCCGCGAGGCGGGCGCAGAGCTCGGTGCGGCGGGGGCCGAAGCCGTTGAAGCGCGTCACCGTCGCCGTGCCGTAGGCGCCGAGGCCCTCGAAGATCAGCCAGTCGCCCTCGGCCAGCCCCTCGGGCAGCAGGGGCGCGCCAGGCAGCCGATCCATCGAGTCGCAAGTCGGACCGAACACCGTGCGGGGCGCCGCCTCGCCCGCGACGGGCGCGCCGTCCGGACGCACGGCGCGCACCGGCGGCAGCTCCCTGGTCAGCGGCGATTCGGCGAGCCCGCCGTAGACGCCGTCGTCGAGGAACACCGCGCCGTCCTCGCGCACGAGGCGGACCTGCGCCGCGAGCGCCATGGCGCCGGAGACGAGGCCGCGGCCGGGCTCGCAGACCAGCGCGGGCCGGCCCTCGGGGAACGCCTCGTCCACCGCCGTCTCGATGGTGGCGAAGAAGCGCGAGAGCGGCGGCGCGCCGGCCTCCGCGCCCGGGAAGCCGCCGCCGACGTTCAGGCGCGCGGGCGCGACCCCGGCCGCGCGGGCGATTCGGCCGGCGGCGAGGACGTAGGCGCGCCATGCCTCGGGATCGCGGCACTGCGTGCCCGGATGGAACGTGAGCGACGGCGTGAACCCGAGCCGCGCGGCCTCGGCCAGCAGGGCCACGGCCTCGGCCTCCGTCGCGCCGAACTTCGAGCCGAAGTCGTAGGCGGCGCCGGAGACGGCGAGCCGGAAGCGGATCGAGAGCTCGACGCCCTCGGCCGGCAGCGTCTCGGCGATCTTGGCGAGCTCGGCGCGGCTGTCGACCGCGTAGGTGCGCACGCCCTCCGCATGGGCGAGGCGCATCTCGGCGCGCGTCTTGACGGGGTTGTGGAAGTGCAGCGCGGCCTCGGGCGCGAGGCTGCGGATCAGGCGGATCTCCTCGGCCGAGGCCACGTCGAAGCCCTTCACGCCGGCGGCGATCAGGCCGATCAGCACGGCCGGCTCGGGGTTCGACTTGACGGCGAAGGTGACGAGGCCCGGAAACGCGTCGAGATAACGTCGCGCGCCGGCGGTCACCGCGGCGGGCGAGAGCAGGAACACCGGCTCCTCCGGCCGCTCGGCGGCGAGGAAGGCTTCGACGGTGGGCCAGAGCGGCAGGGTCGTGGTCATCGGGCGGGACCTCCGGAGCGAGGATCTGCGGGGGGCGCTTCGGTGGCCGCGTCGGGCTCCTGTGGGGCGCGAACTCAGGAAACGGGATATGCGGTCCGAATCGACCGGAGAAAATGGGCGATCAGCACGAATTGCATGGCGTATCGTCGGATACGTCGGCAACATGTCGGTCATGAGCGAATCCCTCGACGAAACCGACCGGGCGCTGCTCGGTCTTCTCGCGCGCAACGCCCGCACGCCGGCGACCGAGCTCGCGCGCCGGCTCGGCGTGGCGCGGACCACGGTGCAGGCGCGGATCGAACGGCTGGAGCGCCTCGGCGCGATCCGCGGCTACACGATCCGCGCCGGCGAGGGCGCCGCGCGCACGATCCGCGCCTACGTCCTGATCCAGGTGGAGCCGCGCTCGGCCCCCGCCGTCTCCGCCGCGCTGGCGCGGATGCCGGAGGTGGAGAGCCTGCACACCACCTCCGGGCGCTTCGACCTCGCCGCTCAGGTGGGCGCCGAGGACACCACCCGCCTCGACGCCGCGCTCGACCGCATCGCGATGGTGGAGGGCGTCAGGGGCATGGAGACGCTGGTGCAGCTCGCCACCAAGGTGGACCGCCGCGTCTGACGCGCTTTTCCTCGCCGGCCGCAGGGGATATGACCGCGCCCGACTCCCGAGAAGCCCGCGAGCGAGACTGATGGACAAGACCTTC
>Ga0102943_1001159_pt1 | contig 16739 bp, 14 predicted proteins | sample SalPonC_black_MG_FD_78174 | JGI IMG/M metagenome (GOLD analysis project Ga0102943, IMG submission 78174) | Salt pond soil microbial communities from South San Francisco under conditions of wetland restoration - Salt Pond MetaG... | ecosystem: Environmental > Aquatic > Marine > Intertidal zone >...
CAAAGAGTTCAAATCCAAACTCCCCGGTGTACCCGGATCTGGAGACCAGCACCGGGGTGCCGTTGGCCAGGCGCACATCGTCATTATCAATATCTCCTTTAAAGGAAAAATAGGGCAGGGCATCAAACACTATGTCTGGATCTTTTAACAAGGGCCGAAGAATCCGGGCAGCGTCTTTTCCCTGGACATCGATTTTGGCCATCTGGCCGGACAGATCTGTGATCTGCACCTGTCCCTGATTATCCGAAAACTGATTATCCGAAAGGTGGGCCGCCACTGCGCCTCCCATGCCGGCGTTGACACAGACCATGAACCGGTCTTTTGAAAATCGGTATACAATGGCATCGTCAATACAATGGCCTTTTTCATTCAGAAAAGCGCCGTACACGCATCGTCCAGGTTTCAGGGATTCAAGATGTCGTGTGAAGCACATGTTCAGCAGGGCAAAGGCCCCGCTGCCCTCAAGGCGGACGCAGGCCATGTGGCTGGTATCAAAAATACCCGCAGATGTCAGCACGGCCATGTGCTCTGTTTTGACGCCGGTGTCGTACCACAGCGGCATCTCATATCCGCCAAAATCGGCCATATTGGCCCCGGCTGTTTTGTGCCGCTGGTTCAACGGCGTCAATTTAAGATGGTCGCCCATGGTCGCCCCCTTTAATACGAGTTAAAAAATATAGGGAACTTTCAGGTTGTAGGATTTGTAGACAACAAAGGTTTCAACGGAACTGACCCCCTCAACCCGGGAGATCTCTTCGGTGTAGAATTCCAGCAGGCCGAATCCCTTTTTGAACAAGACCAGTATAACCAAATCATACCGTCCTGTCACTACCGATACGGAGATCACCCCTTTAAGTTTGCTGATTTCCTCACCCTTGTCCACCAGGTTCATCTCATGGAGTTTGATGCCGATGATCACAGTCCGGTGCCCCGGCAGCGTAGCCGGATCCACCAGGCCGCAGATTTCAAGCACCCCTTCATCCTGAAGCTTGTTGACCCTGGATCTGACCGTATTCTCGGTGATGGAAAGCTTATCAGCGATTTTCTTAAAGGATTTTTTCCCTTGTTTTAATTCTCTGATAATATCTATATTGGTCTTGTCGATCTTCATTCTGCCTCTTTTAGCGCTAAAAAATTTTGGAAAAATGAAATTGAAGTAAACTTTATTGATTTTTAACCAGAAATAGTGGTAATGTCAAATCAAAAGTAAGAAAATTTTGGAAAATTTAAATTTATTTTGGAAAAATTTATGAAGTTACCATCATGGAAAATTGTGATCATCGGCGGGGGGCCGGGGGGGTATGTGGCTGCGGCCCGCTGCGCCGCACTCGGCGGCCAGGTGACCCTGGTTGAAAAGGAAAACTTGGGGGGCACCTGCCTGAACTGGGGATGCATCCCTTCTAAAATCATGAAAAATTCGGCAGATCTTTTCTGTAAATGCATGACGGCTGACAAGCTGGGCATCCGGATTCAGGGGGCTGTATCGGCGGATATCAGGGCGTTAATGGCCAGAAAGGACAAGGTTCTTGAAGACCAGAGAAAGGGGATTGCCGCCCTCATGGATAAAAACCGGGTTCAGGTGGTCATGGGTCATGCCCGCATTGCAGGCACCGGACAAGTCACCGTGACCGGCAAAGACATTGGAAAAACCGTTCTTGAATACGACCGCTTGATCCTGGCCCCTGGCACGGCGCCGCTGGAGCTGCCTGGTTTTCCCTTTGACCAGGACCGGATCCTGTCTTCCAATGACATGCTCTGCCTTGACGCGCTGCCAGGATCCATGACCATCCTGGGGGGCGGGGTCATCGGGTGTGAGTTTGCCTTTATCTTTTCCGCCCTGGGCTGTGAGGTGACCCTGGTCGAGGGGATGTCCAGGCTGCTGCCCCTGCCGTCGGTGGATGCTGCCTGTTCCAAACTGCTGCTGCGGGAGATGAAAAAGAAAAAGATCAAGGTGTATTGCGATACTGTTGTCATTGGGGCAAACGCGTCTGGCAGCGGTGTTGACATGGCATTGTCCCTGAGTCCCTTTACAGACAATCCCTCTGCGAAACCGCCGAAAAAAGACTGTATTTCATCGGATGTCATGGGAGTGTGCATCGGCAGGTCCCCTCTGTCAAAAGATCTGGGTCTGGAGACCATCGGCCTTGACACGGACAAGGGCGGGTGGATCCCGGTGGACAATACCATGCAGACCCCTGTGGAAAATGTCTATGCCATCGGCGATATTCTGGGCCCGGATCATATCATGCTGGCCCATGTGGCCTCCCATGAGGGGCTGGTGGCTGCTGAAAATGCCATGAATGGCGGAGAGAAAAAGGCGGTCATGTCTTATCATGCCGTGCCTGGCGCCATTTTCACCATGCCGGAGATTGCCACCGTGGGGTTGAGTGAACAGGTGGCAAAGGATCAGGGCATTGCCGTTGAGACGGCCAGCGTCAATTTCAGAATTCTTGGCAAGGCCCAGGCCATAGACGAGATTGCCGGCCAAGCCAAGATGATTGTCCATGCCACAAGCAAAAAAGTACTGGGCGTTCACCTCATTGGTGCCCATGCCACAGACCTGATCGCCGAGGCCACCCTGGCCATCGAAAAGGGGATGACAGCCGATGAGGTCGCCCACACCATCCATGCCCATCCCACCCTGGCGGAGATCACAGGAGAGGTGGCTGCCAAGGTGATGGGGACCCCTGTTCATGGGTAATCTGGATAAATCAAGGAAAGAGCACATGACAGCACAGTGGAATTTTGATCAAATCATCGACCGGGCCGACACAGGCTCCATGAAGTGGGAACCTGTGGTTCTCAACGCCAAATTCGGACCAAAAAGCCAAAACCTTCAGCCCCTGTGGGTGGCGGATATGGATTTTTACAGCCCCCCCTGTGTGCGAAAAGCCATGCAGGAGCGGCTGGATCACGGCATTTACGGCTATACCATCCACGATTCCGGATATGACCGGGCCATGATCGACTGGTACCGCCGCCGCCACAACTGGGAAATTGATCCCTCGTGGATCATGACCTCGCCCGGGGTGGTACCGGCGGTCAACTATATGGTCCAGCGGTTTTCCAGTCCCGGCGACCATGTCCTGATCCAGTCCCCGGTGTATTATCCCTTTGCCGCATCCATCACCGCCAACGGCCGGAGGGTCTGCGACAATCCCCTGGTCTGTAACAACAGCCGGTATGAAATGGATTTCAAGGATCTTGAAAAAAAGACCCAGGATCCCCGGGTCAAGCTGGCCATCCTCTGCTCTCCCCACAACCCCGTGGGGCGGGTATGGACAAGGGAAGAACTAACAGCGTTTGGTGATATTTGCATTGGCAACAATGTCCTTGTCATTGCCGATGAAATCCATTGCGATCTCATCATGCCCGGCCATGTTCATACCAGTTTCGCCGGGATCTCACAAGATTTTGCCAAAAACAGCATCACTGCTGTGGCCCCGTCCAAGACCTTTAACCTGGCCGGGCTTTCCCAGTCCAGCCTGATTATTCCCAACCCTGTGATCCGCAGGGACATGGGCATCTTTTTTGAAACCTTGGGCGTGGGCGCCAAAGGCAGTGGCACCCTTTTCGGTATCGTGGCTGCCAAGGCAGCCTGGCAAGACGGAGAGCCCTGGCTCGAGGCGCTCATCCAATACCTTTATGCCAACTTCCTGTATCTCAAGGATCGGGTGGAATCCAAGCTTCCCGGGGTAAAGGTCTTTGACCTGGAAGGCACCTACCTGCCCTGGATTGATTTGAATCCCCTGGGGCTGAGCCCGGAAAACATCGTCGATGTTGTGGAAAAAAAGGCGGGCCTGGCCCTGGATCACGGAAACTGGTTCGGCACTAACGGCGCCGGGTTTGAGCGGATAAACATCGCCTGTCCCAGACCCATGCTGGAAAAGGCGGTTACAGCATTGATCGGGGCGTTTAAGGCCTAGGTGGTGGCCAGATGCAGGGCTGTGGGGCGCTTTTTTTTAAAGACCACGGCCGGCGGCAAGGTTTTCCATATACCGGCGGCCGTGGTTTGTCTCTTTGGTTAAGGTATAACAATCAGGCGCCCAGGTAGGCCTTTTTCACCTCCGGGTCGTTGAGAAGGTCATCAGACGGGCCTTCCAGGACCAGGGTGCCGTTTTCAATGACATAGCCGCGCTGGGCAAATTTCAGGGCCAGGCGGGCGTTCTGCTCTACCAAAAGAATGGTGGTGCCGGTCTTGTTGATCTCTTTGAGGGCGTCAAACATGTCCAGCATGAGCAGGGGCGCAAGGCCCATGGAGGGTTCGTCCAGAAGCATGATCTTTCTGCCGGACATAAAGGCCCGGCCCACGGCCAGCATCTGCTGTTCGCCGCCGGACAGGGTGCCGGCCACCTGGTCCCGGCGCTCGTCCAGGCGCTGGAACAGGTCAAACACCCATTTGAGGTCCTTTTGGATCTGGTCCTTGTCCTTTCGGGCAAAGCAGGCCAGGGTCAGGTTTTCGGTAACGGTCAGGTTGCCGAAGATCCGGCGGCCCTCGGGAACATGGGAGATTCCAAGCTTTGTGACCACCTTGTCAGCGCTGTATTTGAGGATGTTATGGCCTTCAAATTCCAGGACAGATCCGGCTTCCGAGGGCACCATCCTGGATATGGCCCGCAGGGTGGTGCTCTTTCCGGCGCCGTTGGCACCGATGATGGTGAGGATCTCTCCCTGGTCAACGGTGAAGGAGACCCCGTGAAGGGCCTTGATATTACCGTAGGATACCTTGAGGTTTTCTATTTTCAACTGCATCAGGTCAGGTCCTCCTTACCCAGATAGGCTTCGATCACCTTGGGATTGTTCTGGATGTCTTCGGGTTCCCCTTCGGCAATGATTTCGCCGAAGACCAGGGTCTGGATGTACTGGCAAAGCTCCATGACAAACTTCATTCTGTGTTCGATGAGGAAGATGGCCACGCCGAAATCCTGATGGACCTGTTTGATGATTTTAATCATCCGTACCAGTTCATCCGGGGTCATGCCGGCGGTGGGCTCATCCAGGAAGAGCACCTTGGGTTTGGTGGCCATGGCCCGTGCCATTTCCACCCGGCGCTGGGCGCCGTAGGGCAGGTTGACCACCAGATGATCGGCAAATTGTTTGATGTCGAAAAGCTCCATCAACCGATAGGCGTTTTCCGCGACTTTAGCCTCTTGCCGGCGGCAGGCAGGGGTGTTGAAGAACGCGCCGAACAGCCCGTAGTTGAGCTGGGAGTAATGGGCCATTTTTATATGGTCCAGTACATTCATATGCCGCCACAGGGCCAGGTTCTGAAAGGTCCGCCCAAGTCCCTTGGCTGCAATCTCGTTGGTTTCAAGACCCTTGATGCTTTGATCCTGCAGGGTGATCTCACCTTCGGTGGGGGTGTACACCCCGGTGATCAGGTTGAATATGGTGGTCTTACCGGCGCCGTTGGGGCCGATAAGTCCTGTGATCTGTTTGGGGGCAATGTTCAGATTGTAACCATGAACCGCCCGCAACCCGCCAAAATAATGGGTCATATTTTTTACGCTGAGCAAAGTTGACATAAGTTACGCTCCTTTTTTACCTTTTGCCCGAAGCAATTTTTTCGCGTTGATTTCTTTAAATGAGATCAGGCCGTAGGGCCTGAAGATCATGACAAAGATGAGGATCAAAGGGATGATGATCCATTTGAACAGCTCCAGGGGCCGCAGGGCCTCGCCAAGAATATTGATGGATACGGCACCGACAATAGAGCCCACAATGGAGTTCAGGCCGCCAAAGTAGACCATGGCCAGAATCTCGGCCAGACGGTTGATGCTGAACATCCCGGGATTGATATAGGCCAGGACATGGGCAAACAGGCCGCCGGCAACACCGGCCCAGAAGGCGCCGAACATAAAGGCACTCATCTTGGTCTTTCGGGTCTTGATGGTCATGGACTCGGAGGCTGCCTCATCGTCCCTTACCGTATTCAGGGCCTTGCCCAGAATAGAGGAGACAAAGTTGTGAATGATCCAGATGCACAGCATGGTCCAGACAAAGATGACCCACAGGGGGGCAAAGTCCGGCTGGCCGCCCATGCCCCGGGCCCCGCCAAGAACCTGAAGGTTTTCGACGGCAGACTTGACGATGAACATAAAGGCCAGGGATATAATGGCCAGATAATCCCCCCTTGTCCTGAAAGAGGGAATGGCCACGGCAAGAGAGCCTATGGCTGCGGCAGCACCGCCGATGATCAGCACAATGGGAAAGCACCAGGGCCCCAGGGCCTGGGGAAGCAGGGCATCGCCAAAGATCTTGTCATTGGTGAACAGCAGCAGGGTCAAAATAGAGGAGACATACGCCCCAATGGCCATGAAGCCCGGATGGGAGCAGGAGAACTCTCCTTGATACCCGTTGATCACGTTGACACTGATGGTCAGGATGATCGAGATCATGGTCAGCTTGATGACCAGAACCCGGTAGTCGTTGATGCCGGCCCACAGATGAAGGACGCCGTAAAACAGGATCAGATGGATGATCACGGACAGGGCCAGGGGAAGGGTCTCACACAGGGCGGCCAAAGGATTGGTCAGCTTCTCGGTGAGCTTGCCCACGGCAAGCACTGGCAGGACATAGACAACAAGATCGTATGCCAATGCTCCCGGAATCATCAACGGATCCTTGAGCATGATCAGGGTTCCGAACAAAACCGGTATTTTAGGCAGGCCCAGGTAGTATGAAATATAGTCATACCCCCAGTAATACTCAATGAGTACCGCCACAAAAAAGCCCAGCATCCACCCCAGCACAGGGACGGTTGAAAAGGCAGATTTAAATTTTCTTGCAAGTTCCATTATATTAATTTCCTATTTGTCGTTGGAGGGTTACAGTCTCAGCTTGGTACTGTGTTCCATTCCGAAAAATCCCCTGGGACGGAAGGTCAGGATCACCAGGATAATAGAGTAGGCAATCAGGTCCCTGAGGGTGGACGGGAAGACAGTGGCAACGAAGATCTCAATAAATCCTAAAAGATAACCTGCCATGGCTGCCCCCTTGATGGAGCCTCGACCGCCGAGAATGGCAGCCACAAAGGCTTTCCATCCAAGGATGACCCCCATGTAGGGATCCAGGATGGGATAGGCCTGGCCGTAAAGGATGCCTGCCACAGAGGCAAGGCCTGCGCCCACGGCAAAGGTCAGGGGCGCAATAATATTGATGGAAACCCCCATGAGGGGAACTGCAAGGAAATCGTAGGACATGGCCCGCATGGCCATTCCCCACTTGGTCTTCTGGATGAAGCCGTGAAGGGCCAGCATGAGCAGCAGCGAGATGATAATGATCAGGACCTTGACATTGGTAAAAAAGATCCCGCCGATATTATAGGTGACCGATTCCATGAGGGGCGGAAAGCTCAAGCGCTCGGCGCCCAGCATAATCAGGATGCCGGTCTCAAAGATGATACCGATCATCAGCCCCGTAATGGCGGCCGAGGCCCTGGGGGCCTGACGCAGGGGCCGGTAGCCTGCCACTTCCACAAAAACACCGATCCACGAGGCCAGAAACATGGTCACCACCACGGTGGCCACAAAGATGATGGGGGCCGGCATCAGCCCTGCAAACAGGGCCAGAAACAGGGTGGCAATGCCAAACCCGATATAGGTGCCCACCATGAATATATCGCCGTGGGCAAAGTTAAACAGCATAAGCACACCGTATACCATGGAGTAACCAATGGAGATCACTGCGTAGAAACTGCCCCTCTGGGCCGCATTGATCAGGTTCTGCACGATATACTGAATTAGATCAGTCAAGGATTCCATTCACTCAACTCCTGTTGATAGACCAATGACTGCCCGGCACCATGGCCGGGCAGTCATTGAAAAGGTTGTACACTTGTTTAAGCTGGACTAAAGCCCCAAGGCTTAGGGGCAGCTAGATTTGTAAAATTCAAACCCACCTTCATCATTGATCTTGACAATAACGGCGCATTTGATGGGATCGCCTTCTTCGGTAAAGGTCATGTTGCCGGTAATGCCCTCGAAGTTTTTGATCTGGGCCAGGGCATCACGAACAGCGCCTCTGTCTTTTGCAATCCGGCCGGATATCTGGTTGGCACTCTGGATGGCCTCCTGAACGAGTTTCAGCGCATCCCAGGTCAGGGCTGCCACATCGTCGGGGGTGTAACCATAGGTGTCTTTATACCGGTCAATAAAGGCTTTGGTGGCGCCTGTGGCACCGGCAGCCGCGTAATGGGAAGAGAAGAACTGACCATAGCAGGCCTCACCGCAGAGGGGAACCAGCTCGGCAGATCCCCAGGAGTCAGAGCCCACGATGGGACCTTTCCAGCCCAGATCCTTGGCCTGGTTAACAATGAGGGGAACCTCGTTGTAGTACTGGGGGGTAAAGATAACTTGAGCACCGGAGCTCACAATGGTGGTCAGCTGGGAAGAAAAGTCGGCATCTTTGGTGGTGAAACTTTCAAAGGCAGCCACAGATCCGGCACCGTGTTTTTTCTCCCAGGCCTCTTTGAACACCTCGGCAAGGCCCTTGGAGTAGTCATTGGCCACGTCATAAAGCACGGCAGCCTTGGTAAAGCCGAACTCATCGGTGATAAAATTGGAAATAACAGGACCCTGAAAGGGATCCAAAAAGCAGCCCCGGAATACAAAGGGGCGGTCCATGGTGGTGTTGGGGTTGGTGGACCAGGGGGAAATCATAACGGTGTTATACTTGTTGGCCACTTCACCGGCCGGAACGGCCTGCTTGGAAGACTGGGGGCCGATAATGGCCAGGACGTCATCCTGGGAGATCATCTTGGTATTGGCCTTGACTGCTGATTCCGCCTTGGACTCGTTGTCCTCGATGATCAGTTCAACCTCGTATTTTTTGCCGTCCACTTCCAGGCCGCCCATCTTTTCGATGTCTTCGAGCCACATGAGGGCGGCGTACTTGGTGCCCTCACCGACCTTGGGAATGTCTCCTGTCAGTGGTGCATTAATACCGATTTTAATAATGGTTTTCCTGGCGCTGAAGGCACCGGGGGCAAAGAGCAGGCCCAAAGTCATAGCTGCAATGGTCAATAGAGCAATTTTCCGCATACTTCCTCCTTTAATTAGAATAAAATAAAACTAGGGTTTGGTGTTTCTTAAAATCAGAAATGCAAAACCCATAATTTGGGGTAAACCATAATTAACTGTTACAGATGCCTTATAAATCCAGGTCAAATTGGCAATTTTTGTGCAAACCATAGGATATTTCTATAGATAAAAACACAAGAGAAGTAAAGAACTAATACCCGGAAACGCAAGAAATTTTATGACACGAATTTTTAAGGCAGATTTTTAAGGGCTTTTACTGGCCTATTTTACCGGAGGGTGCACCCCGAATTCACTCATTTTATACAGCAGGGTTTTATAGCTGACCTTGAGAATTTTAGCTGCTTTGGACCGGTTCCATCCCACCTTGTCCAGCACAAAGGTAATCACCTCTTTTTCCACCTTGTCCGAGGCCAATTTTTTGATTTTTTTCAGGGAGATGTCCTCAAAGAGTTTTTCCGAGCTTGTGGAAAGATCCACAAATTCCGAGATAATGCTGAGTCGTTCCGGGTTGTGGTCGCTGGAAAACAGGGCAGGTGTGTCGCCCGGCGGGTCGACCTGTAAGGGGGCAGGGGGGGCTGAATTCCGTTCAGCAGGCAGTTCCTCAAATATTTTTTCCCAGGAGTCCAGGACCATCTGTTTTTTCATGCAGTTTTGAAGTTCGCGGACATTTCCCGGCCAGGAATAGGCGCAAAGCCGTTTTATGGTCTCGGCATCGGGTTTGCTGCCCTGGCTGTTGGGATACTCGGACCGGTAGAGCCTGAAGTAATATTCAATCAGGGCCGGGATATCTTCTGGCCGCTCCCGCAGGGGGGGAATCTCGATCTTGATGATGTTGAGGCGGTAGAACAGATCCTCTCGAAAGGTCTTGTTCTGAATGCTTTTTTCCAGGTTCTGGTTGGTCGCGGCAATGATCCAAGCATCGGTTTTGAACTCCTGGTCCGACCCCAGGGGCGAAAATTCCCCGCTTTGGAGGACATGGAGCATCTTGGACTGCAGGGCCAGTGGCATATCCCCGATTTCGTCAAGAAAGAGCACCCCTTTGTCCGCGGTGAGAAATTTGCCATACCTTTTCTTATGTGCACCGGTGAAAGCCCCTTTTTCATATCCGTAAAGCTCACTTTCAAGCAGGGTTTCCGGAAGGGCAGCGCAGTTTATCGTGACAAAGTTTTTATGAGACCGGCTGGATTCGGCAAACAGATTCTGGGCAACGACTTCCTTGCCCACGCCGGTTTCACCGGTGATCAGTACATTGAGGCAGGTATTGGCAACGTGGTTGATCAACTCCTTGATTTTCAACATGGATTTGCTAACGCCGATCAGGGGTGTACTCATACGCATCTGCTCTTTGCTGTTTAGTTATTTCTGGCCAAGAAGGGCTGAGACCTTTTCTTCGATTTTGAACAAATCAATGGGCTTGAACAGCACCATATCGGCCTCAGCTTCGGATGCCAGCGCACCGGGCTGGTCCCCGTACCCTGTCATGGCAATGATTTTCAGGTTTGGATATTCTTTTTTTACGATGGCAATCAGGCCCACGCCACTGATATTGGGCATGACCAGGTCCGTAATCAGGCAGTCAAAAAATCCAGGTTTTTCCCTGAGCACCTTGAGCGCGGCAAATCCGTCGTTGGCGGTTTTGACTTCATATCCCAGAGAGTTGAAAAATTCATAAAAGGTCGACAAGATATCTTCGTTGTCATCAACGATCAAAAGTCGTTTGGGATCTGCCATATTCGCCTCTTGTCATGGTTAGGATAATGAGTAAATCTATCTGTCCATATAATAGTTTTGTCAAGACTTGCAAGGAAAAACCACAAAAACTTCAATAATTCTAAATTTTACACATAGGAAATACCAATGTAGAGAAAAAACAGGGCGATAAAGAGCATTCCGCCCCTTTTTCCGACACCGTGACATTTTAAGGTCATGCCGCCAAGAACAAGGCTTAAAAACACCATAAAGGGAAATTCAAACCAGTGAAGGCCGGGTTCCACGGCCAGGGGATTCAGCAGGCCCACCACCCCCATGACCAGGCAGATATTAAAGAGGTTGGATCCCACCACATTGCCCACGGAAATATCGCTTTCCCCCCGGGCCGCTGCCACCACTGAGGTGGCAAGTTCGGGAAGCGATGTCCCTAAAGCCACAACGGAAATGCCGATAAAGGTCTGGGACAGCCCGATGGCCTCGGCCATGGCAACGGCCTGGGTCACCACCAGGTTGGCGCCTCCGGCCAGCATACCCAGGCCGGCCACGACATAAACGGCGTACACCAGCAGTTGGCGGGTGGATTTTTTTGGGGTTTCTGACACGTTTTTCTTGTGATTTCCGGCGGTTATAATGCCATAGATCAGGAATACACCCAGAAGCGTCAGCAGCACCATGCCATCGATCTGGCCCACCTCGTTGTCCAGGCAGAGCAGCCAGAACAGGGCGGAGACGCCAATCATATAGGGAATTTCGACCCGGACCACCTGTTTATTTACAGATACCGGCCGGATAACGGCAGAGGCACCTAACACCAGGGCGATATTGATGACATTGGATCCCAGGATATTGCCCATTGAGATGCCGCTGGATCCTTGCACAGCAGCGATCAAGCTGATCAGAAGCTCAGGGGCGGAGGTGGCCAACGAGACCACGGTCAGCCCGACGACCACAGGCCTTACGGCAAACATGACAGCGGTTGAGGCTGCCCCGTCCACCAGAAGACAAGACCCGAAGTAGAGCAGGGCAAGCCCCATCATAAGCCAGACAATGCCTAAACCCAAAACGATTCCTGTTGCTGTGCGGTTCCGGGGATTTGTGTTAAGATTCTTGCCATTATAGTGAATCCATATTATAAGTCCTGGTACTTTTGTGAGGGGGAATCATATAGCAGTATCCTGTATTTGGCAATTGAAATAGAGCATAAAAATCAAGTTTACAAAGGACGATTCAATGAAGAAATCTATTATCCGAGGCACGGGTAAATACCTGCCTCCCCACATTGTGACCAACCAGGACCTGACCCAGTTCATGGATACCTCTGATGAGTGGATCCGGCAACGGACAGGCATCAAGCAGCGGCACTGGATCACCGAAGAAGATGCCTGCGGCGCGTCGGATCTGGGGACAAAAGCCGCGCACATGGCCCTGGATAATGCGGGATGGACCGCCCAAGACCTTGATTTTATCATTTTTGCCACCCTGAGCCCGGATATCATGTTCCCGGGGGGCGGCTGCCTCATGGCCAGGAACCTGGGACTTACACATACCCCGGCCCTGGATATCCGCCAGCAGTGCACAGGCTTTTTATACGGATTTGCCACGGCCGATGCCTATATCAAGGCCGGCCTGGCCGAAAAAGTACTTGTGGTGGGGGCTGAGGTTCACTCCTCAGGTCTTGACAAGTCCACCAGGGGCCGGGATGTCTCTGTGATTTTTGGAGACGGGGCGGCTGCCATCTGCGTTGAGGCCTCAGATACGGAGGACAAGGTTGGGCTTTTAGCCTCAGCCCTTCATGCGGACGGGCGGTTTTCCGAATCCCTGATGACCGAGCTTCCGGCGTCCAACCTGTTCAAACGCATGCCAGATGATGTGCCTGCGGACGATGCAAGATATTTTCCGGTTATGGATGGCCCTGCTATTTTTAAAAAAGCGGTGCGCATGCTGCCCCAGGTCTCCCTTGAAGTTCTAAAAAAGGCGGAAATGGGGATAGAAGAGGTCACCCTGGTAATACCTCACCAGGCCAACAAACGCATCAATCAGGCCTATGGTCAGTTCATGAAGCTGCCGGAAGACAAAATTTTTCATAATATTGAAAACTATGGAAACACCACTGCCGCCTCAATTCCCCTGGCACTGCATGAAGCCATGGAACAGGGCCGGGTGGGCAAACCCGGGGATACCGTGCTCTTTGTGGGACTGGGGGCCGGCCTGACCTGGGGAGCGTCTTTGTATACCTTCCCGAGATAAATTCAGATTGACGGCCTTGTGCCTGGTAAAGCCTTGAGACGCCGGCTGCAGCAGGGAATCGCTGCAGCCGGCACTTTTATTGGGTCTCTGACTTGAACAGGGCCTTAACAAAGAAATCCTGGACCGGGTCGGCACATGAAAGTTGAAACTCTGAATTCCGGTTTTTTTTTGCCATTTGTCTTCTAACATCCCCTGCCATGGTTTTTCCCAGCTCCACCCCGAACTGGTCAAAGGGGTTGACCCCCAGGATGAAACCCTCCAGGACCGTTCGGGCCTCGTAAAAAGCCAGAAGCATGCCGATGCGTTCAGGAGACAGATCATCAATAACAATGAGAGAGGAGGGGCGGTTACCGCTGAATCGTCTGGCCGGATCCTCATGATCCCTGCCCAGGGCCAGGGCCCGGGTCTGGGCCAGAAGATTGGCCCAGAGTTCCTGGTGGTTGGTCACCCCTTTGGACAGGGCCTGCTGCCCAGTGAATCCGGGTTGGATCACCCCGATGAAGTCCATGGGAAATCCCGGTCCCTGGTGGGCCAGCTGGAAAAACGAGTGCTGGGCATTGGTGCCGGGCTCTCCGAATATGATGGCACCGGCAGGCCCGGACAGGAAGGATCCGTCAGCTCCGGCGGATTTGCCGATGCTTTCCATGTAGAGCTGCTGAATATGGGCCGGCAGCTTTGACAACCTGGTGCTGTAGGGGATGATGCCCTGGGCCGGATACTTCAGAAACAGACTGTTCCAGACGGAAATGCAGGCCGCAGTCATGGCAAGGCTTTGCTTGGAGTCCAGGACATGGTCGTCCATGGCCCTGCAACCGGATAAGAAGCAGTCATAGGCGTCAAATCCGTAGGCCAGGCTCAGGGGCAGGCCGCCCACTGCCGAGGAGACCGAGTACCGGCCGCCGATAAAGTCAAACATGTGAAAACTTTTCAGCACAGGGGCACCGGCTTGGTCTCCCGGACTTGCCTTGGCGGTTACAGTGACGATATGCTGTTCAGGCAACAGGCCAAAATCGTTAAGCCATGCCGTGACCTGGGTCAGGTTGGCCATGGTTTCCGTGGTGGTAAAGGATTTTGAAATGACAATCCAGAGGGTGGTTTCAGGTTCAATGCCGGCAACGGTGCGGTAAAATTCGTCAATATCCACGTTGGGCATGAAATCCAGGGAAATGACAGGCGTGATCTTTGCCCCCATGGCGTGGTAGACAAACTCACACCCCAGGTAGGATCCGCCGATGCCCACCACCACGGCCCGGGTAAAGGGCCGTCCATCCGCCCCGGTGACGGTGCCGCTGTGCACATCCTGGCAGAATTCCGCAATTTCATGCCTGACCTTGTCCATGGCAGCGTGAACGTCCAGGCCGTTGATATTAAGATCACAGGGGCCGGTGCCCCGGGCTGCGGTGTGCAGGGCGGCCCGGTTTTCTGTTGTATTCACTGTTTCGCCCCGGGTCATCCCGACAAATTTATTATGGGCCCCTGTTTGTTCGGCAAGTCGGTAAAGGCTGTTCAGCGCCTCCCAATCCAGGCGCTGCCGGGAAAAATCCATGAAAAATCCGTCGATTTTTTTTGAAAACTGCCCAAACCGCCCGGGATCATCCAAAAGAAGTTTCAAGTGATACTCCGGGCTGTCAAAGGCGGCTGCTTTTTTCTCCAAAGCAGTGGATATCGCCTTGATATCTGAAAAATCTTTACAAAGAAGGCCGCTCATCTGTCTCTCCTGATGGGTTGATCCAAATATACAATAATCAAAAATCATATAGTGAATACGGGATAAAGAAAAGGTTAAATTCCTGTAACGGGCTGTGAAATGCCTTGACAGGCCCGGGCAGGATTTTTAAATACTTAGCCATGAATAATACCATACTTGACCGATTAATTGACAAAGGGGTGGTGATACCGAATCCGGAAACCGTGTTCATCTCACAAGAGGTTGATCCTGACCGCATCTGTGGAAACGGGGTCACTTTGTACGGCGGGACTAAACTTGTGGGAAGCCGCACCCTGATCATGGACAATGCCGTGATCGGTTACCAAGCCCCGGTCACACTGGAAAATACCCTGGTGGGACCCGGAACAAAGCTGAACGGCGGCTTTTTTCAGGACGCCGTGTTCCTGGGCAAGAATGATTTTGGATCCGGGGCCCATGTCAGGGCCGGCACCATTTTAGAAGAAGAGGCCAATGCCGCCCATACCGTGGGACTCAAGCAGACGATCCTGTTTCCCTTTGTCACCCTGGGCAGTCTGATCAACTTCTGCGACTGCTTCATGTCCGGGGGGACCAGCCGAAAAGACCATTCAGAAGTGGGATCTTCATTTATCCATTTTAACTATACCCCAAACCAGGACAAGGCCACGCCGTCCATGTTCGGGAATATCTGTGACGGGGTGATGCTGAATCAGCTGCCGGTGTTTTTAGGGGGGCAGGGAGGGGTTGTGGGACCGGCCAGGGTTGCCTTTGGCTGTATTTCCGCTGCCGGCTCTATTGTCAGAAAAACCGAGGACCGGGCCAACCGAATCATCCTCGGGGGGGGATTGAAGAATCTGTCCATGCCCAGAAAACCCGGGGTATATGCCCGGGTAGAGGAAATTTACACCCATAATCTGATCTATATCGGGGAGTTGTTTGCCCTCAGGGCCTGGTACCATCATGTCCGCCCCCTTTTTGCCAAAGACGCCCTGTCCCGGGCCCTGATTTTCGGTCTGCAGGAAAACCTTGAGGCCTGCATCAAAGAGCGGATCAAGCGCCTTTTGGCCCTTGAGGAAAAATTGGACATCTCAAAACAAGTCATGGCAACAGCCTCAGACAGCAGAAAGAACCCAGCCATTGCCGTTCATGATAAGGTGATTAACCGGTTGAAAACAGCTGGTCCGATTTTCGACGCCCTGCTGTCAGCGGCCCCCCAGGACCATAAGGCTGCCCCCTTTGTCCGGGCGGTGGCGGCCGGCATCCAGGAACAGGGGCTGGACTATGTCCGGGTGATTCAGGGCCTGTCACAGAACAATGCCGCCCTGGGAACGCAATGGCTGACTGGTATTGCCAATGAAGTGGTCACTGCCCTTGCCCTCTAACGGATCAATCTAAAACCAACAAGCGGAATACGAGCATATGAAAAAACTATTTGGAACAGACGGTATCAGGGGGCGGGCCAACACCTATCCCATGACCGTTGATGTGGCAATGAATACGGGAAAGGCTTTGGCCCGGTATGTCCTTGACAACGGGGACAGGGGGCTGGTGATCGGCCGGGATACCCGGCTGTCCGGAAAAATGATCGAATCTGCCCTTGCGGCAGGGGCGGCCGCTGCCGGGGCAAGGGTCTGGCTGGCCGGGGTGATTCCGACGCCGGGGGTTGCATTTTTAAGCGGCATGGTTTCTGGGGCAGGGGCAGGCGTGATGATTTCCGCCTCTCACAACCCGTATGAAGATAACGGCATCAAGATTTTCAAAAAGGGCGGGGTCAAGCTGGGCGATGACGAAGAGGAGCGTCTGGCAGCTGCAATTCTCAAAGACGAGAATGTTTCACAACAAGCGGTCGGCAAAATATCTTCAATATCAGATAGTTGCGATCGATATGCCCAGTTTCTCACAGCCAGGTTTCCCTATAGGAAACTCGTTAGAAAAAAGAAACTGGTCATTGACTGTGCCAACGGGGCCTCAGCCCCTTGTGCTGACAAGGTTTTTCACAAGGATCTGTTTGATGCTGTCTTTATTCACAACGCCCCAAATGGCGTCAATATCAA
>Ga0102943_1001160_pt1 | contig 16728 bp, 10 predicted proteins | sample SalPonC_black_MG_FD_78174 | JGI IMG/M metagenome (GOLD analysis project Ga0102943, IMG submission 78174) | Salt pond soil microbial communities from South San Francisco under conditions of wetland restoration - Salt Pond MetaG... | ecosystem: Environmental > Aquatic > Marine > Intertidal zone >...
AACCAAGAATCTACCGCAGTTATCACTTAGCGAAGCCTTAAATCAGAGGAACCGTATGCGGGAAAGCCGCTCGTACGGGTCTGTGGGGGAGCGGGGAGGTAACGAACCGCTCTACCCGGAAAATAATGGGAGCCACTACCACGGCCATCATCGGCTTGCTGTCGCGCGACTTCCTGCGCTACGTGTTCTTCGCTATCTTAGTGGCTCTGCCGCTGAGCTGTTGGGCCCTGCAGCGATGGCTCGACGATTACGCCTATCGCGTTTCGCTCTCCTGGTGGATGCTGGCCCTGCCGGCCGTCGCGGCTATCCTCATCGCCTTTCTGACGGTGAGCTACCAGAGCCTGCGGGCGGCGAATATGAACCCGGTGGAGGCGTTGCGGGATGAGTAGCGTTTACGAAACGTCCAAGGGTGTACTGATTACCCATAAGTCGGATTTTGGCTACTTCTTCGGTTCAATATTCATCTGTTTTACTGTTCTGCGGTTCTGATGATCTCGAAAGCAGTGAAAAATGACTTAAAACAGTTCAAAATCGCAGAACAGAGGAACAGAAGAGCCGTAGAACCGCAGAAGTCAGCTCCAACTAAAGATCTGGGTAATCGATACACCTCCAAGGGTTTCGTAAATGTCCCTTCCGGCGTTTTCCGCCGGCTTGCTCTTTCCATCGGCCAGCCATAGCCGCTTTATCGGTGAAGGCTGCCCAGAGCGACCTGGCTTCTATTTCTGTAACTTTTTCAGTATTCTCCCCGTCTAAGAGTTTAGCCCGGATTATTCATGGGTTCTTCGTAATAGATTAATCCATGAATAATCCGGGTTAAATAGCTTCCTTGTTTAAATTTCAATTTCTGGGCTACAAAAGCGCCTTTTTGCCCTGGATTTCGGCAAATTTTCGCTCCGTAGCCCCACTACGAAGCTCAAATTTCCCTTTATCCAGAACAAAAGTGCATCTTTTTCGCAGTCAGAATCGAATTTTAAACAAGCTCTCAAAAAAAAATGGCCTTCCCACATAGGGGCGTAAGGCGTTCTCTTGCATCATCTGTATAGAAATCACCCGACTTTACCTAAATTCCCATTTCATCATGTGGAGAAACTACCTGACCGTCGCTTTTCGCAACCTGCTCAAAGACAAATTCCACGCATCCGTTAATATCCTGGGACTTGCCATCGGTATCGCCAGCTGCCTGCTCATTTTCCTGTACGTACAGCATGAGTTGAGCTATGACAGCTACCCCGAGCACGCCGATCGCCTCTACCGAGTGGTGCCAGAGATCAATTTCGGGGGCAATCACGCCTTTTACGCGGTGGCCCCCGCACCCATGGGACCGACCCTGCCACAGGAGTATCCGGAGGTGGAGTCTTTCTGCCGGCTCCGCAACTGGGGTGACTGGCTGGTTCGGCCGGAAGGGGAGACGCAAAATATCAAGGAGGAAAATGTCGCCTATGCCGACAGCAGTTTTTTCCGGTTCTTCTCTCTCCCGGTGCTCGACGGCGATGCGGACCAGGCGCTGCGCGCGCCGAACACTGTCGCCATCAGTGCCTCGGCGGCACAAAGGCACTTCGGCGAAAGGAGTCCGGTTGGGAAAACGCTGGTCTTTGATGACGAGTACCGCTATGAGGTGACCGCCGTATTTGAGGATATCCCGCGCAATGCTCATTTTCATTTCGACTATCTGTTGGCCATGTCCGGCTACGAAGACAGCCGCTCACCGGTGTGGCTCAGCAATAATTATCATACCTACATCCGGCTGAAGGAAGGGGTGCGTCCGGAAGTGCTGGAAGATAAGCTGCCTGATTTATTTAAAAAATACGCCGGTCCCCAGATCGTACAGATTCTCGACAAAACCATCGAGGAGGTGGAGGCCACCGGCCAGGGTGTCTGGTATACGCTGCAACCATTGCAGGACATTCACCTTACCTCTAACCGCATCGCTGAGCTGGAACCCAACAGCGATATCAAGTATGTGTATATTTTCTCGAGCATCGCTCTGTTCATCCTGCTCATTGCCGGCATCAACTTCATGAACCTGGCCACGGCCCGCTCTTCGAACCGCGCCAAAGAGGTGGGCGTACGAAAAACGCTGGGAGCGATCAAATCCGACCTGATCGGTCAGTTTCTCACCGAATCGACGCTAATGAGCCTGATCGCTTTTGTGCTGGCGATGGGTATCGCCGGCCTGGGGGTTCATTACTTTGGATCCTTGTTGGGGACGGAGCTGAATCTGCCTTATGCCGATCCGCTGTTTTGGACAGGACTTGTGCTCGGGGCGCTCCTCCTAGGCTTGCTGGCGGGCGTTTATCCGGCTTTTTACCTTTCGGCTTTCCGGCCCGTGGATACCCTCAAAGGCAAAATTCGCGCGGGCATGCGCAGCGGCATCTTTCGCAACGGACTGGTGGTCTTTCAGTTTGTCATCTCCATCTTTCTGATTATCGGCACCCTGGTCATCAATCAGCAGCTGAATTTTATCCGGCATAAGAAACTGGGCTTCGATCGCGAGCAGGTGCTGCTCCTGCACGATGCTTATGCGTTGGCGGGGCAGCGCGAGTCTTTCAAACAGCAGATGGAGCAGCTGCCGGAAGTGCGTTCGGCCTCTTTCAGCAGCTACCTGCCGGTGCGCTCCTCCCGTTCCGACAATACCATGTGGCCGGAAGGCAAAATGACAGAGACTAATTCCGTCTCTACCCAGATGTGGACGGTCGATCATGATTATATCCCCACCCTGGGTATGGAACTGGTGGCGGGCCGTAATTTCTCGCGCGAGATGCCCACCGACTCCAACGCCGTCATCCTCAACGAACGGGCCGTATCGCTCTACGGTTTCGATGACCCCATCGGTAAGCGCATCAGCACCTTCGACGGGCCGCCGAACCAGGATATGAGTAATATCGAGACTTATCACGTCATCGGGGTAGTGAAAGACTTCCACTTCGAATCGCTGCGCGAAACCGTTGACGCGTTGGGACTTTTCCTGGGGAACAGCTCCGGCTACTTCACCGTCCGCTATCAATCGGATGATCCCGGCGCCCTGATCCGCCGGGTGGAGTCACAGTGGCGCGATATGGCGCCCGGCCAGCCTTTCAGCTATTCCTTCCTCGACGAACGCTTTGAGTCCATGTACGAGGCCGAGCAACGCACCGGGGGCATCTTCCTGCTCTTCGCCGGCCTGGCCATCTTCGTGGCCTGTCTGGGGCTCTTCGCCCTGGCGACCTTCACGGCCGAGAAACGTACCAAGGAGATCGGCGTTCGCAAAATAATGGGAGCTTCGCCTTTTGATATTTTCACCTTGTTGTCGAGCGAATTCACCAAGTGGGTGGCGCTGGCCTACCTCATCGCCCTGCCGATCGGGTACTATTTCGCCCGCCAATGGCTACGCGATTTCGAGTACCAAACCAATTTGCCGTTATGGATCTTTCTGGCGGCGGCGCTCATTGCGATGGCTATCGCGCTGGTGACGGTGAGCACGCAGGCGATCAGGGCGGCGTGGCGGAATCCGGTCGAAGCCCTTCGTTACGAGTAGCGAAGGGTGGAGACCCGTCGGGTGGAGGCGCTGCGCTATGAGTGATGTTTACAAAACCTTCAAGGGGTGTTGATTACCCATAAGTCGTTTTGGGCAACTTCTTCTGTTCATAATTCCTCTGTTCTTCTGTTCTGAATGTCTATAAAAAGGTGAAAACCGCTAAAAACAGGCCGGAACCGTAAAACAGATGAACAGAAGAACCGCAAAACCGCAGAAGTTTAGACCCGACCAAAGATATGGGTAGTCGATACACCTTCAAGGGTGTACGTATTTAACGTGAAGTTGTACCTTAAAATTAGTTTAGTTTAGGGCTTCGCCCTTCCTTCAGACCGTCCGGTCGGACTCGCTGTGTAGAAGTTTAGTAGATCTGAAACCGGGAATCTCTTTTCAGATCTGCTAAGCGACGTGCGATTAATAACTGGACTTTGGAAGCCAGATGCCGGATTTCAGATCCCAGACGGCAAGTCATGGATAATCAAAAGTGTAGTAGATTGTTTTCCTGGCCAGGCTCTGATACAGAATAGTTGTAAAGCTTTGATAATCAAAGATAAGCGATCTGGCGTCCAGCATCTGATGTCTGGCGTTTAAAGTCTAGTCAAAAAAAGAAGAGTTAACACGCTCTAATCTTTTTCTTCCTCCAGCGCTCTTAACCTCTGCACCAGCGGCGGATGGGAATAGTTGACAAAAACGTAGGCCGGATGGGGCGTAAGGTTGCTCAGCGTATTGAGGTGCAGTTCGATGAGCGCAGAGCCGAGCGGCTCGGCGGCGTAGGTCTCCGCAGCGTAGCGGTCGGCCTGATACTCGTGGCGGCGGGAGATGATGTTCATCCCGATGCCGAGTAGTGTGGAGATCGGGCTGTAAAGCAGGCCGAAAGCCAGCAAATTGAGATGGATGGCCAGTTGATCGCCCCCTAACGCCAAGGAAAGTTCGGGGCTATCGATGAATAGACTGAGGATGAACAGCATAAGCCCCGTCTGCAATACGCCAAGTACCAATCCGGTTATAATGTGCTGCTTTTTATAGTGCCCCACTTCATGCGCCAGGACGGCCACGAGTTCTTTCTGCTTCAGCTGCTCGATCAGCGTGTCAAACAGCACTACCTTCTTGCGCTTGCCAAGCCCAGAGAAAAAGGCATTGGCCTTGCTGCTCCGGCGTGAGCCGTCCATGACCAGGATATTGGTGAGGGGAAATTCCACCTTTTGGGCATAGTTCTCAATAGCCTCCCGGAGTTCATCATCCTCCAGAGGAGTCAGCTTGTTGAAAATGGGTAGCAACCAGCTGGTGTAAAAGAGATTCATCACGATCATGAATACCGTGGCGAAGACCCAGAACCAGATCCAGAAGCCCTGTCCGAGTTCCTGCACCAGCCAGAGGAATACGGCCAGGACCCCGCCTCCGATGATTATGCTTAGTAAGTAGCCTTTTAATTTATCCAACCAGAAGGTAGTCACCGTAGATTTATTGAAACCAAAGCGTTCCTCGATGCCGAAGGTGTGATAAAGCTGAAAAGGCAGAGACAGCAGATCGCTCGCAAAACCCAGAACTCCGAAATACAGCAGCGGTAGTAAAATAAAATGATCCGTGATCTGCCGCAACTGCGCGTCCAGCCATCCGAAACCCCCGCTTAGCAGCAGGAAAAGGATGAGAACCAGACTCAGTAGCGATTCCAGCCAGCCGAGCCGGTAATTGGCCCGGTGGTAATCGTGCGATCGCTCGTATTCCTCCGGATCGACCTCGTCCTCCAGTTCTTCGGGAGCGCTCAGGTCGTGACTGCGCATGTTCAGCCAGCTCAGTACCCGCCCCAGTATCCAGGAGGCGAGAAAAATAATGATGATCAGCGTTAATATCAATTCTGGACTCATGGTGCAAAAATAACTAAAGCTCATGGAAGTATCGAAACGCCGCATCCTTCTTTTGTTTTGCGGCTTGATATACGGATTGTAATTTTTGCGCCTCGGCATCTCGCAGTGATACGACGCTGTGTCGGTCCTGTGGAAGTAGAAGTGTTGTTTTCGCCAGACACGCTACAAAGATCTACTTGCTTATGTAATAAACTGAAAATCAATTACTTGTGTCGGTCGTTACAATAGTCCACTCTTATGTTACAATGGTGCGAAGCAGATTCGAGTTAATTGTCTTATTTAAGACAGGCGCAAAAGAGCGCTTTGCCCCGAAAAACCAACGCCAGGCTTTGAGCCAATAAAATAAAATGTCCGGTAACCGGCCGCGACCGTGCATTCAGCCATCCAAAACCACTAAAGATAATATGAGATTTAATTTGTCCAGGTGCTTATCTACAAGTAATAAAACTTTTGCATTGAATTAATAAACACCAAAATTCCTAAATCATGAAAGAACACTTAATCGTACCCTTGCTATTCTTTTTTCTGGGAGTAGTCCTGTACTCCTGTTCTAATGAAGAGTTCTCCCCTCAGAATGAAAATTTCGTTTCTCAGGAAATATTGGATAAAATCTCGACGCTGGGCCTGAGTACTGAAGGCGTAATTCAGTACGAAGATGGTTTTCTGGTAGAAGGAGATATACATTTAACCGAGGAAGAACTTTTTTCGGTGCCTTCAGAATACCGGGTTCCACAAGAAGAGCAGTACCGGACTTTTAACCTTGTGAAATCTCCACGAACCATAAAAGTGTGGGTAGCTGATAACCTCGATCCGGAAGTAATTGAAGCGACTGATATCGCTATGCAGAGGTATAATGACGAGGGACTGGAGCTTGAGTTCGTCCGGATAGACAAAAAAGGGGGAGCGGATATTGAGGTAAGAGCAGCATTACCCAATTTCGGAGCACTAGCAGCGGCTGGATTTCCCACCAGAACCGGCAAGCCGTATAAATATATTCGGGTAAATACGCGGGCAATGAATTCAAATGCCAACCTTCTAACGATGGCATCCGTCATGGCGCACGAGATAGGACATTGTATCGGCTTTCGTCACACAGATTGGTTCAATCGCAGCATCAGCTGCGGAGGTTTTCCGGCCAATGAAGGCGAAGGATCCATTGGAGCGGTACATATTCCCGGTACGCCCACCGGCGCTGATTTATCTTCCTTTATGCTTTCTTGTATTCCGTTTTCACAAGGAGTTGACCGGCCTTTTACCACTGCCGATAAGGTAGCACTGGACTATCTGTATTAAAGGCATATCTAACGATTTTAATTTTTTTTGATTTCAACCATTTTAAAACCGCTAACCAAGATGAAAAATAAGGTATTTTCTTTTTTTGTTGCCGTTTTCTTGCTCTTCATAAGTAATTATGAGCTTACAGCTCAAAACGGCGCCGTTTCCATCACTTTCCCATTCGGCCTTGAAACATTTGTACCTTGTGCAGACGATGGCCAGGGAGAAATAGTAGCATTGGAAGGCACTTTGCATATTGTCTTTCATCAGGTGAACGACGAGGCAGGAGGCACCATGTTTTCTTTCCATGCTCAGCCGCAGCGTCTGCAGGGAAGAGGGTTGACAACCGGAGATTTGTACCAGGCTACTGGTGGCACTCGCAACAGAACGGTTATCCGTGCCGGAGAGAAGTTTTCTTTTGTCAACAATTTTAAAATTATAGGCCAGGGGCCAGGTAATAATTTTACGGTTCATGAAAACGTCCAGGCGGTGATCAATGCCAATGGAGAATTGGTTGTTCTATCTGAGAATGTAAACATAGACTGTAAATAGCCAAAAATTGGCCTTTTTTCAGAAAGCCCTTGGGTTCCAAAATTGGTAACTCAAGGGCTTTTCTTAATAAAAGCCGCTCAAAATAACATGTGATTTAATTTGTCCAGGTGTTTATAATCCCAACTATTCTTCCAATTAGATGTCGGGTTGTAATGCTATTTCGGAAAACGGTGTGTCGTATTGGCTGTCGTCCAGCACCTGCTTCCAATTAAAGCAGGGAGAAATGCTCGGCAACACATAGTCAACGTGGATGCCGTTTGACACCACGAGGATTTCTAAATCACGCTTTACGTTTTGTTATTACTTGTTGGCGGAAATAATGAAGCAAAGCAGGCCGGCAAGAATGTAGAGGATGGAAAGGATGAGAAGACAGAGGAGCACCCATCCTGTAATCGTTAAGATTAGTATCAAATGCTGTTTTTGCAACACAAGCTCTTAACTGTTACTCCAATGATTCCTGAATGCTAAGGTTTTGTTAAGTTTCCAAAATTGCGTAGCTTCCTCCTGACTTCCTTTTCTGACTTTCCCTGACTCCCCCTTCAGATGCAACCTTCCCTCTAGGTTTTTCTCTTTTCACCTGTAGCCAAGCCCATTTTATTCAGTTTTTCACCTAAAACCCCGGCCTATTTATGTTCCGCAATTACCTGAATACCGCTCTTCGCAACCTGTGGAAAAGCAAGCTCTATTCCATCATCAACATCGGCGGGCTGGCGCTGGGCATGGCCGTGGCCGTTTTGATTTTACTTTACGTAAAAAATGAGCTGAGCTATGACCAGTGGCTGCTCGCTAAAGATCAGCTCCACCGCGTTTACCGGCAGTGGGAAAGCGGCAACAGCACTGGATGGACCCCCGACCCGTTGGCCGAACAATTGGTTACCGACTTTCCCGAAGTGGCCCAGGCCTCCGGACTTTCTCCGGCCGGTGAGACAATGATGGCGTACCGGAATAACAAAATCTTCGTTGAGAAGGTGGCAATGGTCGACAGCACCTTTTTTGACGTGATCGCGTTGCCTTTCCGCTACGGGCGCCGCCTCGACGCGCTGGAGGCGCCCAATGCCGTTGTACTCTCCCAAGAAGTAGCTGAAAAATTCTTCGGTCCGGCAGATCCGGTGGGCGAGACGTTGCGCTTCAACGATGAGCGTGACCTCGTCGTCACCGGCGTCCTGGCCTCTATGGGCAATACGCACCTTCCCTACCAGGTGTACACCCGCTATACCTGGGAAGCGCCAAACTGGAACTCGAACAATCGCACGACCTACCTCAAAGTACACGAACAGACGCATATAAAAGGTCTGGAAGAAAAAATCACTCATCACATTAATCAGTTCAAGCTCGCAGAGTGGGAAGAGATCGGCATCGAACCCGGGCCCAATGAACTGCCCCTGTGGCGCTTGCAGCCGGTGGCGGATATGCATCTGCACTCGGCTGACATCGGTTTTACTGGCGAATCGGGTGATATCAAATACATATACATTTTCGCCCTCATTGCCTTTATCGTGCTGCTCATCGGCGGCATCAATTACGTCAACCTGTCGACCGCCCGCGCCACCGGACGCGCCCGGGAGGTGGGCGTGCGAAAAGCGACTGGCGCCCGCCGCGGGCAGCTCATTGCGCAGTTTTTAGTAGAAACAATCGTACAGGCCTTCATTGCCTTGTTAATCGCCGTGGCGCTGGTGGAGTTGTTCTTGCCTGGCTTCAACCAGATCGTGGACCGGGAGCTGGCCTTCCTCGCGGGCGACTGGTTGTTCTGGGTGCTGCCCCTTCTGGGACTCACCATATTGGTAGGAATGCTCGCCGGCGCCTATCCGGCGCTGGTCATGTCTTCCTACCAGCCGGTCAAAGTACTGAAGGGACTGGTTCGGGGCAGGGGAGGAGAGGCCTTCCGCCGCGGATTGGTGGTGACTCAGTTTTCCATGTCGGTCGTCCTGGTCATCGTCATGCTGTTCATCTACAAGCAACTCAATTACATGATGTCACAGGATCTGGGCTTCGCCGGCGATCAGGTGCTGACGGTTCCCTTTAATACCGATGAGGGCTATCGCAAACTGGAGGGGATGCAGGAGGCCTTTCTCAGCATTCCCGGAGTGAAAGCAGTTACCTCGGCCTCCCGCATGCCGGGTCATGGCTATCCCGACTGGTCTTTCGAAATAGAGGGCCAGGAAGAGATGGTGTACCCACGCGTGCTCTTCGTCGATGAGCACTACGATAATGTACTGGGACTGAACATGGCCGAAGGGCGCTTTTTATCCAGCGATCACCCCTCGGATACGGCGGGCGCCTACGTCGTCAACGAGGCCTTCATCCGGGAGTACAACATCAAAGATCCCTTTTCGACAAAGATTAAGTTCACCCATCATGACGAATACAGCCGAATCATCGGAGTAGTCAAAGACTATCACTTTCAGAGCCTCGACCGCCGCATCCGGCCCCTGTTGATCGGCGCCGGCAATAACGACAATTATGCCGGACTGCTGTTGTCGGCGAATGATTTATCCGGTACGCTGGCTGCGGTAGAGCGAATGTGGCGGCAGGTTGAACCTGCCCATCCCATGCGCTCTTCCTTTCTGGACGAGGATTTTGCCGGCCTGTATGAGGAGTATCGTCGTTTCGGGCAGGCCTTGCTATACGCTACCGTCCTGGCTATTCTGGTCGCCATCCTCGGTCTGTTTGGCCTGGCCACCTACGCCGCCGTGGCGCGCACCAAGGAGATCGGGGTGCGCAAAATAATGGGGGCCTCGGTCCAGCAACTCAGTTTGATGCTGGTCAAAGACTTTATCCGTTGGGTACTGCTTGCCAGCCTCATTGCTATTCCTGTGGGCTACCTGCTGGCCGGCCGCTGGCTGGAGGATTTCGCCTACCGGACGGAGCTGTCGGCCCTGCCCTTTATCCTTGCGGTCTGCTTCGCCCTGCTCATTGCAGCGCTGACGGTGAGCTTCCAGGCAGTGCGGGCGGCGGGGCGCAACCCGGTCGAGGCCCTTCGCTATGAGTAGGGAAGGGCGGAGACGCGTCCGGGTGGTAGCGCTGCGGTATGAGTGACGTTTACGAAACCTCCATAGGTGTATCGATTACCCATAACTTTGGTTGGGTCTGAACTTCATCGGTTCTTCTGTTTTTCTGTTCCTCTGTTCTTCGGTTCTGAACTGTTTAGTGGAGTTTTTGTCAAAATTTCTGACTTATAGAACCGCAGAATCCCGCTTTTTCAAAAAAAAGCGGGAAACAGAGGAATTATGAACAGAAGAAGTAGCCAAACCCGAACTTATAGGTAATCAGCACACCTCCATAGGTGTATGTGTTTAGCGTCAAGCTCTACCTTTTAATGAAGTTTAGAAGTTTAGTCGCCACGGCCCTACGGGCGTGGCTAGTTTAGAGTTTACCAGATCTGAAAATGAAACTTCCGGTTTGCTAGACATATGATCGATGTCTGTTTTTCAAATTTTCACCCTGTTAGTTGCAATCAAAGCTCAAAAGTTACAGCCGCCACCGGAAAATTTCATAAAAAGTCTTCCCCGTCCGCCGAAGCCTTTGCGAGAACGGACTGTCCCCAAATTCCCTCCCTATGAACATCCCTTCTCCGCGCTTCATTATAAAAAATGAGGTGATTAGCATCAGGAGCCGCTCTCCTGTCCATCACCGACACCTATCCAACTAAAAACTGAAAGTTTTGGCACCCGAACGAAACATAAGAGATTTCTCTCGCCTCATCGACCTGCCCCGCTATCAGCTGGAGCACTTTCCGCAGGACGATGCGCTGGTCGCCATTTCCGGTGAGGAAATGACCAAATATTCCACCGAAAAATTTGTTGAAGTCGTCGACCGGGTTAGCGCCGGGCTGTGGGCGGCGGGGTACCGTAAAGGCGATAAGCTGTGCATCATCTCCGAAAACCGGCCCGAGTGGAACTTCGTCGATCTCGGTATGCAGCAGATCGGCGTAGTCAACGTGCCGGCCTTTCCCCGGCTCAGCCGCGAGGAGTACAAATACATTTTCAACGACTCCGAAATCAAGGCCGTCTTCGTCTCCGACCAGGAACTGTACGAAGATGTGCAAAGCATCGTTAACGAAGTGCCTTCCCTGGAAGAGATCTACACCTTCGAACGGCTGGAAGGCGGCAAGTGCTGGGATACCCTTTTCGAAAATATTACGGATGAGGATCGCCGGGAGGCGGAAGAAGCCAGGAACGGTATTGAAGAAGATGACCTGGCTACCATCGTCTACACTTCCGGAACTACCGGCAAACCTAAAGGGGTGATGCATTCTCATAAAAATATTATTTCCAATGTCAGGGCCTGTTTATCATTACTGCCCGTCAAAGAACAGCACCGGGCACTCAGCTTCCTGCCGCTCAACCACGTCTTCGAGCGCATGCTGAGCTACCTGTACATATCGGCCGGTATCGCAATTTACTACGCCGAAAGCGTCGATACTATCGGTGATAATATGCGGCAGGTCAAGCCGCACATCTTCGCTACAGTTCCTCGCCTGCTGGAAAAAGTATACGAGAAAATCGTCAAAACGGGGCGACGGCAGAGTGGCCTGCGCCGCTGGTTATTCAACTGGTCGCTCCGCCTGGCCAAAAATTATGAACTGCGGGGGAAGGGGCTCTGGTACAAGCTGCAACACGCCCTCGCCGACCGGCTGATCTACGACAAGTGGCGGGCGGCGTTGGGAGGCAATCTTATCTGCCTCATCTCCGGCGGCGCGGCCCTCAATCCCATGCTCGCCCGCGTGTTCACCGCGGCGGGCGTGCCTACGTTGGAAGGCTACGGCCTGACGGAAACCGCTCCCGTCCTCTCCGTCAACCGCATGGAGCTGGAAGGCCGAAAATTCGGCTCCGTCGGCAAAGTGCTCGAAAATGTAGAAGTGAAAATAGACGACGACGGAGAAATCCTGGCCCGAGGTCCCAACATCATGCTTGGCTACTACAATATGCCGGATAAAACCGACGAGGTCATGGAAGAAGGCGGCTGGCTGCGCACCGGCGACATCGGCAAGCTGGACGAGGAAGGCTTCCTATTCGTCACCGACCGCAAAAAGTCGCTCTTCAAAACCTCCGGCGGCAAATACGTGGCGCCGCAGCCTATTGAAAATAAATTCAGCGAATCGCCGCTCATCGAGAATATAGTCCTCATCGGCGAAGGCCGCAAAATGGTGACCGCTCTTATCCAGCCTGACTTTGAAAACCTCAAAGAGTGGTGCGAAGAAAACGACATCGAATGGACCTCCAAAGAGGAGATGATCCAGAACGATAAGGTACGTAAGCGCTTCGAAGTGATCGTAGAAGAACACAACGAACCCCTGAGCCATACCGAGAAAATCAAAAAATTCCGGCTCATCCCCGAGAAATGGACCCCCGAATCAGGTGAGCTGACGCCGACCCTGAAACCTAAACGGGAGGTGATCCGCGAACGCTACGAGGAGCGCATCGAGGAGATGTACGCGGTGGAGTGATTACACAAAGATGCACAAAGGAAACACAAAGATTCACAAAGTGCTGAGGGCGAAGGATCAAGTTTAAACACGTTTTAAAACCAAATATTTGCCTTTGTGAAGCTTTGTGTGCCTTTGAGGTCCTTTGTGTAACAAAATCGCTTCCGCGGGGAAAACAAGCGCTCAAGTCAAAAACGACAAACATGCAAACGACATTAGAACCTTTCCTCTTCGGCATATTCAGCCAGGCGCCCGCCGGCGCCGTCATCGGCGGTATAGTTCTACTGGTGCTCATCCTGGGCTACCGGGGCGCCCGCCTTTGGGTATGGACGCTCGCCACTGCCCTCGTTCTGTGGGGGCTGGCCGCGCCCCTGTGGCTGTGGATCGTCTTCGGCGTCCTGGCGTTGCTCTTCAACCTGCGTCCCGTGCGGCGCATCCTGGTCTCGGCCCCCCTCATGCGGCTCATCGACCGTTTGGGATTGCTGCCGCGCATTTCAAATACCGAGCGCATTGCGCTGGAGTCGGGTACGAGCTGGCTGGAAAAGGATTTTCTCTCCGGCAAGCCCGATTTCAAGCAGATGCTGCGCGAGACCTACCCGGAGCTCTCTGATAAGGAACGCGCCTTCCTCGACGGTCCCACCGAGGAGCTGTGCCGCATGGTTGATGACTGGGACATCCATCAGCGGATGGACCTTTCCAAAGAAGCCTGGGATTACATCATCGAGCAGCGCTTCCTCGGCATGGTTATTCCGGAAGAATACGGCGGCCACGGCTTCTCACCCACGGGGATGAACGCCGTCATCGCCAAGCTGGGCTCGCGCTCTATCCCGCTGGCCGTGGATGTCATGGTGCCCAACTCGCTGGGGCCCGGCGAACTGCTGATCAACTACGGTACGAAAGAACAACAAGACTATTACCTGCCCCGGCTCGCCGAAGGTAAGGAGATTCCCTGCTTTGCGCTGACCGAGCCGGAAGCCGGCTCCGACGCCGCCTCTCTCGACTCGCACGCCGAGGTGTTCCGCGGCGAAGACGGCGAGCTGTACCTCCGCCTCAACTGGAACAAACGCTATATCACTCTGGGGGCGGTAGCCACTGTTCTCGGCCTGGCTTTTCGCCTGCGCGATCCGGACAACCTGCTGGGGAAAGGTACGGAGCCGGGCATCACCTGCGGGCTCATTCCTACCAATACGGATGGTGTAAACATCGATCAGCGCCATAATCCTCTTGGGGTGCCCTTCGTCAACTCGCCGACCTCGGGCGAGAATGTCGTCGTTCCCGTTTCGCAGATTATCGGCGGCCCCGAGCAGGCCGGCAACGGTTGGCGCATGCTGATGGAGACGCTGGCCGGCGGCCGCGGCATCTTTATGCCGGCCCTCAATACCGGCGGTATGAAGATGGCGGCGCGGGTGACCGGTGATTACGCAGTAGTGCGCCGGCAGTTCGGCCTGCCCGTCGGCCGCTTCGAAGGGGTGGAAGAACTCATGGCCCCCATCGGCGGGCTGACCTACCTCACCGATGCTTTCAGCAAATTCATCTGCGGGGCCGTCGCGGAAGGCAAGGAATCGGCGGTGATCTCCGCAGTGGCTAAAGTGCAGTCAAGTGAGTTCAACCGCATCGTATCTAATAATGCCATGGATATTCTCGGCGGCGCAGGCATCATCCTGGGGCCGAACAACCTCGGGGGGCTACACTACATCGCCGTACCCATCGCTATTACGGTGGAAGGTTCGAATGTGGTGACCCGCTCACTGATCATCTTCGGGCAAGGGCTTATTCGCAGTCACCCCTACGTACTCAAAGAGCTGAAAGCGATTGAAAATAAAGATACCAAGGCCTTCGACAAGGCGCTGTGGGGCCACGTCGGCATGGTCGTCCGCAACGGCTTCCGCTGTACCCTGCTCAACCTGAGCCGCGGTTATCTGGCGGGCGCGCCGGTGAGCGGCAAGACGGCGAAGTACTACCGCCGCCTCAGCTGGGCTTCCGCCAACTTCGCTTTTATGGCCGATCTGGCGCTACTTTCCCTCGGCGGCAGCCTGAAGATTCGCGAGAAAATCTCCGGTCGTTTTGCCGATGTGCTGTCCTGGCTGTATCTGGGCATTAGCGCTTTGCGTAAATATGAAGCCGAAGGCCGGCAGGAAAAAGACCTGCCCTTTGTAGAGTGGGTAATGCAGCACGGCATGTGGCGCATCCACCAGTCCTTTTTGGGCATTTATGAAAACCTCCCTGCGCCGCTTATCGGCGGCGTGCTCCGCACGGCCGGTGCCGCCTGGGAGCGCTTCAACGCAATGGGGCGGCCGCCTTCCGATCGTCTGGGGCATCGCGTCGCGGAAGCAATGCAGGAGCCGGGCGAAGGGCGCGACCGTCTTACTGAAGGCATGTTCATCCCCTCCGAAGAGGGGGATCCGCTGGCCGACCTCGAGCGCGCCTACGGACTGGCGCTGAAGAGTCAGCCGCTCTACAAGCGCCTGCGCCATGCCGTCAAGTCGGGCGACCTGGAAGACGTTCCCGTCGAGGAGCTCATTCCCAATGCCTACGAGGTGGATATCCTCGACGAGGAAGAACGCGACCTGCTCCTGAAAGCCGACGCCGCCCGCCGCAAAGCCATCGCCGTTGATTCATTTGACCTGTCGGAGATGCCGGTGCAGCTGGAGAAACGAGAGGGCGCAGGGTTGCTGGGAGCCTTGTAACACGGGCTTTAGCCTTTGTCGCCCCAGGTTCACCGGTCTTATGGGGATTTAAAACCGGTAGGCCCTGGGAAAGGGCCTCCCGGTGAGCCGCCGCTAACCTCAAAACTCCGAATTAGACAGGGTAGACCGCTCAGGAGGATAGTACACTGATCAGTTAAGATTATTTATGATTAGTGAATGAGCTTTGACAACCATAAAAAATCATAATGGATCTTAATGAATCAGTGTACTATTATGACCCGGCCCTTCCTGACGAAGCGCCGAAAGCCGACTTTTTCCACATTAAATCCATAATCGAAGAAAACAGAAAATATCCAAAAAAAGACAAACTCGACAACCATGAAACGCATCATAAAAAAAGTCGCCGTACTCGGCTCGGGAACTATGGGCGCCCAGATTGCCTGTCACTTCGCCAACATCGGTCTGGAAGTGCTCCTGCTGGACATCGTGCCCCGGGAACTGACTGATGAAGAAAAGGAAAAAGGCCTCAGCTTGGAAGACCCCGAAGTACGCAACCGCATCGTCAATCAGAACCTGAAGAAAACGGTGAAGATGGACCCGGCGCCCCTGTATAAAAAAACCTATCAGGACCGCATCCGGACCGGCAATTTCGAGGATGACCTCCACAGGATTGACGATGCCGACTGGGTCATCGAAGCCGTGCTGGAAAAACTCGATATCAAGCGTTCCCTGTTTGAACGCGTGGAGCAACACCGGAGCAAGGGTACACTGATCACTACCAACACCTCCGGGATTCCCATCAATAAACTGATCGAAGATCGCTCCGAGGATTTTCAAAAACACTTCTGCGGCACGCACTTTTTCAATCCGCCGCGTTATCTGGAGCTACTGGAAATTATTCCTTCCCAAAAGACGGAGGAATCCGTCATCCGCTTTCTGGAGCACTACGGCGATGTGTACTTAGGTAAAACTACGGTGGTTTGTAAAGACACCCCTGCTTTCATCGGCAACCGCGTCGGCGTGTACGCCATCATGCTCACCATTGACCTGATGCAGGAAATGGATCTGACCATCTCCGAGATCGACGCGTTGACGGGCAAGGCGGTCGGCCGGCCTAAAACGGCTACCTTCCGCACCGCCGACCTGGTCGGTATCGACATTCTGGCCGACGTGGCCGGGGGCGTCTACGAGCGCTGCCCCGACGATGAAGAGCGTGAAGTGTTCAAAGTGCCGGAATTCGTTCAAAAACTGATCGACGACGGCCGTCTCGGCGAGAAAAGCGGAGAAGGTTTTTACAAAAAAATCAAAGAGAACGGCGAGAGCGTCATCCTGGCCCTCGATCCGGAGACGCTGGAATACCGCAAGGAAAGCAAGCCGAAATTTCCGATTATCGAAGAGGTGAAGCAGCAAGACAGCACGGAGGAACAACTGCGCAGCTTCGAGGAGGGCGAG
>Ga0102943_1001165_pt1 | contig 16692 bp, 16 predicted proteins | sample SalPonC_black_MG_FD_78174 | JGI IMG/M metagenome (GOLD analysis project Ga0102943, IMG submission 78174) | Salt pond soil microbial communities from South San Francisco under conditions of wetland restoration - Salt Pond MetaG... | ecosystem: Environmental > Aquatic > Marine > Intertidal zone >...
CCGAGGGAGCGACCATGGACGCAGCCCCCCGCCCCGGCTTCCGCGAACCGAGCGGCGTCGCGCTCGACGACACGATCCTCTACCTGCGCGGGATCACCAAGACGTTTCCCGGCGTGAAGGCGCTCGACGACGTCGACCTCGACGTCCGACGCGGCGAGGTGCACGCGCTCCTCGGCGAGAACGGCGCCGGCAAGTCCACGCTGATGAAGGTGCTGGCCGGGACCTATTCCCCGGACAGCGGCGAGATCCACCTCGACGGTCAGGTCGTCGCGCCCCGAGCGCCCCTGGACGCGAAGCGCCTCGGCATCCTCCTCGTGCACCAGGAGCTGTCGTTGGTGCCGGGCCTGTCGGTGGCCGAGAATATCTTCCTGGGAAGTCTCCCCACCAAGCGCCTGGGCGTCGATTGGCGCAAGCTCCGGGCCGACGCCGACGCGATCCTGGAGCGCCTGGAGTCCACCGTATCGGCTCGCGATCAGCTCTCCTCGCTCTCGATCGCGAACCAGCAGATGGTCGAGATCGCCCGTGCCCTCGCGTTCGATCCCCGCATCGTCGTGTTCGACGAGCCCACCTCGTCGCTGACCGAGCAGGAGAAGCGCATCCTGTTCAAGAACATCCGGCGGCTCCAGGAGCAGAACGTCGCGATCATCTACATCTCGCACCGGATGGACGAGATCTTCGAGCTGAGCGACCGCATCACCGTGCTGCGGGACGGGCGTCAGCGCGGCACCGTGTACACCGACGAGACGAACGAGGCCGAGGTGACGCGCCTGATGATCGGTCGCGACCTCGACGAAGGAGCGGTGCGCGAGGCCTCAGAGCTCGGCGACGAGGTGCTCGACGTCGACGGCCTCACCGTGCCCGGCTGTTTCGAGGACGTCCACCTGCGCGTGCACGCCGGCGAGGTCGTCGGCCTGTACGGCCTGATCGGGGCCGGACGGTCCGAGCTGGCCGAGACGATCTTCGGCCTTCGCAAGGCGACGGCGGGCGCCGTCCGGCTGTTCGGCGGTCAGCGCGTGCTCGCCAGTCCCGCCGACGCGGTCAACGCCGGGATCGCGCTGGTGCCCGAGGACCGCAAGGTGCAGGGCCTCGTACTGGGGATGGGCGTGCGCGACAACCTCAGCCTGCCCCAGATCGACCAGCTGACCTGGAACGGCTTCGTCGACGCCGCCAAGGAGCACCAGCTCTACGTCACCTACAAGGACCGGCTGGACATCAAGACGCCGGGACCGACCCAGGCCGCCAAGAACCTGTCCGGCGGCAACCAGCAGAAGATCGTCATCGCGAAGTGGCTGGCGCACGAGCCCAGGCTGCTGATCCTGGACGAGCCCACCCGCGGCATCGACGTCGGCAGCAAGAGCGAGATCCACCGCCTGATCCGCGAGCTTGCCCGGAACGGGATCGCCGTGATCGTGATCTCCTCGGAGATGCCCGAGGTGCTGGGCGTCAGCGACAGGATCCTCACGATGTACGAGGGACGCGTCACCGCCGAGCTGGATGCGGCGGACGCCACCGAGGACGCGCTCATCGCCGGCAGCATCGGCGCGACCGCGACGAGCGAGCCGGAGGGCGGCGCGGCGGCGACCGCGCCCGCCCCGGCGCCCGCGCCGTAGTGCGGATCGCGTTCCTGGGATTGGGGCGGATGGGACGCCCCATGGCCGAGGCGTTGGCGGGCGGCCTCGCCGCCGGCGAGGACCGGATCGTCGTCTGGAACCGTACGCCCGCGAAGGCGCAGGCGTTCGTCGAGCGATACCCGGGCGTCGCCGAGCGGGCCGCGACGCCGGCCGCCGCGGCCACGGGAGCGGACGTCGTGGTGTCGATGATGGCGGACGACGCCGCGGCGGACGAGGTGCACCTGGGTCCGGACGGCACGCTGGCCGCCACGCCGCGGCCCGGCGTCGTGGTCGAGAGCGGCACGCTGGCCCCAGGCACGGTCCGCCGCATCGCGGCCGTCGCGGCCCAGCGAGGCACCGCGTTCCTCGACGCTCCCGTCTCGGGAAGCGTCGACGCGGCGCGCCAGGGAACGCTGGTGCTGCTCGTCGGCGGCGACGCGGAAGGGCTGGAACGGGCCCGCCCGACGCTGGAGCGGCTGGGACGCGCCGTCGTGCACATGGGCGAAGCCGGCCGGGGCGCGCTCACGAAGCTCCTCGTGAACGGGGTGCTGCACGCGCTGAACCAGTCGGTCGCCGAGGCGCTGGCGCTGGCGGAGGCCGGGGGACTGGAGGCAGCGACGTTCTACGACGTTCTCGCCGACAGCGCGGCGGGCGCGCCCATGTTGGGGTACCGCCGCGCGCAGTACCTGGAACCCGACGCGCCGGTGTCGTTCGCCCTGCGGCTCGCGGCGAAGGACGTGGCGCTTCTCGTCGCCGAGGCGGAGCGCGCGGGAACGCCGGCCGCTCAGGCGCGGCTGGTGCTCGCGCAGCTGCGGAGCGCCGTCCAGGCAGGGCACGGCGAGGACGACATGGCCGCCCTGGCCCGTCACCTGAGATCGTCCGGCGAGGAAGGAAGGGCGTCATGAACGTGCTGATCCTGAGCGGAGGCTGGGCCGCCCACGCGCCCACCGCGTTCGCGCAGTGGACCCGGGACGTGCTGGAGCCCCGCGGGGCCGAGGTCCGCGTAGCGACGTCGCTGGACGTACTGACCGACGAGGCCGCGATGGCCCGGACCGACCTGATCGTGCCGCTCTGGTCCAGCATGGGCAGCGCGCACGACCCGGCGCTGGGAAACCTGGATCGCGCCCAGGAGGACGGGCTTCTGAGCGCCGTCGCGAACGGGACGGGCCTCGCCGGCTGGCACGGCCACATGGGCGACGCGTTCCGCGATCGGCCGACGTTCAAGTTCCTGGCCGGCAGCCAGTTCGTCGCCCATCCACCCGGCTGGCCCGACCGCCCGGTGCCCGAGGACGACTTCGTGACCTACCGCGTCGACCCCGTCTCGGACCACGAGATCGTCGCCGGGCTGACGCCGTTCGAGGTCCGCTCGGAGCAGTACTACCTGCACGTCGACCCGGCGATCGAGGTGCTGGCCACCACGACGTTCAGCGGCGAGCACCTGCCCTGGCTCGCGGGCGTCGTGATGCCGGTCACGTACGTCAAGCGCTGGGGGCGGGGCCGCGTCTTCTACTGCTCCGTCGGGCACGCCATCGACGAGTTCTCCATTCCCGAGGTGGGGGAGATGATCTCGCGCGGGCTGCTGTGGGCGGCCAGGGACGGACGCTCCACCTCGGGCTGAGTCGCGGCGAGCGTCGCGTCAGCGACGCCGCCGCCGTCGGTTCGCGCCCGCTCGGTCCGCTTCCGGTCGGTCTGCGGGGCGGCGCTCCGCGAGCGCCTGAAGCGCCAGTCCGCGCGCCACCTGGCGGAGCGGCTCGGGATCGGGAACGTCCCGCAGGTCGTGGTCGAACGGGTAGCGGGCCGCCTGGAACGCGTCGCCCGCCGCGTCCGCGATCCGCTCGAGCGCGGTGTCCGCCTCGGCGTCCTCGGCACGGGGATGATGGGCGCGGTAGAGCGTGCGGTGCAGCCGGTCCAGCCGGAGACGATCGTCCGAAGGAAGGTCGCCCAGCAGCGCGCGGAGGCTGTGCACCCTGGGGTAGCGCCCTTTCGTGGCGGAGAGCAGCGCTTTCAGGGTCAGCTCCGTCGCGAGGGCGCGCAGCAGCAGGTAGGGGGCCGGGTCCTCGTCCGGGCCGGGCCGAAGCCGATCGGCGGCGGACGACATCGCGTCCGCCCGTGCCAGGATGTCGCTCGGATCCGGGATCGGCACCCTTCCAAGGTAGCCCACCTCTGGGCAGATGCCCAGTCGATCGCGCCGGCGACGCGCGACTCCGCTAGGGTGACCCCGTGAACGAGCCCAAGGTCCGCACGCCCGCCCGTTTGGCGGATCACGAAGGCGAGCTCGTCCGTGAGGACGACCGCACCCTGGTCTGGCTGGGCGAGATGTCCCCGAGCCTGCTGGCCGATCTGATGCGCCACGGCGCCCGCGGCGAGGTGCGCGTACGAACGGACGGCGGCGACCCGCAATCGGTCTGGATCCAGCGCTGCTGGTTCGACGTGGAGCACGGTCTCATGGTCGTGCACTTGCTCGAGCGCGGCCTGCCCGCCTAGCCCGAGGCGCGTCCCGCATCCGGTAGCGCCACGTCGATCCCGAACTCCCGACGCGCGACGAGCTGCGCCGCCCGGAACCCGGACATGCCGTGCACGCCCGGACCGGGAGGCGTCGCGGCCGAGCAGAGGTAGATGCCCGCCAGCGGCGTCGCGTACGGCGCGGGCGACAGCACCGGACGCGCCAGGAGCTGCACCAGCGTCGCGGCGCCGGACGAGATGTCGCCCCCGGCCAAGTTCGGGTTGTCGGCCGCCAGCTCGGCCGGCCCCCAGATGCGCACCGCGCGCGTACGCGCCGTGGTTCCCGGCGCCGAGCGCTCGATCTGCGCACGGATGCGCTGCGCCAAGGTGGCCACCGCCTCCGCGTCGCCCGCGTGCCGCCGCGGCAGGTGCGCGTACGCCCACACCGGCTCCAGCTCCTCCCGGCACCGCGACCGATCGAACCTGCCGGCCTGCGCCAGCAGCACGTACGGCGCCTCTGGAATGCGGCCCGCCGCCGTGGCGGCCTCCGCCTCCGCGATCTGCTCGTACGATCCGCCCAGGTGCACCGTTCCCGCCTCGCCGCAGGCGGGATCGCTCCACGGCACGCCCCCCTCGACCGCGAGGTCCAGCTTCACGACCGCGTCGCCCGGCCGGTACCGCGCCAGCGTCCGGGCGTAGCCCGCCGGCAACCGACCGTCGGCGATCCGAAGCAGCTGCGCCGGCGTGACGTCCATCAGCACCGCACGCACCGGCGGAAGCTCGCTCAGGTCGCGAACCTCGACGCCGGTCACGACCTCGCCCCCCAGCGCCTCCAGGTAGCCGCGTAGCGCCGACGCGATCGCGCCCGCCCCGCCGGCCGGGAACGGCCAGCCGACACGCTGCCCCAGCGCCGCCAAGGTGATCGCGACCGCCGACGTCCCCGGCGCCCCCAGCGGCAGCGAGGCGTGCGCCGCCAAGCCGGCCCACAGCGCCCGGGCACCCGCGTCGGGCAGCACGCGCGCGGTCCAGCTCGCGGGCAGCACCGCGCGAGCGCCGAAGCGGGCCAGATGCAGCGGCGCCCGCGGCGGCCGGAGGAGCGGACCGAGGAACGCCGGCGCCAGCCGGGGCCACGCCTCCGTCGCAGGCGCGGTCAGCGCTCGCCAGGCCGGACCCGCGTCGCCCAAGCCGGCGACCGTCGCGTCCAGCGACGCCTCGAGCCGCGCCGCCGCGCCGTGTCGCAGCGGATGCGCCAACGGCAGGGGAGGATGGACCCAGCGGAGGCCGTGGTCCCGAAGCGGCCAGGCGGACATCACCGGACTGCCCGCCGCGAACGGATGGACCGCCGACCCGAGATCGTGGATCAGGCCCGGAAGCGTCGATTCGGCCGAGCGTGCTCCTCCGCCCGCCTCGTCGCCGCGCTCCACGACGCGCACGCGCAGCCCCTCGCGCGCCAGCGTCACCGCCGCCGCCAAGCCGTTCGGTCCGGCGCCCACGACCAGCACGTCGGGAAGATCCATGCGGCAGCGTACCGTCGCGACGCGGCGGTACACTTCCGCCATGACCACCCTCGAAACGACCACCCTGGAGGGGTGGATCGTCCGCTCCCACGGCGTCCAGCGCGGACGCCTCGTCCTGGGCGAGCGCATCGAGCGCATCGAGCCCATCGGGCGCGTCGTGCCCGAGCCCGACGACGACGCGCCGCGCTACCTGCCCGGTTTCGTCGACGCGCACGTCCACGGCGGCGGGGGCGGCGACACGATGGACGGGCCCGACGGGGTCCGAGCGGCCGCACGCCACCACCTGAAGCACGGCACGACGACCCTGCTGCCGACCACCATCACGAACCCGTGGCCGAAGGTGCTGAGCGCGCTACGCGGCGTCGCCGAGGTGCGGGACGAGATCCGGGAAGCCGCTCGAGAAGAGGTGCGCGCCGAGCAGCGGGCCGACACGCGAGCCGCCGACGACGGCGCCGAGAGCCTGCCCGACGTCCCCGGCGCGCATCTCGAGGGGCCGTTCATCAGCCCGGCGCGGCTGGGCGCGCAGCCGCCCGAGGCGCTCACGCCCACGACCGCGGCGGTCGAGGAGGCGCTCGCGACCCGCGTCGTGCGGGTCGTGACGTTGGCGCCCGAAATCGACGGTGCCGAGGAGGCCGCGCGCGCGTTCGCCCGCGCCGGCGTCCGCGTCAGTCTGGGCCACACCCGCGCGGACGCCGATCAGGTCGCGCGCATCGCGGCCGCCGTGCGCCAGGAGGGCGGAACGGTCGGGTTCACCCACCTGTTCAACGCCATGGGCGGCATGGAGGGGCGCGTTCCGGGCGTGGTCGGCGCCTGCCTCGCCGACGCGGACGCGTTCGCCGAGCTCATCCTGGACGGCCATCACGTGCACCCGACCTCGTTCCTCGCCGCGAGGAACGCAAAGCCGGGACGGCTGCTGCTGATCACGGACGCGATCCGGGCGAGCGGACGGCCCGAGGGGACGACCGAGCTCGGAGGCCAGGAGGTCACCGTGACCGACGGCGCCGCACGCCTGGCCGACGGCACGCTGGCCGGCAGCGTCCTCACGCTCGACGCGGCCGTGCGGGCCGCCGTCGCCGCGGGGCTGACGCTCGATCAGGCCGCGCAGCTCGCGGCGGGCGTCCCCGCCCGCTACCTCGGCCTGAGCGACCGGGGGCGGCTCGAGACGGGGCTGCGCGCCGACGTGGTCGAGCTCGACGCGGAGCTGTCCGTCACGCGCGTCTTCGCCCGCGGTCGGGCGCTTCGGGGGGCGGGCGCGCTGTCAGGGGCGGGCACGCCGCCCGCAGGAGGACGTTCGTGACCCGATTCGAAGCCGAGATCCGCGAGCAGCCGGACGTGCTCCGCCGCATCCTGGACGACCCGGCGGCCGCCGAGATCGGCGCCGCGCTGCGATCCGACCCGCCGGCGATGGCGCTCAGCTTCGCGCGCGGCTCCAGCGACAACGCCGTGACGTTCTTCGCCTACCTCGCCGGGCTGACGCTCGGTCTGCCCGTCGCGAGCGTGCCGCCCAGCCTGGTGACGATCCACCGCGCGCCGTTCCGCTGCGACGACGCGCTGGGGATCGGCGTGAGCCAGTCCGGCGAGAGCCAGGACGTCGTCGAGGCGTTGCAGGCGTTCGGTGCGGCAGGCGGTCGAACGCTGGCGGTCAGCAACCGTGCGGGCTCGTCGCTGGAGGCGGCCGCGACCTGGTCGCTGCGGCAGCAGGCGGGCGACGAGCGGGCCGTCGCGGCCAGCAAGACGTTCACGAGCCAGATGATGGCGCTGAGCCGGCTGATCGCGGAGTGGAGCGACAGCGCGCCGCTCAAGGCCGCGCTGCAGGCCGTTCCCGACGCCGTCGCCGCGCTGCTGGTCGACACGCAGGCCCTGGACCTGGCCGCCGCCCGGCTCACGCACGCCGAGCAGCTCGACGTCCTGGGGCGCGGCCTGTCGTTCGGGCCGGCGCTCGAGACGGCGCTGAAGCTGAAGGAGACCAGCTACCTGCACGCGCACGCGTACAGCAGCGCCGAGTTCCAGCACGGACCGATCGCCTCGCTGGGCGCGGGCGACCCCGTGCTGCTGCTCGGCCTGGGGGACGCGACCGCCGCGACGAACCGCGAGGCGGCGGCCCGGATGCGCGACACCGGCGCCGACCTGACGGTGGTGAGCGCCGACCCCGAGCTGCTCGCGATCGCGAACGCCGCCGTGCCGCTGCCCGAAGGCGCGGACCCGGTGACCGAGGCGTTCGTCCACGTCGTCGTCGGCCAGTGGCTGGCGTTGCAGCTCGCCGGCCAGCGCGGCCTGGATCCGGACGCGCCGCGCCACTTGCGGAAGGTGACGCAGACGCGCTGATGGGCGCCCGCGTCGCATGAGCGAAGGCGATTCCGGTCCGCCGTCGCCCGGTCGCAGGCGCTTCGTGGTGGCGGCCGCCAGCCTTCTGGCCGTCGGGATGACGGGCGCAGCGGTCCGCGAGGCGTACGCGTTCCAGCGCGTCGTGCGCCGCGCGTCGCTGGCAGGGCTCCGCTCGCCGCTGCGCGTCGCATGGCTGGCCGATCTGCACCACGGGCCGTGGATCGGCGCCGCGTCGGTCGAAGCGTGGGTCGACGCCACGCTGGCCGAGGCGCCCGACCTGATCGTGCTGGGCGGCGACATCGTCGATCAGCGCGAGGGCGGATCGATCGACGCGCTGGTGGGCGAGCTGGGCCGCTTGCGCGCGCCGCTGGGCGTGCGCGCGGTCTGGGGAAACCACGACCGCGCTCGGTTTCGGCGGATCGAGACGTTCGAGGCCCGGCTCGAAGCGGCAGGGATCGAGGTGCTCGTGAACCGTGGCGAGCGGGTCCGCGACGATCTGTGGCTCGCCGGCGTGGACGATCTCGTGACCGGCGATCCCGACCTGCCCTCCGCCTTGCGCGACCGGCCGACGGACACCGCCTGCATCTTGGCGTCCCACAACCCCGACCTGCTTCCAGACGTGCCCGTGTCGGTGTCGCTGACCCTGTCGGGGCATACGCACGGGGGTCAGGTCGTCCTGCCGTTCATCGGACCGCCGTTCACCTCGTCCCGCTACGGTCGACGGTTCGCTTCGGGCTGGGTGCGCGGCCCGGCGCTGGGCTACGTCTCGCGGGGGCTGGGCTTCGGCCTCGTTCCCATCCGCGTGAACTGTCCCGCGGAGCTCACGATCCTGGAGCTCGCCCCGGTCACGTGACGCGGTCGACGGCGCCGTGAAGCGTCGCGCGGTCGCCGTCCAGCGCGACGCGCAGCGTGCCGCCCGGCATGATCACCTCCACCGTGTCGCCGACCCGGCCCAGATGCCGGAACGCCGCGGCGACCGCGCAGGCGCTACTGCCCGACGCGAGCGTCCAGCCGGCCCCTCGCTCCCACACCACGGCGCGGACCGCGTCCGCTCGCTCCGCCCGCGCGAACTGGACGTTCGTGCGGTGCGGGAACGACGGGTGGCGCTCGATGGCGGGGCCCCAACGACGCGCCATCGCCTCGCCGGGCTCGGTCGCGACCGGGACGACGGCGTGCGGGTTTCCGGCGTCGACGCGAACGTACGCGAAGGCGCGCTCGCCGACGCGAACGGTCGCGAGCGCAGCGCGGGAGAGCACACGGACGGAGCCCATCTCGGCCGTGACCGTCGCGCCGTCGGGCCCTACGGTGCAGCGCACGCGGCGGGCTCCGGTGTCGACCACGAACGAGCCCCGGCCGACGCGGCCCTGATCGTGCAGCCAGCGCGCGAAGATCCGCACGCCGTTGCCGCTGGTCTCGGCCATCGACCCGTCCGGGTTCACGATCCGCACGCCCGCGACCACGTCCCCGTCCGCTCCGGAGGGCACCGGGACCTCGATCGCGAGGCCGTCCGCGTGGGCGTGCCCCCGTCCGCCGAGGTCGAGGGGTGCGCACAGCTCGCCCGCCCAGGCGGTCGTCGGCCCGTCGGGCAGGGCGTCGAGCACGCGGTAGACGTTTCCGGCCGCCCGGTAGGTCCAGACCCGCGCGCCGCCGTGCCCCGTGCGGTCGGGCCCGTCGCCCGGGCTCACGGCACGCTCGAGACGACCCGTCGCCCGTCGGCGGCGGTGCGCAGCTCCACGTCGGTGTAGCCGGCGTTGTTCGCCTCGTCCGCCTCGCGCAGGACGCCGTCCGGATTGGCGATGTTCACGAGCCGGTAGCGGCCGTCCGGAACGTCCGTGATGTCGATGTCCTGCTCGTACAGCTCCGCGACGTACAGGTCGCCGTAGCCGGGCGAGATGCCTTGCACCTCGGCCTCGCAGCTGGTGTAGGTCGCCTCCCCGGCGGCCAGCGCCTCGCCCACGACGACGTTGTCCATCAGGCAGAAGCCGATCTTGAGGTTCTCGGCGATCAGCTCGCCCGGCTGGCCGGGCGGATCGGGCGGATCGGCCGGGAGCGTCCACAGCTCGTAGTCCGCGAAGCCGGAGAGGTGAAGATGGCCGTGCCGGTGCTCGAAGTCGAAGCGGCCGACCGCGCCGACGACGTGCCAGCGCCCCTCCGCGTCCACGGCATGCTGCTCGACCTCGAGCCCGCCGTCCGCCTCGTCGGGGTCGCCACGGACCTCGAGCGGTCCCTCGCCCGCGTTCCAGATCAGCGTGGTGAACTTCAGTCGGACAGGACCGCCCGCGCTTCGCTCGTCGACGACGTACATGCCGGAGGGGGGACGGGTGCGCAGATCGGGAAGCCGCAGCTCCGCAGGTCCGGCGTCGCGATCACCGGTCTGGGCGGCGGCGCCCGGCGCCGACGGGGCGGACGGGGTCCAGCCCTCGAGCCGGCCGTCCTGATACGCCGTCGCGGTGCCGGCCCAGCTGAGCGCCAGGCCGCAGACGACCGCCCGCACGACGGTCCAGGGGGAGGGGGCGGGTGTCGGAGGCACGCTTCACGCTAGCGCCGGAGGGCTCGGCCCACCGCTGCGCAGGGCACGGATCGACGTGGCGTCCACCCGCCGCGCCGACCCGCCGTCAGGGTGCAGGGCCAGCTCAGCGCCGCCGCGTCAAGGCGTCGAGCAGCGCCTGGCGCACGGCCTGCGGATCCGCGCGCCCGCCGGTCGCCCGCATCGCCCGACCGACGAAGAAGCCGATCAGCCCCTCCTTGCCGCCCAGGAAGGCGGCGACCTCGTCGGGATGCGCGTCGAGCACCTCCTCGACCGTCGCCGCCAGGGCGGCGGCGTCGTCCACGCGGCCCAGGTCGCGCTGCGCGACGATCGCGCGGGGGTCGCCGCCCCGCTCCACGAGCTCCGTCAGCAGGTCCTTGGCGACCCGTCCGCTGATCACGTTCTCGTCCACGAGCGCGACCAGCTCGGCGAAGCTCGCAGGGGTCGCCGCGGCGTCCGCCAGCGACCTGTCGCCCAGCGAGCGTGGCAGCTCGTTCAGCGTCCAGTTCGCCAGCGACGACGCCTCGACGGCAGGACCGGCCAGCCGGGCGGCGTCGAACCACGCGGCGGTCTCGGCGTCGCTCGCCAAGCGTGCGGCATCGGTCCGGGAGAGGCCCATCGCCTCGAGTTGGACGAACCGTTCGCGGCCCTCGACGTCGAGGGCGTCGACGGGATCGGGCTGATCGCCGGCCCGTCCAGCGGGTTTGCGGGAGGACCGAGGCCGCTCGGACGGCGCTTCGCCGGTCGCCGCCGCACCGCGCCGTTTCCAGCCGTCCTTGAGGGTCACGATCCTGGTGAACACGAGGCGCTCGCCGCGTCCGTCCACCGGATCGCGCCAGAAGTAGCCCTGCCGCTCGAACTGCCAGCGGGTGTCGCGGTCGGCGCTCTCGACGTGCGGCTCGACCCAGCCGTGGACGGTCCTCAGCGAGTCGGGATCGACCGCTTCGGTGATGTCGCGACCGCCCGCCTCGGGGTCGGGGTCGGCGAAGAGGCGATCGACGAGCCGGAACTCGGCCGGAACGGCGCCGTCGCGCGCGACCCAGTGCACGACGCCGTTCACCTTCACGCCGGCCGTCTCGGGGTCGGGCACCGTGCGGCCGCGCACCGCTGTCGGGCGGCCCTCCACGTCGGTCGCGATCTCGTCGCACACGACGACCGGTCCGTGGCGCAAGCGCACCGCCGCGCCGGGCGCCAGTCGACGCCACCCCTTGGGCGGGTCGACGGAGGCGTCGCCGCGCTCGATCCAGAGCTCGCGCCCGAACGGGAGCGGCCGCGTCGCGTCGCGAGGCACGTCGTGCGGCCAGAGCGAGGCGTCCAGCGTCTCGGCGCGATCGTCCGCCACGTCGGTCAGCGTCAGCGGGATCGGCTCCAGCACCGCCATCACGCGGGGCGCGCGGTGGTTCAGGTCGTCCCGAACGGCGGACTCCAGCAGCCCCAGGTCGGTCCGCGCGTTCGCCTTCGTGACGCCGACGCGGTTCGTGAAGTCGCGGATCGCCTCGGGGGTCACGCCGCGCCGGCGAAGCGCCGTCAGGGTCGGCATCCGGGGGTCGTCCCAGCCGCTGACGAAGCCTCCCTTGACGAGCTTCAGGAGCTTCCGCTTGCTGACGACGGTGTGGTCCAGGCTCAGGCGCGCGAACTCGTACTGTCGGGGCCGCGGCTCGTCGAACAGCCTGGCCACCAGCCAGTCGTAGATCTCGCGGTTGTTCTCGAACTCCAACGTGCAAAGACTGTGCGTGACACCCTCGATCGCGTCGGACAGGGGGTGCGCGAAGTCGTACAGCGGGTAGACGTGCCAGGCGTCGCCGGTCCGGTAGTGATGCGCGTGCCGAATCCGGTACAGCACCGGATCGCGCATGATCATGTTGGCGGCCGCCATGTCGATCTTGGCGCGCAGCACGTGCGCACCTTCGGCGAACTCGCCCTCGCGCATGCGCGCGAACAGGTCCAGGCTCTCCGCGGCCGGCCGGTCACGGTACGGGCTCTCCGTGCCCGAGGTGGTCACCGTTCCGCGACTCTCGCGAATCGCCTCCTCGGACTGGGAGTCGACGTAGGCGTCGCCCCTCTCGATCAGGCGTCTGGCCAGCTCGTAGAGGGTGCCGAAGTAGTCGCTCGCGTAGCGCTCCTTCTCCCAGCTGAAGCCCAGCCAGCGGACGTCGCGCTCGATCGCCTCGACGTACTCCGGGTCCTCGGTCGTGGGGTTCGTGTCGTCGAAGCGCAGGTTCGTGCGGCCGCCGTAGTCGTGCGCGATCCCGAAGTCCAGGAAGATCGCCTTGGCGTGGCCGATGTGCAGGTAGCCGTTGGGCTCGGGAGGGAAGCGCGTGACGACCGTGCGGATCCGTCCTCGCCGAAGGTCGTCGTCCACGATCGCCGTCACGAAGTTGGGGGCGACGACGCGGTCCTCGTCGCGGTCGGGGATGCGGCTGACCGGCTCCGTCTCCATGACCTGGCAGTCTACACGGGCCCTCGCGAGCGGCAAGACGCCTGGACGTGCGCGGCGTTCATGCGGAGGCGCCGCCGCGCGATCAGACGTGACCGACGAACGACAGCAGCAGGTAGGCGACCGGAAGCGCGAACAGGTGCGAGTCGATCCTGTCCAGCACGCCTCCCTGGCCGGGAAGGAAGAGACCGGCGTCCTTCACGCCCGCCCAGCGCTTCACGAGGCTCTCGAACAGGTCGCCGATCTGCGAGACGGCGGCGATCGCCACCCCGAACCCCAGGGCGATGACGACGGGCAGCGGCGCGCCGGGGCCGGCGTGGAGGAGCGCGGCCGCGAAGGGCGTCACGGCCGCGGCCAGGACCAGCCCGCCGATCGCGCCTTCCACCGTCTTGTCGGGACTCAGGTCGGGCGAGAGCGGCGTGCGGCCGAACGCTCGACCGAACACCCAGCCCCCGACGTCGGAGGCCACGACCGCCAAGGTCGGCAGGAGCACGGTCGCGAGGCCCAGGACCGGGTCGGGAAACTCGCGAAGCGTCAGCAGGTAGCTGAAGAAGCCGGGAATCCAGAGGTAGCCCAGCAACGTGTACACGACCGTCGTGAGGGCGTCACGGTGCGGCTGGCGGGTCGCGATGCCCAGCAGGACCAGGACGAAGCCTACGAGCAGCGCCTCCCTGGGCGGGAAAGGAAGCCAGCCGGTCGGCGCCAGCGGATGACCGGACGGCAACGCGGCGGGGACGGTGAGCACGGTCATCACGATCAGGATCGTCCGGTGTACGCGAACGCCCCGCAGCCGAAGCATCGCGGCGTACTCGTACACGCCGATCCCGGAGAGCACCAGGAACAGCGGGACGAGTGCCGGCGTGCCGATCCAGAGCAGCGCGAGCCCGGCGAGGAACGCCGCGAACGCCGACCCGATCCGGGCCCACACCGCTCCTGGGTTCGAGGGCGAGGCGCCACGAGGACGCCCTGAAGGCGTCCGACGCTGGCTCACACCTCCAGGATGTCCGCTTCTTTGGACTTCACGCGCTCGTCGACCTTCTGGGCGTACTCGTCGGTGAGCTTCTGGACCTCGACCTCGCCGAGTCGCAGGTCGTCCTCGGTGAGCTCGTTCTCGCGTTCCATCTCGACGAGCTCGTGGTTCGCATCGCGACGGATGTTGCGGATCGCGACCTTGGCCTCCTCGGCCATGTGCTTGACCGCCTTGACCAGCTCGCGGCGCCGCTCGTCGTTCAGCGCGGGGACGGTGATGAACACGGCGTCGCCCTGGTTGTTCGGGTTGAAGCCGAGATCGGACTCGCGGATGGCCCGCTCGATCTCGTTGATCACGCTCTTGTCGAACGGCGTGATCATCAACGTCCGCGGGTCCGGGCTGCTGATGTTCGCCACCTGATTCAGCGGCATCCGCGTACCGTAGTACTCGACCTGGATGCGGTTCAGGATCTGCGGGTTGGCGCGCCCGGTGCGGACGGTGGCGACGCTCGACTCGAACGCCTCGTAGCTCTTCTGCATCCGCTCGCGCGCTTCTTTCAGCACGGTCTTCATGGGGCCTCCCTCGGCGGGCGTCCGCCGCTGCCTTCGCTACGGCGCCGATTCTACCGCGGGGACGGCGCTCAGGCGAAGGCGGTCTCGACGTCGGCCGCGATGCGCGTCCCCACCGCCTCGCCGGCCAGCAGACGCTCGAGCGCGCCGGACTGGAACACGTCGAACACGTGCACCGGCATCTCGCGGCCCATGCAGAGGCTGATCGCCGTCGCGTCCATCACCTCGAGGCCCTTGTTCAGCACGTCGAGGTACGAGAGCGTCGCGTAGCGGCGGGCGTTCGGATTCCGGTTGGGATCGTCGTCGTACACGCCGTCCACGGCGTTCTTGGCCATCAGCACGGCGTCGGCGTCGATCTCGAGCGCGCGCAGGGCGGCCGCGGTGTCGGTCGTGAAGAACGGGTTGCCGGTTCCGCCCCCGAAGATCACGATCCGCTCCTTCTCGAGGTGGCGCAGCGCCCGCCGCCGGATGTACGGCTCGGCGACCTCCTTCGAGCTGATCGCCGACATCACGCGGGTGTCGGTGCCCTGCTGCTCGAGCGCATCCTGGAACACGACGGCGTTCATCACGGTGGCGAGCATGCCGACGTAGTCGGCCGTGGCCGGGTCCATCCCGGTCCCCTGCTGGGCGCCGCGCCAGAAGTTGCCGGCGCCGACGACGACCGCCAGCTGAACGCCGCGGCCGTGGGCCGCGGCGATCTCGCGTGCGAGCGAACGGGTGGCGTCGGGCGAGACGCCGAAGCCGGATCCACCGGCGAGGAACTCGCCCGAGAGCTTCAGCAGTACCCGACGCACGGGCTCACTCCCCGATCGCGATGCGGTGGAAGGCCCCGACCTGGATGTTCTCGCCGATCGTGGCGATCGACTCTGCGAGCAGGTCCTCGATCGTCTTGCTGTCGTCCTTGACGTACGGCTGCTCGAGCAGGCAGATCTCGGCGAAGAACTTGTTCATCCGCCCCTCGACCATGCGGTCGACGATGTTCTCGGGCTTGCCTTCCTCGAGCGCCTGCGTGCGCAGCGCCGCCCGCTCCTCGTCGACGACCGCGGGGTCCACCTGATCGCGCGAGAGCGCCTTCGGGTTCGCCATGGCGATGTGGATCGCGAGGTTCTTGGCGAGGTCCTGGAACACCTCGTTGCGGGCGACGAAGTCGGTCTCGCAGTTCAGCTCCACCAACACGCCGATCTTGCCGTTGTGATGGATGTAGCTTCCGACGTAGCCTTCCTTCGCCTCGCGGCCCGCCTTCTTCGCGGCCTTGGCGATGCCGCGCTCGCGCAGAAGCGCTGCCGCCTTCTCGAGGTCGCCGTTCGTCTCCTCGAGCGTCCTCTTGACGTCCATCATGCCGGCGCCGGTCAGCGCGCGCAGCTCTTTGATGCTCTCCATGCTCACGGCCATCGTGGGTCCTCCTCGAAGCGGGACCGGCACGTGCCGGCCGGTCCCGAAGGTGCGTACGGCTGCTCAGGCCTTGGTGTCGTCCGAGGACGTCTCGTCTTCGGGCGTCTCCGCAGCGGACTCCGCAGCGGACTCGGCAGCGGGTTCCGGGGCGGGTTCCGGGGCGGATTCCTGGTCGGCCTGCTCGGCGGGAGCGGTGGTCGCGGCGGCGGCCGCGGCACCGGTCACGTCGCTGGGCGGGGTCGTCTCGACCTCGGACTCGACGGTGTCGGCCGCGTCCGGCTCGGACTGGTCGGCGGGAGCGGCGGCGGCAGGGGCGGGCGCAGCCGGCGCGGCGGCGGGCGCGGCGGCCGTTCCGCCGGCGGTGGCGGCCGCCTGGATCGTCCGCTCGGGCGACGACATCGGCGTGGGGAGCGTCTGGCGCTCCTCGACGTTGAGCGCCTCCAGCGGCTTCTCCGTCGTCTCGCCCTCGGCGCCGCCACGAACCTCGATGATGGCGTCCGCGAGACGGGCCGTCACGAGCTGGATCGAGCGGATCGCATCGTCGTTCCCGGGAATGATGTAGTCCAGGACGTCGGGATCGCTGTCCGTGTCGGCCAGCGCGACCGCGGGGATGCCCAGCTTGTTCGCCTCCTTGGCGGCGATCGCCTCCTTGGTCGGGTCGATGATGAACAGCGCGTCGGGGAGACGATGCATGTCCTTCAGGCCGCCCAGGTAGCGCTGCAGCCGCTGGAGCTCCTTGCCGAGGTCGATCTGCTCCTTCTTGCCGTAGCGGCGGATCGACTCGTCCTCGAACATCTTCTCGAGCTCCTTCAGGCGCTCGACGCGGCCACGGATCGTGCGGAAGTTCGTGAGCAGACCGCCCAGCCAGCGCTCGTTGATGAACGGCATGCCGCAGCGCTTGGC
>Ga0102943_1001166_pt1 | contig 16689 bp, 12 predicted proteins | sample SalPonC_black_MG_FD_78174 | JGI IMG/M metagenome (GOLD analysis project Ga0102943, IMG submission 78174) | Salt pond soil microbial communities from South San Francisco under conditions of wetland restoration - Salt Pond MetaG... | ecosystem: Environmental > Aquatic > Marine > Intertidal zone >...
GTGAACCTCAGTTATGGCTGAAAATAAAACAAAACCAACCGATCAATCCGTAAAAGCATTTATCAATGCTCTTGATGATGAGCAAAAGATAGCTGACTCCAATGCACTGATCGATCTAATGAAAAAAGAGACTGGTTGCGAACCTAAAATGTGGGGATCGAGTATCATTGGGTTTGATCAGTATCACTACAAATATGAGAGCGGACGTGAAGGTGATTATCTAAAAGTTGGATTTTCTCCAAGAAAACGGGAACACTCTATCTACCTGATGTGCCGATTAGATGATAATGAAGAATTGCTAAGTAAACTCGGTAAATATCGAACCGGAAAATCATGTCTATATGTGAGGAAACTTGAAGATATTAATATGGATATATTGAGAGAACTTGTAAAAAAGTCCATAAGATTTGTGGACAAAAAATATGGGTAAAATGCCAGTTGGATTTATTCATCGGATGAGTAAAATTTGCAATCATAAAACAACAGATCCAAACACTCATCCTATCAATGGACATAGAGTGGTTCACCGAAAAAAGCCTCTCCTCTTATTAGAACAGCTTCACATTATCATGCTATTGGTGCGCCAACGGATCCTTGATATCTATAGGTAGTACTATTTAAACCGTACCTAAGCAAGAGGTTGTTATGATGAAAAGACTGTCCCTTACCCTAATGATACTTGCGTTCTTGAGCGGCCCCCTGTCTGCACAATCTACATATGTAGAGCTCAGCTATCAATCTTTCAGGCCCTTTATCCATTTTCAACTAAACCTGAGCAACTCGTACACTTATTACCAAAATCCTTACGATACCGCCTATCTAAAAGGTTATATGGATGGTGTGAATGATGCCTATTATAACGATTATCGTTTTTATGATTTCGTTCGTGACATTGATATTTACGAAACCGGATATCGCGACGGTTACAGAGATCGCGATCTAATGATTCGGCTTCGAGGCATCGACTGGTACTACCGGAATAGGTTTGTGTATGATGATTATCATTCCCCTTACTATTCTGTTCAAATTTGGTTGGGCGGATTGAGCCTGGCCTTCTTAAAGGTCCCCGAACGGCGACTTCCACGCTACTGGAAACGACATGCTCATCCGGGATTTGTGAAGTATCGGAAATGGCATAAGCATCGGCACCGGTATAATAATCGGGATTATCGGTATTACGTACACATCGAAAGAGATTATGAAAAGCGGTTGACCCGATGGAGAAAAGAGGCCCACAGAGAACGGATCAGATATCAAAAAGAGCGAGGGCGTAATGGATATCGAACCGGAAGAATAGAACGACATTCAAAGATTGACAATCGACAAGTACGACAACGAGTTCGCGCGCAGCCGAAAGTGCAACGACAACGCTCCAGAACTGTGCAATCATCCCGGCGAAATCGAGCCATCGACAATTCGAAAGTAAATAAATCTCCAGAAAGGCAGATTAATATTCAATCCAGATCCAACTCTCGGGTAGAGAGAAATCGTGATGCAAGAGTTAATAGGAATCCAAAAGTAAAAGAATCACAAAAAAAACAGATCAACATTCGATCTCGGTCCAGACCTAATTCTCATTTGGATAAAAACAGTGATGTGAGGAAAAACCGCAGCAAGCAAATCAAACGAAATTCGAACCGTCAGCGCGAATCTGTCCGTTCAACGAACCGAGATGGAAGAAGTTCCAAAAGAACCGTACGGAAAGAAAGCAATCGGAAAAAGAGTCGTGGAACCGTTCAAAAAGAGAGAGGCGGGAAAAGAAGTGAAGGACGCAAATCCAGAAAAGGCAGAAACAACAATAAGAGAGGTAATTAGATATGAAGATCGGCAGCAGAGACCATCTCGGTGGCCGAATCTCTTGTTACACCCTTGTTAATTCGGCAGGTGCGATGAAAAGAAAATCCGCGAAGTTTCTAAAATCTGTAAATTTCAATCTCGAATATTAACAGCCCATCTTAAAAAAACTTCGCGGATTTCTCAATTCTGTCTCGGAATTAAATATAACTCCTTCATTCGGCCGTCAATGTAGCGGATGCTGTCTCCATCAAAAAAAGCATCTTCTTCCAGCATGATACGAACCGTTCGATCCCATTCCGGTACATAAACTTCTGCGTTTAACTCAATCGAGTGAGCCGTGTTTGGATAGAGCGGATAATCACCTTTTCCGGGCACACCCTCCTGCTGATCCCACAGCCCAATAGTCGGACCCGCCGCATGGCCATGATACCCGATTGGATGCGTATAGATGGTTGCATTAATGTCTTCTGCCTCCGCTTTTTCCAGAGATGATGCTAAAATCTCGTTTCCGGTTCGACCGGTTTCAAATTCCGCCGTGAAAATATCCTGAAGTCGGTTTCCGGTTGCCAGAGCTTCTTTCAATCCTTCGGGAGCTTCGGTTTCGCCGGGATGGAGAACATATGCATTTCGTTGAGTATCGGTGGATAGACCTAGATATTCAATCCCGAAATCTATGTGAATCAGGTCACCCGGCATGATGACGTCTGAATCATCCGCAAAATAATCTGAGAAATCGCCCGTATGCTTTTCATTTTCACTTCGCTGAACAGAAACTGAGGGATGAAACCATGTGGCCAATTTCAAATCACGAATCTTTTCACGATACCACCATTGAACATCCTGAGTGGTTGTAACACCGGGTGTAATTACTTTTTCTGATAATCCCTCAGCCACAATATAATGAGCAATCCGATTGATCTGGGGATAAACCGTCATCTCCTGCTCTATTCGAGTTTCCAGCCATCCAATTGCCAGGTTTTCGGCTGAGATGATTCGATCCTGTAAATCAGAATTCAGGCTGTTTTCCAGATATGTATAATCTGTTTGGCTTATTCCGTCTGCAAGTGCAAAATCCTCAGAAATATTCACTGCAATTTTTTCCGGATTTCGTTCTGCCACAACCTCTCCGAACCTTTTCCATTGATCCGGTTCCGTTTCGGGATCCCACTGCGTTTCAAAAAATCCGATATTGTATCGGGCAACGGCGAGTCGCTCAACAGTTTCACCATCATCAAAAAATACCAAAATGGTTGTCCTGCGGGACGATTGCCAAGTGGCTGGAAGCATGGTCAGGAGCACCGGATCCTCATTATACTCGCGCGCAACAAGAACCCACATGTCTATTCCTTCACGCCTCATCAGCTCGGGAATAAGGTTGTCCAGCCGGTATTCTGTCCATTGATCCATCACCTCAGCACGCTCTCTCATCGGGAGAATATCAGGTTGAATATCGTTCCTTGTTTGGCTTAAAGCAGGATTTTGTGTCATAAATGAAATCACAAAAAACAAGAGGAAAAATTTTTTCATTTCTTTACAGAATTTTTTTAACAATACTATTCTTTGCTAAGCAGTTTTAAAAAAACACATTATCTTATAAGTATTGAAATTTAAATACGGCAGTCATGAATATAAAAATAACCCAAACAGATCAAAGCAGAATCTCTGAAATCGATTTTAACAATCTCCAGTTCGGTAGCGTGTTTTCCGACCATATGTTTGAGATGGTCTATCGTGATGGAAAGTGGGTAGATGCTGAAATTAAACCGTATGGCCCTATCACATTCGATCCGTCCATGATGGCCCTTCATTATGGCCAAGCCATTTTTGAAGGGATGAAGGCGTACTATGCTGATGATGAGACAATCAACCTGTTTCGTCCAACAGATCACCACAAACGCCTGAACAATTCTGCGAAACGATTGTGTATGCCCGAGATCGATGAATCCGTCTTTATCGATGCTCTCGAAAAACTTCTGCAACTCGATTATAAATGGGTTCCCAAAACTCACGGACATGCTCTATACGTTCGTCCGTTAATGTTTGCATCCGAAGAATATATTGCCGCAACCGTTTCAAAAGAATATCATTTCTACATCATTACAAGTCCTGTAGCTGCTTACTACAAAGAAGGCTTTAATCCAGTTTCTTTAACCACTACTAATGAATATGTTCGGGCAGCCAAAGGTGGAACCGGCGAAGCTAAAGCAGCCGGCAATTACGGCGGAAGTCTCCTGCCAGCTATAAAAGCTCAAGAAGAGGGCTACACCCAGGTATTATGGCTCGATGCCAAAGAGCACAAGTATGTAGAAGAGGTAGGCACCATGAATATCTTTTTTTTGATGGATGATACTCTTGTAACCCCTCAACTTGGCGGTACGGTTTTACCGGGAATTACCCGGCGATCTGTACTTGCCCTGGCTAAAGAATGGAATTTAAATGTTGAGGAACGAAAGATTTCTATAGAGGAGGTATTCGAAGCCCACGAAAATGGAAAATTGAATGAGGTCTTTGGGGCAGGAACGGCAGCCGTTATTTCTCCTGTAGGTTTGATCCATCACAACGGAAAAACCATAACTTTAGATCAGGAAAAAATCGGTCCTTTCGCTAAAAAAATGTTTGATGCAATCACCGGCATTCAATACGGAAATCAAACTGATCCTCACGGTTGGACTCATCCTGTTAAGGTTAGCTCTGCAGTTCTTTCGTAAAAATTTTATAAATAATTGCAAGATTGATCTTAGTTAATTAGTATGAATTGTTAGGAAATTAAGAAGCGTTGATTTTCCACTTAGATTTACTGTATTGAGCTTTTCTATTATTTTTTGTGGAAATTATTTCTCTTCTAATTACATGCTATTAGATATACAAAGAAGCAGTTTTAAACCGTTTCTTATTGAATTAATTTAAAAAGGAGGAGTTATGAGAACAGCAATCATTCTTTTAATCTTTGCATATGCGGCTTTTACGGTCGCTTGCTCCTCTGTTAGCTCTACAGTTGCTGGTGATAACAAAAACAGGCCAGAAGGAAGCGTATACGACGACAATGATTATTTCACCAGTCTTGCCGATTACCTGCGTAAAGTACCCGGAGTAAATATTTCAGGTTCGGGAATGGTGACAATTCGTGGTATGAACTCATTCGATACCACATATTCCCCGATTACACCATTATTCGTAATAGACGGAATTGCCGTGGGTTACTCATACAATGAAGCTAATAAAATGGTGCATCCACTCTACATAGATTACGTAAAAGTTTTGAAAGGTCCTGATGCAACCATTTACGGATCAAGAGGTGGTAATGGAGTTATTGAGATCGTAACGAGAAAAATGTGAAGTTCAGTTATTTTAATACTACTTCACATGACTATTATAAAGATATTGTGTCAGATTTAAAGTGTTTAGAGTAATAACCAGGTCAGAAAATATAATTGGTCATAACAAAAATATTTATAAGTTTTTTCACACAATAGATCCGACTTAATAATAACTGAGCCTAAGTTAATGTAATTAATGCAGTACCGTGCTTAAATTCTTTTTATATATCAATTATATATCTTTTTATATAGTTGATGAAAATGCAGTTGGTTACCTCTAATGTGGAGCCTAAATACCACACTGAGTCCGCAAGAAATGGATTTAATTTTCGTTTTTTAATAAAAGTGGTACAATATCAATAAAGGATAAATCGGAGATGCTATGAAATTTAAATTGTTTTTACCAATTATTGCGTTGTCACTAATATTTGCAGCTTGCACTTCAACGGGTAGTACTACATCAAACAACTCAGATAATGATGGAAGAATTTCGAATGAAAAAGATTACTACAGAAGTTTAGCGGACTATTTAACCAAAGTACCGGGTGTAAATGTGAGAGGTTCTGGCGAAAATGCTTACGTGACAATTCGGGGCATAAGTTCTTTTCAATCCGGCAATACACCTCTTTATGTTGTGGATGGCCAAGCTGTCGGTAATAGTTATTCACGCGCAAATAGCATTGTGAATCCCCAGGATATAGATTATGTACGCGTGCTTAAAGGACCTGATGCGGCGATTTACGGGGTTCGGGGTGCAAATGGAGTTATTGAAATAATAACGAAAAAGACCTAATAAAAGATTGTTACTACACGTTTAAATAACAAATACATAACCAATCACAATTCTATGAAACATATTTTAGCTTCTTCGATCATTGCATTTGCACTGATTTTCTCAGGATGTTCGTCTGTAGGTTCTTCAGTCTCTCATAACTCAGGTAGACCTGACGGTAGTATATCTGATGATATGAACTACTTCAGAAGCCTCGCCGACTTTCTGGAAAACGTTCCCGGTGTTAGCGTACAAGGCCAGGGCAATAATGCATATATAACAATTCGTGGTATTAGCTCTTTTAACACAACAAACGAGCCACTTTATGTGATTGATGGACACGCAGTTGGAAATTCTTATATCGAAGCCAATAGAATTGTTACACCAAATGACATCGATTATGTTCGTGTTTTAAAAGGGCCTGATGCAGCCATCTACGGAGTCCGGGGTGCCAACGGTGTTATTGAGATTGTAACAAGGAAAGTTTGATCTGTGATTGTTTGTTATTTAGGTGTAGCAAAGAAATTACTTTAGCTGTTTCCACCAATAGTGTAGTATTGGCTTGATACAAACGGGCGAGAAGATTTTTTATTTAAATGTAGGTCTATGCGCCCCAAACGTATACCGCTATGTCCCATCTGCGTTATAATTGTTTCTGAACCGTTTGGATTTTCAACTGCTACATGATAATCCAAAAAAGTATGAGTATGCCCTCCAATAATGAGATCGATACCGGATACTTCTTGCGCCAGTGAAACATCATCTATTTGATTTCCATCATATTCATACCCTAGATGGCTCAGGCAAATGATATAATCACATGCATGAAAATTACGGAAGTTTTCTACAGATCTTTTCGCACTCAGAACCGGATCACGATATCGAACCCTTCCGTGTAGTTTTGGATCTACAATCCCTTCGAGCTGAATACCCAATCCGAAAATTCCAACTTTATATCCATCTATCTCTTTAATAAGTTCATGCTCAACAAATGGATGCATCGGGGTATTCCACGTTGAGTAGTTCGCACACAGAAAAGAGAACTCTGCACTCTTTGCTGCATCAGCAAAACCCTCCAAACCTAAGTCAAACTCATGGTTTCCGATAGCCATCGCATCGTATCCCATCTCGCTCATCATCTCAAAATCTACTTTACCTCCATACTGATCAAACCATGGGGTTCCATGGAAAACGTCTCCGGCATCCAATAAAAGAACATTGTTTTCTTCAAACCGTATTTTATTTACAAGTGAGGATCGTTTTGCAATTCCGCCAAGTCCGGCAAACTCTCTTGCGTTCTTTGGATAAGGATCAATTCGTGAATGCGTGTCGTTTGTGTAAAGAATGGTAATCGTTGGATCTTTCATAAGGTCAGTGAATTTATCAGCAATCCCTGGAACTACGGCAGATCCCGCAAGTGCATAAACCGACTGTTTTAGAAATGTCTTTCGTGAAATCATCGACGGATCCGGCCATCGGTTGAAGCCGTCAGCTCCACCTGATTTTTAAAGTAGTTTATATACACTTCCCGGATGGATAGTTCGAGGTCTGATCGATCAGATACATTCCAAAGCGCAGGAAATTTGTCGCCACCATTTGCCGCCCAACTGCTTGTTGCCACTAAATATGTCTCATCCGGATCTAAAACCTGGGCATTCACCAATACGCTGTTTGGGTTTCCATCTTCATCAATTCGAAAACGCACACCGCTTATGGGTGCTCCTCCCATATCAGCCACTTGCTCAATCAGCGTCATCAGTTTTTCACCACTCATTGAAAGCACTACAAGATGATTATTGTAGGGCATAAATTCGTAAATATCTCTTACGGTTAATTTGCCGGGTACGAAATATAATTTAAACGATTCTTCCCCGGTGATCCCCACATGTACGAATTGCCTTAGAGTGCTCGCAGCCTGGAGTCTCAGGGCATCAGCTACAATATTATTCAGTGATGATTCCGGTTTTCCAAACTTAAGAGTGTCCTGAACAGTGGCTACCTTCTGTCCCATTACTGATTTTATTGAGTCTCTGTATGCATCCAGTTGTCGGACCATTTGTGGATCAGGATCGGGATAGGCAGATGTTGGTTGTTCAATTTCAGTCGTTGTAGAAAAGTAAGCGCAGCCGGTAAGAAGGAAACAAAATCCGATTACCCGGATAATTCTATAACTCATGGGACATTAATTCTGCCTGAACATGTTCATCATTAATTCTGTAAGACCGATCAGTTTCAACGCGGGTGAAAGAGTGGTTTTTGTCCTGTCGAATGTATCTTCATCAATGGAAACCGATTCTGCTTTAAATACCACCTGCTCATTTACAAAAGATTCAACCAAAAGAGGAAAACTCTGATTGTTCATCACAACTTCGATGGGCACTTCCCGGTCGAGCTGTTTAGAGCCAATAGCATACCAGGCATCTGAAAGTAAACCCCAGTCGACATTAATTTCATTGGTCAGCCAAACAGATACGTATTCATTGTCAGTCTCACCCTTTACAATGAACTGTTGGGTATTATACCCATGAATTCGCTGTTCTTTCCCGGTTTCAACCAACCGCTCTTCCCAGGGGAACGGGTCCGTCGCTATATTCTGCTGCTGACCACGCATCTGGTTCATCAAGTTAACCAGGCTTTCCAGGTCACTTTTTGCAACCTGTAGTCCCTCATCCTCATTTGTAATCACTACAAAATCCTGTTCATCATGTCTTACAAGCACACCTTGTGCCCGCAAGCCCGCCATCACATTCATGGATACATTTGAATCAACAAAGATTCTATTTTCTGTGAACGTCATATCCATCAACACCGGTTGGCCCGACTGCTGGTTCGGGTTTGTTACCTCAAAAGAGATCTCTCCCTCAAATTGTGCAACTGCGGTACCCGTGAACAGCACAAAAAGGAAAATCAAACAAAATAGTAGACGTGAATTCATCATTATCTGATAAGAAAAGGTTCGTTTAGGAGAATCTGTCAATTAAGCTTCCAGCTCAAGCTGTTCCTCTATCTCCACATTTACTTTGTGGATCCAACCACCGGCTACAACATCGTCGCCTTCGTAACAAACTACAGCCTGGCCGGGAGTTATCGCTTCCCTCCCCGCCGGAAATGTAACTTCGATTTCATCTTCGGAGAGTTGCTTTAAAGTTCCGATTGCTCCGTTATCATTATACCTGATTTTTCCGGTCATTTCCATCCTCCCGCCGGGAATTTTATCATATTTTACCAAGTTGATCTCTTTAGCACGGCATGTAGTACTTATCAGATCTTTCTTCTCTCCAATCGTTATGACGTTATTTTCTGCATCAATGTCTGTGACATACACAGGTTTACCCATTGCGAGATCCAAACCCCGTCTCTGTCCAATGGTATAAAATGGAAATCCTTTATGTTCGCCTACAATATTTCCTTTCTGATCTACAAACACACCGCCGCTCACTTTCTCTTCGAGATCTTCAACTTTATCTTTCAGAAACCGATGGTAATTGTTATCAGGGATGAAGCAAATTTCGTAGGAATCCGGCTTATTGGCTACATTCAACAGGCCATACTCTTCAGCAATGTCGCGTATTTCAGTTTTTCGATACTTACCGAGTGGAAAAATAGTTCGTTCAAGGTGTTCTTGCCGAACTCCCCAAAGAGCATAGGATTGATCTTTGTTATGATCTTTCCCTTTTGAGATGACATAGCGGCCATTTTCTTCCCGAACATTTGCATAATGTCCTGTTGCGATATAATCACAACCGAGATTATCGGCTCGTCTGAGAAGTGCCGCCCACTTGATATGAGTGTTACACAGAACACATGGATTGGGTGTTCGTCCGCTGGTATAATCTTCAATAAACCGGTCGATCACCCAGTTACCGAACTCGTCTCTAATATCTACAATAAAATGTTTGAACCCGTGACGTACTGCAATTTGGCGGGCATCATTCATGGACTCTACGGTGCAACAGCCCGTTTCTTTCCCGTTATTGCCACCACTTCGGTGGTAATCCCAGGTTTTCATAGTGATGCCAATCACCTCGTATCCTTGTTTGTGAAGCATTACAGCCGCAACGGAAGAATCAACTCCACCACTCATTGCAACCAGAACACGTCCTTTTTTACTCATAATTAACTGTTTCTTGAATTAGCATCAAAAGATAAGGCTTTTAAATATCGATTTCACCTTAGCAAGAACGGGCAAGACTTCTCTTTCATATGTGTACATCTCTTTCCAATGAAATTCTTCAAAGAAGAATTCATTATCCAAAAAAATAATAAAAGCTAAATATCCAGAGAATGATTTAAGCCTACCAAAAGTTCGTTTATATGTCAACCCGCACGGATTCTTCCGAACTCGCCTCACTCTCCATATTCTCTCCAATTACAGATACCGAATACCAATACAACTCTCCATCTGATACATTTTCATCCCTGAATATTGTTTCTTCTAAATCATTCATCCCAATCGAGGTGGGTTCTGTTTCTCTCGGTGTTCGCTTATAGATCCTGTATCCCGTAGCACCGTCTTGCAAGGTTTGATTCCATCGCAACTCCACGCCTGTTGATACCGACCGTACACTTACTCTTGAAGGCGGCCTTAGGGCAGGAGCAGATGGGGTGAATGACGCTGTGTTCGACATTACGCTCTCCACATCAAAAACATCTACAGAAGACAGTGAATAGTAATATGTTTGGCCCGATTCAATATCAATATCATCAAACGATGTAGTTCTAATCAATGAGTCATTAACCTGTTCAAAACCGGCCTGTTCTGCCTGGATGGAAGCAGCGGCGCTATCCGGGGTGATCTCCATCGGCGAATCACTTCTATAAAGATTATATCCTTCTACAGCTTGGTCTCTTTCGGCTTGGTCACTCCAAAAAAGTCGCCCTCTTGATTGTTCAGCATATCCCTCAATTCCAACCGGTGCCGGTGGACGAACAAGTCTGTCGGGCCTGATAGTAACCATATTTGAAAGGTCGCTTTCCATTTCACTTAAATTCACAGCTTTCACAGCATACACATAGTTCGTACGACCACTCAGAATGCTGCTGTTATCCAAAAAAGTGGTTGTATCTTTAATAGCTGGAGAAGCTACAACTAATGAATCGTAACGGCTTGTACCGCGATATACGTAATAAGCAAAAAGATCATTGGTGGCAACCGGGTCCCAATTGAGGCGTATTCCGTCATCTTCTGTCTCGGCTGTCAAACCTGTTGGCGGAGTTGGCGGCAACATCTCATTCGTAAATGATGCACTTGCAACTGCTGAGGGTAGCTCGGTTCGCTCTCTCATCGTCACAATCCTGAACTCGTAGTAATATGACCTGTTTGGGATGAGCTGTGTATCCAGGTATTCTGTGGCTTGGGTTGATAAAGTATCGAGAGTAAGAAAATTTTGGCGTGCATCACGGGAGCGTCTGATTTCAATTCCGGTGAGGTAGGGTTTTTGAGGAATTTGTTCCCAACTAAGATGTATGCCCGCCGTCGTATCTTTTGCTTCAACCTCTCCAAGGAGCGGCAAGTTTTCAAAATCAACAGATATTACTGTTAATGTATCTGAATGAGGCCCCGGATTTCCAACAATATCTACAGGTTCAATAAAAAATTGATACGCATTTTCTGGTTCAGCTACCTGTTCATATTGATAAACAATTAGACTGTCAGCACTTCTTCGACCCATAATGCGGTCTTCCAGCATCTCAAATTCACCTTCGTCCGTTTGTTGGTAAACCCGTGCAAAATAAGCATCTTCGGATCCTTCAATTGGCGATGCCCATGTGGCCGACACTAAACTATCTCGCTCCATCCTGTCAATACTTTGTGGGGCATGAATATTGGGTGAGCTTCCTACCGAATCAGACCCCTCAAAAGCTTCTTCAGACACATTCCCATCCTCCATGATATATCTTATTTGGTACCAAACCGTTTGACCTTGTTCGAAATTCAGGGTCTCTTCATCGAAGTAGGCTGTACCCAAAACCCGCCACAACTCCGGATCAAAACTTATGAAACCGTATGTCTCAATGGATGGATTTGAACGTATAAAATCCAAAAGCTCTTCCTCTGTCGATGAATTTGTCTCTTCCATCAGCTGATCAAGAAAATCTTGATCAGCACGTTCATTTAACTCCTCTACAGATTCAGGAGCCTGAAGACGTGCGATCTCATCATATTCCCCCTCCTCACTTAACTTTCTGTAAATAACTGCTTCAGTTCGCCCGGACTGAGGACTCTCTTCACTCAACCCCGCATCACTTGCAAATGCAACCATACCCTCAGGCGACCAATTGACGAGATTTTCTGGGTTTTGGTTGATTTGTGCATTTGCATCAATTCTTAGAAATGTAGCAATTATTAAAAAGACTGATATAAGTTCTAGAACTCTAATTTTGATTTTTCTTATCAACATTATAAACAACAATTTAAGAAATGGAATTATAAATCAACTGAGACCTGCATACCACGATTCGATCTGTAATCAACATCAATAGACCCACTTGCACAAAGACTTGCTCCTTTTGGAACAGGACATTTAAATGGGCCACAACTTGGTAAGCATATTTTGGTCTGACAACCCACATTACAATCACCAATATATGCTGAAACACTCGCATCAACTCCACCACTAGCCGACCAAACATTGTTGTAGTAACTTCCGGAAATTTCACCACTGGCTTCGATATCAGCCCCTGCAATATCTTGTTTTAATAGTGTCACGCTACCACCTCCTTGCCAATTGCTTCCAAGATAGAAACCAAAATTGGTGCTGGCAAAGTCAGCATTTAACTTGCAACGAGTACTGTTGTAGAAATATGCACATGCACTTCCTACTGCAAAATTTACGCATACCTGGTCATCCCTTGGAATTCCAAATTCTGATGAAACATCGAGGTGAATGCCATTGATTTCGCCTCCGGTGATGTAATCAGATGAAACAAAACTTGTGTATTCTTCATACTCAGGATGCGAACTAACGTCCAGGTTCCAAGCTGCAATGATATTGGCGTTTGCGTTAAAGAGTTCCAGCAGTTCGGCATTATATCTGGCTCCCACAAACCAGTACTCATCTCCTTGTTCGCCACTAAGTACCAATCTAGTTGAACCATCAACGGAAATATTTACATCATCCAGTTTCTCGAATCCAACATTTGCTTGCAGATCAAAAAACGGTTTTCCAAAATCTATGGTTAGTTCAGCGTCGGCAATCTGTTGTGTCATGATAGACACTTGAGCAAATCCGGTAATAACGGGAGCTCCATTCCCGGCTTCCACAGTAACTTCAAGTGGATCTAAGGCGATGGCGTGTTCAGCTCCCGGCGCAACAGATATTGTACCTCTCAGGGTAATTTCGATTTCTGAATTTGTTGTAGTGTACTCAAACCCTCCTCCAATACCGGATAGCGCAACCGTTCCGATCTGAATAGGCGGAAGACCAGCTTCAACATCAACTCCAAATGTTAGACCACCGCTGTTATTAAGCCGCTCGTAGAAGAAATCAATTCCAAGATTTAAAGGGGTACCGCTGATTCCAAAATCACCACTCCCACTGAACCCGGTCCTCTGGTCTGTATCCACAAAACCAATACCGGCTCCCACACTGGCTACACCCGCCACATCAAAATTAAGATCGATTCGATCGACTGATACACTCCCTCCCGGTTCGTAAGTTATTCCTCCTGCCTGAGCGTTTATAAAAGGAATGGCACGCAACCCAAAATTGCCGTCTACATAGATACTTGGTGTACCCACCGTTTCGAACTCTACTGCGTTTACGGTTAGATCTGCCAGTCCAAAGAAATCGGCCTCAAAATCTGCGGTTATATTTGCGCTGAATTCACCGTCGCTTCGTATCAAGAAATCTCTAAACTCAAGACTCTTATCTACATATTTGGGAAGGGATATAGTTGCCGCACCCGAAACAAAATAGACATCCTCATTCTGAACTTTCCCAAACGAAATATCTGTACCAGCTTTCGTTTCAAGTGCTACAATACCGAAGAGGTCCACACCAGAGGCAGGAAGCGTAAACTGTCCGCCAAATATTTGATCGGGAGAGATGGACAGATCAGAAAAAGAAATTTCTGATGCGTCAGAATTGGGCAATCCGATCTCTACCGAGCCCCCTAAAGAGAATCCATTCTCCGATAATGCAGCCGATGCCACTTCAAGACCCCATCCTGCAACTTGAAGCTCAGGTGTTGGGTCGAGATTAACGCTGGCTTCTTTAACCGTGCCATCCGTTCCAATCCAAAACTCCTGGAGCGTTAATGTAGATTGATTGAGTACGGGGATATCTGAGAGAGAAACATCTCCACTCATATGAAATCCGTCACTCTTTAACACACTTTCATCAAGAGTCAGATCTACCTGGAAGCCATATAACTCGATCGTCTCACTGGCCGAGCCAAACCTCAATTCAAAATTGGTCTCACCGATATCGGGGAAAGGGAAGGAACCGTCGCTTGTCAAGGTAACCAACTCCTCGTCACCAATATCTTCGGGGAGATTATCTGTATTTGGTAACTCAAGAAGCTGATCGGCTACATCCGGCCAATCCCAACCTGTCGCTCCCGTAAATGTCGATTCGTAGTCAATCTTCACTTCACCGGCTATGTAACCGACCTTTGACGGGATCTCTCTCATACGAATAACAACTCCACTCGGATTACTGACAGTAACTTGAAGGAAATCAAAAATTTCGGCATTAAATTCACTCATATCAGTCTGGACCGATCCGCCAACAGGCAACAGTTCACCATTATCTTCGAATACATTGATGTTCGTGAAAGGAATGCGGAAATCAGATTCAACGCTTAACAACGGATTACTGGGTACCGAAACAATTGCGCCGGTAATAGTGGTATCGGATGGACTGACAGATAACTCCTCAACTTCAATATCAAATCCAAGAAGAGAGGCGATGTTAAACTCGGAATCCTGAAGGCTGAAATCGATAGTTTGCTCTCCATCTTCTGAGAATGTTGCCACCTGAGAGTCTCCCACAAATCCGGATTTTCCAGCCTTCAGTGTCCACTCTCCGGTAGGGATTCCGGGAAGTATATATGAACCATTACTGTCTGTGGTTGTTTGAATATCTTCTCTTCCTTCAAGACGAATCGTTGCTCCCTCAACCGAGTTTCCGACTGCCGTAACAGTTCCCGTAGCACGTCCGCCCAGCTCCATGGAGATCGTAACATCGGTCACTTCTCCATTATCCGTAATTGTTGTTTCGGTTAAGATCGGAATAAAGTTCGTTGTATTTGGCGCTTCAACCCGTATGGGTACGGTGCCTGCAGGCGTTTCATCAAAATAGATTGAACCCTGGTTGTCCGTTTGGCCGTTCGGGCCGGTTTTTCCTACCTCTACAGTTGCGTTTTCGATGGGGGATCCGTCCGATGCAGATTCAACGGTTACATCCAGCTTTCCTACTGCTCGACTGATGATCAAAGTTCCGATATCCTGAGTTTCTCCGGGTGAACCTCCCTCGCCCATCATATCCATGAAGAAGGAAGCCGCAGAACTATACTCTGCGAACGACATGTTTGAATCTTCCTGAACGAAATCCTCTTCAATATTATATGAACTCGCTGCATTCCCGCTGTATCCCAAAGAGGCGAAAGAAAAATCTTCGCCTTCCTCTCCGGTTTGAAAGGATTCTGTATTCATTACAGAATTGGCCCATTGGTTCGTGGTATTGGAAAAGTCTGAAATATTGGTTTGAGACCAGTTCTGTACCGTTTCAATTTTTTCTAAATCAAAATCCGGCTCTTCAGTAATTTCTACTGTGATTGTCGTATCCTTGTCGCGGTGTCCAATTTTTCTGATTTGAAGTTCATGGGTCCCCTGGGTATTTGCAGTCACAAATCGTCCATATTCATCTGTCTGAACCGGTGATCCTCCATCCTGCCATTTAACCGTTGCATTGGCAATATTTTCTGATTGATCGTTTTGAATCCGACCCACTACTGTAATCAGTATCGGATCAAGCATAATCGGATCTCTTTGCACGATCATACCGCGCTCATCCAGTAAAATCTCTTCCTCATGAGTTTCAGCCTTGGCACTCTGAACAATCAATTTATAAGGCTCTGGATATGCCTGGATGCCGGTTAATGTAAACCTTCCATCGCTGTCTGTAACTGCTACCCTGGGGTATAATGTTATTCCGGAATTTTGCTGATGCTGAGGCGGCTGAAGAGTAACTATCGCATTTTTGATCGGTGCCTGGTTATCGCGCCGGACTACACGACCTTCGACCATCGGCGGAGCTTTTTGGAGCTCATATACTTTCTCAACCGTGGCTGATTCAAATTCTCCCAGATTCGGTGACGCTGATAAATGTGTCACAATTGGATTGTAACCGCGTGCATTAACACGAACCATATATCGATCGGTAGAACCCTTCTTTCTCGGGAACAGGCGCGTAATTTGTCCGGATGCATTGGCCTCAGCAACTTTCACATAGGTCTTGCCATTTAAATTCCTGGTTTCCTCTTGTTGATTGGTCAGCGGCCATCCTTCCGCTTGAAGAGCGGGCACCACATCATACCATTCTTCCTGCCTGTAAATTTCTACCTTGGTTTCAGAGATCGGTTCATTGTCCTCCCGGTCTTGAACAATAGGATTCAACCGATAAGTGAGAGCTGTGCCCATCATTGCACCTGCATTATAAGTTCTTGCATTATTTGTACTGACAATCACTGTTTTCTCTTCACTAAATGTGAAATAGGGTGAGTCAACCACAATCTCGACTGATGCTACTGCCAGATCCGTATCCTGAAGCTGTGATGCCGGTGTATTTGTATCTTGCA
>Ga0102943_1001167_pt1 | contig 16682 bp, 18 predicted proteins | sample SalPonC_black_MG_FD_78174 | JGI IMG/M metagenome (GOLD analysis project Ga0102943, IMG submission 78174) | Salt pond soil microbial communities from South San Francisco under conditions of wetland restoration - Salt Pond MetaG... | ecosystem: Environmental > Aquatic > Marine > Intertidal zone >...
AGGTGGAGTAGCTACTTCAGGATTAGAGATGTCTCAAAACTCAATGAAATTGAGCTGGACACGCGAAGAAGTAGACGAGAAACTACACCAGATTATGTGTGATATCCACGAAGCTTGTGTTCAATATGGAACAGAAGAAGATGGATATGTTAATTATGTTAATGGAGCCAACATTGCAGGTTTCTTAAAAGTTGCCAATGCAATGTTAGATCAAGGTGTTATCTAATAAATAAAACTATAACCACACGGTTTATATTTTTTTATAAAAGAGGTGCTATTTGGAGTGCCTCTTTTTTTATTTTTTTTATTTTTATCTTTCGTTATTAAAAAATAAATTGATGGATAAAAATAAACTGAAATACAAAATTTCACTTAGTTTAATTCCGAAAGTAGGACATATAAAGGCTAAAAAACTTGTTGCATACGTGGGTAATTTTGAGGGAGTTTTTAAAGAATCTAAAAAGAACTTACTTAAAATTCCTGATATTGGCGAAACATTAGCGAATAATATTGTTCATTCGGACGTATTATCTCTTGCCGATAAAGAGATTGAATTTATTGAAAAGAATAATATCCGGGTTATTTTTTATCTGGATGATGAATATCCTGAGCGTTTAAAACATTGTGCTGATGCCCCGATTTTATTATACGCCAAAGGGAAACTTCCTTTAAATCAGCGGAAAGTTTTAAGTATTGTTGGAACACGAAAAGCTACAGACGAAGGAGTGACCTTTTGCGAAAAACTGATTGCAGCGCTGGCAGAGCGAGGGCATCAGCCGATTATTGTCAGTGGACTTGCTTATGGGATAGATGTAACCGCTCATCATGCTGCCTTAAATAACAACCTGCCAACAGTTGCTGTGTTAGGGCATGGATTGGATATAATTTATCCTGCATCGCACAAAGCTTTAGCGAATAAGATTGTTGATGAGGGCCTGTTAATTACTGATTTTGCCAGTAAGTCAACAAGAGACAAAAATAACTTTGTAAAACGTAATCGTATTATTGCAGGATTGTCAGATGCAACGATTGTTGTTGAATCGGCAGAGAAAGGAGGAGCGCTGGTAACTGCCGATATTGCCCATTCTTATAACCGTGATGTTTTTGCTGTTCCCGGTAGAATAACAGATCCATACTCTAAAGGATGTAATCATTTGATAAAGATAAATAAAGCAGCGCTCTTAGAGAAAGTTGAAGATATTGAGTATCTGTTGGGGTGGGAACCTGATCATGAGATTAATCAAAAAGAGATTCAGCGAAATTTATTTGTTGAACTCAATAATGAAGAAAAATATATTGTTGATATTCTGAAGACCAGTTCCAAAGAGTTGCCCATAGATACCATTTGTCTAAAAGCCCAAATGCCCACAAGTAAAGTTTCTCCAATATTGCTTGAACTTGAATTTAAAGGTATCTTAAAAACGTTGCCCGGAAAAACTTACAAGTTAATTTCTTCTTTTTGTTAATGACAAATATCATGCTGTGTTGTAAAACATAAAAATTATTTTAAAATAAGAAAATCCTCATCTTATATAAAACACAGCAATACAAAGAGTTTTATAAAATATGTATTTGTGGAGATATTTAATAAAAGGGGTTTATCCTTTTAATTTTTTTACATAAGTTTGTTTGTATTAAACCATAAATTACAAACTTCTCTGTCAGCAGGCAGACTAAAACTAAAAAAACTATGGATCCACGAGTAGAACAATTCATGGCTCAAATTATTGCCAAAAATGCCAATGAAAATGAATTTCATCAATCAGTACAAGAAGTAGCAGAATCTTTAATTCCTTTTATTGAGGAAAATCCAAAGTACAAACATGCTAAAGTTCTGGAACGAATTGCAGAACCCGAACGAGTAATTTTGTTTAGAGTTCCCTGGTTGGATGATAAAGGTGAGATTCAGATTAATAAAGGGTATCGTATTGAAATGAATAGTGCAATAGGCCCTTATAAAGGAGGTCTTCGTTTTCACCCGACTGTTAATCTGAGTATCCTTAAATTTCTTGCTTTCGAACAGGTTTTTAAAAATAGTTTGACCACCCTTCCTATGGGAGGAGGAAAAGGCGGTTCTGATTTCGATCCTAAAGGAAAGTCTGATAACGAGGTAATGCGTTTTTGTCAGAGTTTTATGACAGAACTCTCCAAACATATAGGTCATAATACTGATGTACCTGCTGGTGATATCGGAGTAGGTGGGCGAGAAATAGGATATATGTTTGGTCAGTATAAACGTTTAAGAAATGAGTTTGTTGGAGTATTAACCGGGAAAGGAAGAGAATACGGAGGAAGTTTAATAAGGCCCGAAGCTACCGGATACGGAGCTGTTTATTTTGCCGAAGAGATGCTTAAAACCCGTAACGATAGTTTTAAAGGGAAAACTGTTGTTGTTTCAGGTGCTGGAAATGTAGCTCAGTTTGCCACTGAAAAAGCAACTGAGTTTGGTGCTAAGGTTGTTACTTTATCCGACTCTTCAGGGTTTATTCATGACCCCAATGGAATTGATGCCGAGAAATTAGAATATGTAAAAGAATTGAAAAATATTAAGCGTGGGCGCATCAAAGAATATGCCGAGAAGTTTGGTTGTGAATATTATGAGGGAAAACGCCCCTGGGGTGTAAAATGCGAAGTAGCTTTACCTTGTGCCACACAAAACGAGATAAGTGAAGAGGAAGCCCGAACACTTATTTCTAATGGATGTTTTGTTGTATCAGAAGGAGCTAATATGCCATCGGTTCCAGGTGCTATTGAAGTTTATATTGAAAATAAAATTTTATTTGGCCCTGGTAAAGCAGCCAATGCAGGAGGTGTTGCCGTTTCGGGACTGGAAATGTCACAAAATAGTTTGCGTATAAGTTGGACGCGCGAAGAAGTAGATCAGCGACTCCATAAAATTATGAAAGACATCCATGCAACTTGTGAAAAATATGGTAAAGAGTCTGATGGATTTATTAATTATGTAAATGGCGCTAATATAGGAGGTTTTGTTAAAGTAGCCGATGCTATGCTTGCTCAGGGTGCTGTTTAATAAATAATTAAACAAAGTATTGTTTTTAGGAGGCCTTTGCGCCTCCTTTTTTTATAGGGTAAAACAGGAGTTAATTATCTTATGTTTATAACGAATATTAAGGATGCTTCCTGTTTGTTGTTTTTGCTAATTTATTTATGTTTGCACCACAAAAAATATTATGCAATTCATCGATACTCATACCCATTTGTATTTACCTGAATTTGATCAGGACAGAGATCAGGTAATAAAAAACGCTATGGATAATAATGTGTATAAATTATTATTACCTAACGTTGATAGCTCTACAATTAATCCTTTAATTGATCTGGTAAAAAAATATCCTGCCCATTGTTTTCCAATGATAGGATTACATCCTACATCTGTTAAAGAAGATTATGAACAGGAGATGAAAATTGTAGAATCATGGCTTAAAAAAGAAAAATTTATTGCTATCGGTGAAATAGGAATGGATTTATACTGGGATAAAACTTTTCAGAAACAGCAGGAAGAGGTTTTTCGCCGGCAGATTAATTTAGCTAAGGAGAATGATCTACCCGTTGTTATTCATGCCAGAGAATCGTTTGACCAAATTTTTAAAGTAATAAAGGAAGAGATTGACGACCGATTAAAAGGGGTATTCCATGCTTTTACAGGAACCGTTGAACAGGCTAATCAAATAATTGATTGGGGATTTAAGATGGGGATTGGAGGGATTGTCACTTTTAAAAATGCAGGGTTGGATAATGTTGTCCGTAATATTGATATAAATCATATCATTTTAGAAACAGATTCACCATATTTGGCTCCTGTTCCAAAAAGAGGAAAAAGAAATCAAAGTGCATATGTGAAACATATTGCAGAAAAAATTGCATTAATTAAAGAAGTCTCTGTGGAGGAAGTTGCCCAAATGACTTCGGCTAATGCCAAACAACTTTTTAAGTTGTAAATTATGAAACAGGAACAAATCAAATCAATATTAATAATTTATACCGGGGGTACTATCGGAATGGTAAATAATCCCGAGACAGGGGTACTCTCTCCTTTTGATTTTAACCAGATATTAATTGAGGTTCCTGAATTAAAGCGATTTGGCTATACTATAGATACGATTTCATTTACTCCTGTTATAGATTCGTCTAATCTGAACCCCGAAGTTTGGGTAAAATTAGCTGAGATTATTAAAGATAAATATCATGAGTACCATGGCTTTGTCATATTGCATGGTACGGATACGATGGCTTATTCTGCATCGGCATTAAGCTTTATGCTCGAAAATTTAACCAAACCGGTTATTTTTACCGGTTCTCAACTGCCCATAGGAACATTGCGTACTGATGGTAAAGAAAATTTGATTTCTGCTGTAGAAATTGCAGCTGCCGAACAAAACGGACAGCCATTAGTCCCCGAAGTTTCTGTTTATTTTGAAAACAAATTATTGAGAGGTAATCGTACCACAAAATATAATGCAGAGCATTTTAATGCTTTTGAATCTCCCAATTATCCCCATCTTGCTGATGCAGGAATAAATATTAAATATAATTATGCTGCTATTCATTATCATGTAGTTCCGAAAGATTTAGTAATACACACAAGTTTAGACTCAAATATTGTGGTATTGAAAATATTTCCCGGAATAAGTCGTTCTGTATTACATACCCTGTTAAATATTGAGGATATTCAGGCTATTGTAATGGAAACATATGGAGCAGGAAATGCTCCTACCGACCAATGGTTTTTACAGGAAATTGAAAATGCAGTAAAAAAAGGTATCATTATGCTAAATGTCACTCAATGTCATGCAGGATCGGTGGATATGAGTAAGTATGAAACAGGAAATGAATTACAAAAGTTGGGAGTAATTAGCGGTTATGATATTACAACAGAAGCAGCTGTTGCAAAATTAATGTTCTTATTAGGTAAAAAATTAGCCCCTGACGAACTAAAGCAAATGTTAAAACAATCGATAAGTGGAGAAATATCGAAATAAAATGTTTTTTTTTGCTTTATTTTTTGTATTTTGTGCCCTTAAAATTAGGAGATAGAAAGAGGAGAAATGGCCGAGTGGTCGAAGGCGCACGCCTGGAAAGTGTGTATACCTCACAAGGGTATCGAGGGTTCGAATCCCTCTTTCTCCGCCAGAATTTTTAATTAGTAAATTTTTTAATAATTTTACACACATAAAAATCGTTAATAATTTAAACAGAAAACAAACCATGAAAAAATTATTTGCATTTATAGCAGTTTTTGGGATGCTTATGTTAGGAGCATCATTTTACACAGTTGCTCAAGAAGAAACAACTGATGAAACAACTGTTGAACAAACGGATACTGCCCAGATGGAGGCCGTAGAAGATACAGCAGCTGTAGCAGAAGAAAGTGCTGATGAAGCTGAAGTAGCAGAAGAGAAGCCGGCTTCATTTCACAAACAAATTAAACAAAAGTTTATCGAAGGTGGCCCTGAATTTATGGGTGTTGTATTGCTTTGTTTGATTTTAGGTTTAGCAATCTCTATTGAGAGAATTATTTACCTGAATCTTGCAACAACCAATACAACCAAACTTCTTGAAAAAGTTGAAGGAGCACTTGAAGAAGGTGGTGTTGAAGCAGCTAAAGACGTTTGTCGTAACACGAAAGGGCCTGTTGCCAGTATTTTCTATCAAGGCTTAGACCGTATGGACGAAGGGATTGAAGTAGTTGAGAAATCAGTAGTTTCTTATGGTAGTGTCCAAATGGGATTGTTAGAAAGAGGTATTACCTGGATTTCATTATTTATTGCTATTGCTCCTATGTTAGGTTTCATGGGTACAGTAATTGGTATGATTGATGCATTTGATTCTATTGAAGCTGCTGGTGATATATCTCCATCACTTGTTGCAGGTGGTATTAAAATTGCGTTAATTACTACAGTATCTGGTTTGATAGTTGCCGTTATCTTACAGGTATTTTATAACTATATCGTTTCAAAAGTGGATAGTATTGTAAACAGCATGGAAGATGCATCTATTACACTGGTAGATATTTTAGTTAAATACAACGCAAAAAAATAATAAATTATGAGTAAAGTATTAAGGATTATTTTAATTATCCTTCTAGCTGTTTCTGCCGTTTTGGGTATATTATTTTATGCCGGAGGAGAAGATATTAGTGGTCAGCCGGTTTATACCAATACGTTTATTGTTTGGGCATATATACTTGCCGGGCTAGCAGTTGCTTTTGCTGTTATTTTCCCGATTTTCCAAATGTTTAAAAACCCTAAAGCAGCAGTTAAAGGTATAGTAGGATTACTTGTTGTTGCAGTAGTTGTATTTGTTGCATATGCTGTATCATCAGGTGAAGAACTAGGAATAACTAACCCCGAATTAATGCAATATGATGTGCCTGGCACATTGAAATATGCAGGGACACTTTTAAATTCAGTTTACTTTTTGGCTGGTTTAGCCATTTTGTCAATGATATATGCTGAAGTATCTAAAATATTTAAATAATATTGATTTTATAGTAACTTTAATTTATTGCTATAAATCATAAAAAATAAAAGTTTATGTCAAGAAGAGAAGGAGGAACATTTAATGCAGCATCTATGGCTGATATTGCATTCTTGCTGTTAATATTTTTCCTTGTTGCCACTACAATGGATATTGATACGGGTATATCAAGAAAGTTGCCTCCAATGCCTGATGCTAATGCACAACAAGATAATAAGCAAATTAAAGAACGTAATGTTTTTGTTGTGTTGATAAACGCTCAAGATCAGCTAATGGTTGAAGGTAAGCCCCTAAATATCCATAGATTACGCGATGAAGCTAAAGAGTTTATCGCAAATCCCAACAATTCAAGTAATCTGCCAGAAAAAGAACCAAGAGAGATACCTTTTTTTGGAGAATATATGGTTCCTAAAGGAATTATATCCCTGCAAAATGACCGAGGTACTTCCTATGGAATGTATATTAAAGTTCAAAATGAATTGGCAGCAGCTTATAACGAACTTAGAGATGAACTGGCAATGTCCAAATTTGCTCGAGGCTATGATGAATTGACATCAGAACAGCAAGATGCTATTAAAGACATTTATCCACAGATTATCTCAGAAGCTGAACCTAAAAATATTGGAGGGAATTAATAATGGCAAAATTTCAAAGAAAAGGAAAAGGTGCAACACCAGAGATTTCTACAGCTTCGTTGCCTGATATTATTTTTATGTTGTTATTCTTTTTTATGGTTTCTACCGTAATGAGAGAAACCACCACAAAAGTATCTCAACATTTACCAGGCGCAACCGAAGTAAAAAAGTTAGAACGAAAATCTCTGGTAAGCTACATTTATATTGGTGAACCTAAAAGAGCTTTTCAGGGAATGTATGGTTCTGAACCTCGTATTCAGTTAAACGATGCATTTGCCCGAGTTAGAGACATTCGCGACTATATAACATCTGAAAGAGAGAAAAGAGATGAAAATGAACGACCCTTAATGACTACTTCGTTGAAAGTTGACGAAGAAACCAGAATGGGGGTTGTAACAGATGTTAAACAGGAATTAAGAAAGGCAAATGCCCTGAAAATTAACTACTCTACCCGAAAGGTTGAGGCCATTGAATAAAATTTATTTCTGATAATTGATTAAAGGAGATGTTTTTCATCTCCTTTTTCTTTTGGTACAAATCTTGATTCTACTACAAATTAGTTCATTATTTTATAATAAAACTTATATTTGTAGTTACTTTTGTTATCAAAAAGTTTTATTTGTATTGTGTTGTTTGTATTTTTATATTTAACAGGTAAAATTAATTTTTTAAGGGAATGAACCCAATAAATAAATTATGAAAAAAATAGTCCCTATTATATTATTCTTACTCTCTTTTTTCTTTATTACTTCTACCAGTTATGCTCAAAAAGAAATTTTTATTAAAGAATTTCAATTTGAATTAAAAAAGATTAGTACGAATCAGTATGAAAATGAGTATTTTATAACTATTACACTCAATAAAAACTCATTATATAAATTCACTGTCTTAAATCATATTGGAGATTTCCCGGGCATTGCTATTGTTCAGATTTTAGAAAATGATAAAGTAGTTGCTACGAATAAAGTTGGAGATAAATATTACGAGAAGTTTATGTTTAAATGTACCAAAACAGGGTTTTACGATATTCTTATTCACTTCGAAGATAATAAAAAGGGCTCTTCTTTAATTAAACTTTTTTTAGTTCAGTAATTTTTTTTTGCAAAATTTACTTCCCAAAGAGTAAATTATATTTTTTCATCTTACTCCAATAAAGTTTTCATCTCACTCAGTTACTCAATTATTCTCGCTCTTCGCTTAATTTTTTGTTTAATATTTTTATTACAGAAATTTATACTTATATTAGTTACATTTGAAACTGTTTTTCATTTAACCTGAAAACAATTTATTTGGTTAATGGTTTTAATTATTAAACTTTCTTATGAAACATCTATGCAGAGAAGTTCACAAAAATGGAATGAATATAACATGGATGTTACACGAGGCCAATTAATTAACTAAAATATATTCTCGTGAAAAAATATTCAGCAAAAAAAGATTTAAAGGAATGGGTAGCTCGTTATACTGAAGATCTTTATTACAGAGCCTGTTATAAAATAAGTGATAATGATTTGGCTAAAGATCTGGTACAGGAAACCTTTCTTGTGGCCGCTGAGAAGATAACTACATTTAAGGGTGAAAGTTCACCTAAAACCTGGCTCTTCTCGATATTAAATCATAAAATAGTTGATTATTATCGAAAAAAAGGCAATCAACCAATTCAAACAGAACCCGAAACTTTCTCAAAATTTTTCGACCACGACGAAAGATGGCGAACAGAAAAAAGACCACAAGATTGGCACGAAGAAGAATCCAATCTTTTAGATGATGAAGAATTTCAGGATGTACTAAAAGAATGTCTTGATGCATTGCCCTCCCAATGGAATACATGTGTAAAATTAAAATATCTCATGAATAAAAAAGGAGAAGAGATTTGTCAGGAATTAAATATTACACCGTCTAATTATTGGCAAATCGTTCACAGGGCAAAAGTTCAGTTAAGAGATTGTGTGGAAACAAACTGGTTTCAGAATTAAAGGATCAACCATATGAAAAAGTTAATGCATATTTTATTTTTATCCTGTTTAAAGGCCTCAGAGTTGATTGAGAAAAAATTTCATTTCCGGCTTTCTTTTAAAGAACAAATGCAGCTTAAAATACATAAAATGATGTGCAGTGCATGTACAATTTACGAGAAACAAAGTAAAGTGCTTGATAAGAGTATAGAGCATCATTATAAAATGCTGGGGAAAGAAACAGAATTGGAAGCATTAAAAAAGGCCATTTATAAAGAGTTAAGTAACAAATAAATTGAATTATGGATATAAAAAATTCAATTAGCTATTTTCTACACCTGGCAACCGAAAAAAGAACGGTTTTCCGGGCTTTTTTTATTTCTGTTATTGTTGGATTAATCCTTTATATGCTACATCAGCCACAATGGGCTGCTTCTTTTGGTTTTGGCAAAATACATGTTGGAAAAGTAGTTTTATCTGTTTTCATTCCTTTTGCACTAATTATTCTTTCAAATATAATTTCCAAATCTAACCTTAAACCCGGAAATGTATCGCATATTGATGCTTTATTAAAATGTAACAGTTGTAATAAAGCTGATTTTCATGTGCATATAGGACAAGAGTTGGAAGAATGCCCCTTGTGTAAAAAGGAAACGAAATGGATCCCAAAGCAGATATTTTCATTTGCCAAATCAGATAACGAAATATTAAAAAGTTTAGCACTTTTTGCAAGGCATAATCCACAGCCACTTTTTCGAATTGATGTTAACGGGATGATTAATGGTTCAAATCCTGCCTCGGAAAATTTGTTAGCACAAACATCGCTGGCAGGGCAAAATATTCTTGAGCTTTTGCCCGAGTTAAAACAGTTTAACCTGGAAGAAATCATTAAACATGATGAGGTTAAAGAGGTATTGATTTCGTTAAAGGGAAATTTCTATAATCTGTTATTAAAAGGAGTAAACTCCATAAATACAATTAATATTTATGGGAATGATATTACCAAGATTAAATTGGCAGAGCAGAAAATACAAAATCAGGCACAGGATATTAAAGAAAGTATTCGTTACGCCTGGACCATACAAAAAGCTATGCTTTCAAACGATAAGTTTGTTGAAGAAATTCTGCCATCACGTTTTATTATGTACCGTCCCAGGAATGTTGTTAGTGGCGATTTTTACTGGATTAACCAAATTCGTAATTTTAAAATTATTATTGCTGCCGATTCAACAGGCCATGGAGTGCCAGGTGCTTTTATGAGTATGTTGGGAATATCTATTCTTAATGAGATTATTCTCAGGGAAAAACTGGTGGAGCCGGATGTTATTTTAAACCAATTGCGAACAAGAATTATTGAATCGCTTGAAACCGGCAGCTATGAAAAAAATGTTCAGGATGGTATGGATGTGGCTCTTGCCGTTATCAATACGGAGAATAATTCATTGTCTTTTGCCGGAGCTTTTAATCCTTTGGTTTTATTCCGAAATAATCAACTTAAAATTATTGAAGCTGACGATATGCCGGTGGGCAAGCATGTTAACGATCAAATTCCCTTTTCTAAAAAACAATTGGATTTACAGCCTAATGACCGTTTTTACCTTTTTACCGATGGTTATAAAGATCAGTTTGGAGGCGAAAGAGATAAAAAATTTGGAATGAAAGCTTTTAAAAACCTGATTCTGGAAACGGGCAGTTTGCCCATAAATAAACAACATAATATAATTGAAGAAACCTTCGATGAATGGAAAAACGGATACGAACAAGTTGATGATGTATTAGTAATTGGTGTGGAAATTTAGAAATTTTAAAGTTTATAATTATGCGTTTTAAAAGATATATTAAAGAAGCATTTAATCCCCTGATATTAAAAAGAGCATTGCGTGTAGCATTAATTGTTGGTGTTATTCTAAATTTAATCAACCAGGGAGAAAGTGTTTTTTCAGGATTTAAAGATTTTCACCTGATGCAATTTTTATTAACTTTTTTTGTGCCTTATATTGTTTCAACGTATTCTTCTGTATTATCTAAATTTAATTTTGTAAGTGGCGAAGTAGCAGGGTTCGATGCACAAATTAGTTGTAAAGGATGTGGCGAAGCTTCGGTAAAAGTTCAAAAAGGAGATGTGGTTCCTTATTGTCCGGGCTGTGAGGTAAAAACAAAATGGAATTTAAAGAAACTGCTGCCTCCCGATACTTTTCTCGAAGAGGATAAAACAAAGTCGAATGCATTATTTGCAGAGTTTAATCCGGCACCTGTTATTCGTGTAGATAAGAAAGGCCACATTTTACGCGCAAATCCAACTGCAAGGATGCTTTTTAATATCGACGAAAAAGATAACCACATTATTCATTATATATATGATTTAAAAGGATTGGATTTTGAAGAGTTTATTCGTTCTAACCGGGTGAAAACCTTTCAAATTCAAATAAACGAAGATTTTTATCAGCTAGATCTCAGGGCTGTTGCCGATTTAGAAGTGTTCCATATTTATGCTTCGAAAAATACACCATTAATTGCTGAACGTAATCAGCGTATGTTATTCCAAAATGCCATGGAAAAAACCACCGACTCGGTGATGATTACCAATACGAAGGGCGAAATAGAATATGTAAATCATGCTTTTGAAGAACACTCAGGGTATACGCTAAAAGATGTAAAAGGTAAAAATCCGCGAATCTTAAATTCCGGTCATCAGGGACCTGAAGTTTATAAGGAAATGTGGGAAACTATTGAGTCGGGAGAAATATGGAAAGGTTTATTCAGAAACAAAAAGAAAAATGGAGATTTATATTGGGAACGAGCTAAAATAACTCCAATAATGCAAGATGATGGATCAATCTGGCATTACATGGCTATTAAGGATGATGTTACCGAAGAACTGAAACTAAAGGAAGAACTAAAAAGTTTTGCTCTTTTTGCCAGGTATAATCCTGATCCTGTTATGCGGTTTGATGCCGATTTGAGCGTTATAGAAGCTAATCCGGCAGCAACTGCAATACTAAAGACTGAAAATGTAATCGGTCAAAGGGCTGCTGATTTAATTCCTGAGTTAAAAGAAATAAATATTGCCTCATTGATTGAAAATAACCGGCAAAAATCTATAAGAATAAATGTTGATCAAGATTATTTTAACCTTGTTGTAAAGGGGATAAAAGAATTAGATCTGATACATGTTTATGGATCGAATGTAACCGAACAGGCTGAAGCGGAAAAGATTATTGAGTCTATGGCCCTGTTTGCCAGATTAAATCCCGAACCTGTTTTCAGGGTTAGCTCCGACTTTATCATTATTGATGCTAATCCCGCTGCTACAGAAACATTCCCTGAATTAATAAAAGGAAATGATATAAGACAAGTTATTCAGCCATTTGAAGAAATCTCTATGAAAGAATTTATCAGAGAAAATGGAATAATGAACCGGGAAGAAAAAATAAACGATCATGTTTACCGGTTTATGCTTCGTGGAATAAGTAATTCAGATGTGTGCCAGGTATATTCATCAGATATAACCAAACGGGTAGAACAGGAGCAAAAAATAAAAGTACAGGCCGAAAAAATACAAAGTAGTATTCAGTATGCATCCAGCATCCAGGAAGCGGTTTTACCACATTTAGATTATATCGGGCAGGTGGTTCCGGAGCATATGATGTTATATTTACCCCGCGATGTGGTAAGTGGAGACTTTTACTGGCTCAAGAAGGTAGAAGATTCTATTGTAATTGCCATTGCCGATTGTACAGGTCATGGTGTTCCGGGAGCATTTATGAGTATGCTTGGCGTTGCATTTTTAAATGAAATTGTTAAACCAGGGAACTTAAAAGCTAATGAGATTTTAAATCAATTAAGAGATTATGTGATCAGAACCCTTTCTAACTCTTCTGATAGCCGTGCCGACGGAATGGATATGGCTTTATGTATTATTCAACCCGAGAAAAAGACCATTCAGTATGCCGGAGCAAATAACCCTTTTATTTTGATTAATAAATCAGGGTTAAAAGAAATTAAAGCCGACCGCATGCCAATTGGTAAATATATTAAACAGGATAAACCTTTTACATTGCACGAAATTCCATACTCAAAAGACGATACGGTTTATCTTTTCTCTGATGGATATCGCGATCAATTAGGTGGGCCTGATTTATTAAAATATGGATCAAAGAATTTTAAAAAGCTTTTGGTTGATATTCACGAAAAAGATTTCGACGAACAAAAGCAAATTCTTACGGATGAGTTGAATAATTGGTCAAAAGACTATCATCCAATTGATGATGTTTTAGTCATGGGATTTAAATTACCGTAACCGTATATTTAGCGGTTTAGATTATCATTTATTTTTCCCAAAGTTACCAGGCACTGTTTGATATCCTCTTTATTGATGGATGAAAATGCATCGTTATGAACCTCGATGGCATAAGGTACAATTTTATGGTAAATCTCAATCCCTTTTGGTGTAAGGTTAACGTTTTTAAATCGTTTGTCGGTTGGGCTAATAACCCGCTGAACAAACTGTTCTTTTTCAAGTATATCAATTATTCTTACGATTTGAACTTTGTCCAGTCCCAGTAAAGTGCCGATTTCTATCTGAGTTAGTTTTTTTTTCTGAAACAATAAGGATAATACACTCCACTGTTCGGCAGTAATATAAATATCCCGGGAAGCTAATTTTGCTTCCAGACTTTTTCCCAATGATTTGGAAATCATCCGGGAAATATTGCCTAAAGATGTATCAAAACTATATTTCATCTGTTTATAATTTTGATTTTAGTGGTCAGACCCGCCTGCCAAATTTGTACAGCGGGCAGGTGCAGCTCGCCATGATGCATCAATTGTTCGCCTCAACATACTATTAGCTTTATTATAATTATGCGGGTGCCTTGCTCCGCCAAAGCTACGCGAAGGCGCAGTGTGTTTAATTTTTGTCATGGCTCGGTTCATAATATTTATTAATCTAAACTGTAAAAGTAATTGTTTGAATTTATAAAAGATCAATTTTTGACAGGTTGTTTTGAAAAATTATTTTAATAGTTACATTTGTAACTAATATTTATTTTTTTGAACTAAATAAATCAGGAAATGGCAAAAAAAGATAATGCTTTCGACCGGAGAAGTTTTATTAAAACCCTGGGATTAACCGGAGGTATTTTAAGCTTAGGTGGAATGGCAGGTGCTGGATTGGCTGCAGGGAAAAATAAAGACAGCTTTACGGGATACGGAAGAACTGCTTATGGCGAAGACCAGTTTTTTAACCGGAAACCATTTTTGGTTGATAAACCCACCTATGAAAAAGTGAGTAAAACAAGACGGATTGCTTATGTCGAAAATCTTTTTAAACGAAATGGCGAACTTTACCGGCTCTTATATCCGCGATCTAACGATGCTCAAAAATGGAGCTTTGAACAAGGTGCTGAGGCTTTGCCAGAACCATTAAAAAACTATTATCAGGATAATCCGGGAGCATTGGATGAGTTTAAAAAGTCGATGCAAAAAGGCAGGGAACAAAGACAAAATTGGAAGAAATACGAAAAAAAATATCTTTTAGCCGATGCATGGTCTAATGCCCATGCCAGTCCGATACATGGGCAGGGAGCATTTCCGCACCAGCCGGAAGGGAAACCTGAAGATTTTGATTTTAAAGGAGTTCGTAAAGAAAGGTTGGATTTTAAATCGAGAAAGCACGCCTCCGAACTGATCAAAAAAATTAGCCATAGCTTTGGAGCATCATTAGTAGGCATAGCAAAGCTGAAAGAAGAATGGGTTTACCAGGGATATATGAGGGGAGTAGGAAAAACTGATTTTGAAGTACCAAAACATTGGAAGAATGTAATTGTAATTGCCGTGCCTCACGAATGGGACTCCTTATATGCCAACCCAACCTACGGCACATCTTACGATGCTTATTCAAGGCTGCGATTTATTGCCGGTAAATTAGAAGTTTTTATTAAAGAAATTGGTTATGCTGCACGCTCGCATGTACCACCAACATCGTACGAAATTGCCATGCCGCCTGTAGCTATCGATGCCGGTCTGGGTGAACAGGGACGCCATGGAGTTTTGATTACTCCGGAACTTGGAGCAAATACCCGTTTGGCAGGAATAACCACCAATATGCCTTTGGAAGCTGATAAACCTATTGATGTGGGAATTAAAGAATTTTGTAGCAAGTGTAAAATTTGTGCCGAAGAATGCCCCAGTGGTGCCATAAGTTTTGATAATAGCCCGGAAACCATTGTTCGGGGCTATAAACGCTGGGAAATTGACCAGGATAAATGTTTTACAGTATGGAATTCGGTTGCTACAAGTCATGCACGAGGCTGCCGGGTTTGCCTGGCTGTTTGCCCATATTCACGTAAAAATAACTGGATACATAATATAGCAAGAGAAGCAGACCCACGAGACCCTACCGGAGTTTTTTCATCTGCTCTGCTTGGAATGCAAAAGAAATTCTTTAAGTATCATGGCGGACAGGAATATTTACCACCCCCGGATGGAAATAACGAAACTTTTAACGAAGCGCCTGAATGGTTAAGAACCGAAGAATGGTTTGATATTTAATATTTTTTGAGTAAAAAAACGGGAGATATGTTTACAAATTCAACTTTTCTGGAACCCTTTTTTTGGATTATCATGGGGTTTTTATATACAATCTTTGCAATAAGTGCTGTGTACTGGGCAAAAGATTTAAAACTGAAGATGAACTGGTGGAAATGGTCAATTTCAGCAGTTTGGTTTATCTTTTTAAGTGTAACTATTGCCGGAGGATTTACCTTGATTGGCGAAAATGAATTAAGAGCGGGTTTATACTTTTTAGGGGTTTTTGGAACAGTCATGATTGTTTCGGGAGTTGGACTGATTCAGTTAATTCGAAGTAAATAATGCGCTTTGTTGAAAGATTCAAAAATCAATTGACCTGGATTGTTGTTACATCACTTATTGTACTGGCTGTTTTTATTGGGAAAAACCGGTCGGAACAATCTAAACAAGAGATTATTCAACAATATTATTTGGAATCAAAATACCAAATAAGGCAGGTAAATCAGAATAAATGGATTATTTATGATATCAGCGACCATAATGAAAATTTGCTGTATCTGGGTAAAGCTTATGGATATAATGGAGAAGTAGAAGTTTTGTTTGAGGTAGATAAAGACAGCCTGATTCAGAAAACTTTTCCTGCCAGTCATCAGGAAACACCTAGCTACTTTGACAAAATCATTGAGAAGCATTTTTTTGAACAGTTTCAGGGGAAGAAAGTTGCCGAATTTCTTAAAAACAAACCTGTTAATGCAGTGTCCGGAGCAACAATCACGAGTAATGCCATAATCCAAGCAACAAAAAACGGGTATGCACAAGGCGAAAATATTTCCGTAACCGAAACAAAATATCCATTATTCGGAATGCTGGAGATTATCGTATCGTATTTATTTGTTGCAGGAATTGTAATGTCAAAAATCAAAAATCAAAAATTAAGGAAAACATTACGGTGGCTTACCATTTTTATTTCTTTAATATTTTTGGGGTTTATTTATAATCAACCCATAAGCTATTCTCGTTTATCCGGATTATTGTTAGGTAATTTCCCCGACTGGCATAAGGA
>Ga0102943_1001169_pt1 | contig 16676 bp, 7 predicted proteins | sample SalPonC_black_MG_FD_78174 | JGI IMG/M metagenome (GOLD analysis project Ga0102943, IMG submission 78174) | Salt pond soil microbial communities from South San Francisco under conditions of wetland restoration - Salt Pond MetaG... | ecosystem: Environmental > Aquatic > Marine > Intertidal zone >...
AAAATCGCCTCGAAGCGTGCAAATGGGAGTTAAAAAAGCTCCAAATACCTCTCAAGGAGCGGCTGCTGCAACAACATCAGCCGACTGTTTCAATTTTAGTCCAAGCAGTTTTGAGACTCAAAATCAAATCCGACAGGCTGCTAGTGACAGCAAAAAAATGTGCCATATACCGCACCAAAATTTTAGTAAGTTTTTGCTCTGTCACACGAATTGTGAATATGGCTACGTCAGATATCCTCTTAGCAGCGACTCCACAACCTGTATATCCGCTTAGGGAGAGAGGGCTCGGAAAGTTGGCGAACTTTGTCAAACACTCAGTCGGAGGGTATGCCCGCACACGCAATTATGATGAGGGGGTGGGGGGACGGACTCACGTTTCGTGCCTTTCATCCTATATTCGCAATCGAGTCCTTACAGAGTCCGAAGTGGTTAAGGCGGTTTTACAGCAGCACACCTACACGCGCGTTGAAAAATTTATCCAGGAGGTTTTTTGGCGAACTTACTGGAAGGGGTGGTTGGAAATGCGACCAGCAGTCTGGAATCGCTATTGCGAAGAACGAACACGGCTTGAACAACAATGCGTGGATAACCCGAACTACCATGCGGCAATTGCTGGCGAGACCGGCATCCCGTGCATGGACGCTTGGATTCACGAACTGGTGACGCGTGGTTATTTGCACAACCACGCGCGTATGTGGTTTGCCAGTATTTGGATATTTACTTTACAACTGCCTTGGCAATTGGGCGCGCACTTTTTTATGCGTCACTTATTAGACGGAGATCCGGCAACCAATACTTTGAGCTGGCGGTGGGTTGCTGGCCTGCATACTCGAGGTAAACATTATGTAGCACGTTCATCCAATATTGCCAAATACACACGCGGTCGTTGGTGCCCGGATTCCCTGAATGAGGCGGCAACGCCGTTGACCGACGAGGCGTCGTTACCTGAGCCTCTATGGATACAACTTAGCGATCCAGATCATTTGGCGAATAAAACATTTGGTTTGCTCGTGACGGACGATGATGTGGCTGTCGACCAAGCTTGGATGCAGCGTGCTTGCCAAGTCATGAGTGTGTTTAATCAGCAAGCATATACCGAGTTGAGTTTTGCAACGAATGTGGTGGCCCATCGCCAACATAGCTTACAGCAGAGCACTGAAGCTTGGGCCGCTAAACGGGGAGTAGCGGTTGAACATCAGGAGCATCTCAGTGTTCACCGAATTGTGCAGTGGGCAGTGGATGCGAAGCTCGAGTGTATTGCAATGATTCAGCCAACTGTTGGCTTTGCCAACCACTGGGCTACAGAATTGGAATCGGAATTAGCCAAAGAAAATATCGAATGGGTAGCGTGTCGCAAGCCCTGGGATGAGAAATTATTTCCGCATGCAACAAAAGGTTTTTTTGCATTTAAAAAAGTGATTCCAAAAATCATAGAGGGCATAAGCGCGTGAAAAAACAACACTTGCCCACCAAAGTATGTCCGGTTTGTCATCGACCTTTCAGCTGGCGCAAGAAATGGCGCGATTGTTGGGAGTCCGTTGTTTACTGCTCCGAGCGTTGTCGTCGTTCTCGGAGGAAAAAAGCTACATAAGCGATCTATGCATAAATTCAGCTTAGGGTGGGTCGACGTTTGCAAACGGCGGAGGCTCCTGGCAATTCTTTTACTCAGCTCTCAGCATTGAGAGTGCTGTTGAAAAATCTTTCGATGTTTTGTAATGCGCCCACTCACGCGTTTGCGCCAACGGTTAAAGCTACTGCGTTTTAGATGCCGACGCATCACTTGAATGACTTCGCGTTCGCGCAAGCCCGTTCGTTTAAAGATGTCTTCGAAAGGAACGCGATCAGCCCATGCCATAGCAATGATCGAATGTATCTGCGCTGCGTTGAGTTTTTTAGGATTTGACTTTTCTGCCATGTGAGAAAACGAAAGCGAATGTGTGGTGAAATCAAATCGGGATGCATGAAAGGTTGCCTGCCTGGGAGGTGCCTACCGGAGGTTAACCCGAACATCTCACCCCTCATCGAGCATAATCGCCGATGACGGACAACAGCAGCGCGCAACTTGCAATGCGCATTTGCGGGGTGTCTACCCAACTGCATCCGCACTGCTGCGTTGGGCACTGCCATTTTCTAGACATGAACCATTCTTCTGCGACTCTGGTGATGTCCGGGTTAACTACGTGTATCGGCCAACTGCCAAGCAATGACATTGTTATCGACAATCAAATAAATCGCTTCGCCAGCGGATCGTTGCCAATTACAACCGCCCACAAACGAACCAAAAGCAGGCAAGATGGCACAGTGTTGTTGAAACACGAAACAGGGCATCCTGGGGCCGCGCTTGCCGCCAAGGGTCGGTGTAAAGCAGGGGTGTATGTGGCCGGCAATCGTCGCACCTGAGGCAGACGGATCTGGATGGTGTTGAAATATGAAAGGAGGGTGTTTTTGTTGACGGTTGCACAATTCCATATTCCACGTAGTTGCCAAATCATGCACGGCGCGGTCGTGATTGCCAGGAACCCAGTGAATGGTTAACTGTTCGTGCGCGTTGCGCCATTGGTTGATGGTCGCTATCAGGTGTGGCTGCATGCCAATTTCGGCGTGTATCCAATCACCTAACACAACTAGCTGCTGGATGGAATAGGTTTTGAGGAGGTTCGATAACCGTGTCAAATCTTCTTGGTCGTGGCCTTCAGGGATAGGAATTCCAGCAGATCGAAAGGTGGATGCTTTGCCTAAGTGGACGTCTGCAATCAATAACATTGCTGCTTTTTCCCAATAGACGGCTCGTTCGGGAAGTAACGTCAAATGTTCTTCCATCCAATTAATAGTGAGTGCTGGCATTGTCTGATTCGTTCGTTTATTCCAAATTGCTTACATATTTTGCCAAGATTTTAGTTTTATCATCTTAGCAACTCTTGTAGAAATTAAGGTTGATGCGTGAAGCTTGTGGCTGAAATAAAAATTCATTGAGTCTTGCAGGCATCGGCTGCCAACTGTGCTGCCATAGTTTGCACCCGTTCGGTCCAGCTTTCGGACGAAACTTCATTGTGCAGTTGTTCTGCCCATAATGGAAATGCCATGGGAGTGAGTGATTTCGTCGCAATGATAGACATAGGCACTGAACGCATACGTTCCAGTGTCGCCACCAGGCGTGTCCTCTCTAATTGTCGCTCAAAGATCTCACGATTTGCCTGAGCGAGCAGTGCATTGTCTGGATCGTATTTTGCGAACACATCAAATAAGAGTCCAGAGGAAACCTGTAATTGGCGAGTTGATTTAGTGCGACCGGGGTAGCCCTGTATGACCAGCCCGGCGACCCTGGAAATTTCTCGGAACTGGCGTTTGGCCAGCTCAGACGTATTCATACAAGCCAGCAGGTCGTCCGCAAAGTTTTCTGAACGCATAAGCTGCTGCACTGCATCCTGGTCCAACTGTATGCGTTTATTCATGTGCATGGCGATCCCGTAATCGTTAATACTGGTTCGCAAGGTGAGCGGTAAACGTTGGGTTAAGCGATAAGCAAATAGCGCTGCCAGTCCCTCATGCACTGCACGACCAGCAAACGGATACACCGTCATAAGGGTTTGTTTTTGCACAGTCGTCAACTCGACCAATACATGGTCCTTGTGTGGCAGCATGGAAACGCGTTTTTGAATGTCGAGGATCGGCGCCACTTTGCGCATTTCGGGTCCGTCCATTGGGCATTGCGCCAGACGTCGACTCACCGCATGGGATAATTCGCTGGAAAGCGGACTGCGCCCACCGGCCCATGCAGGGGTGGCTCCCTGTCTTTTTCTGGCCAATTTTACCGAGGCTACCATGTTCCGCAAGCGAACCAATTGCAGACACTTGCCAGCAAATTGAAAGGTATCACCCGGTTGGAGTTTGGAGACAAAACTTTCTTCAATCGAGCCGAGTGTACGTCCCTGGCCGAATTTGACCAACACTTCACTATCACTGGTGATGGTGCCGATTGACATGCGATGAAACCGGCCTACTTGCTGAGAAGGTACGGACATGGCTTGAGTAGCTGGACCGATGGCGACTTTGCGGAAACCTGGGTAAGCCTGGAGGGCTTGACCACCGCGCGTAACGAAGTCGACTGCCCATTCCCATTCAACATCGGTCAGGTCGCGGTAAGCGTAGGTCAGCTGAATTTCTTCCCGCAAGGCATTCAAGCGTGTTTCCTTACCCAACGCGACGGTTACGAGGTGCTGGACCAACACATCAATAGGTTTTTGAAATGGGCGTCGGCTCTCAATTTCCTGTCGTTCGAGCGCATCTTTTGTGGCAGCGAACTCGACAATCTCCAGGGCATTGGTCGGAACCCCGTAGATACGGCTGGTGGCCCCAGGTTGGTGGCCGGAGCGTCCTGCTCGTTGGATCAAGCGGGCAATACCTTTGGGGGACCCCACCTGAATAACTTGTTCAACCGGCGTAAAATCTACACCGAGATCCAGACTCGATGTGCACACCACTGCGCGCAAACTGCCATCGTCGAGGCCGGACTCAATGGCGGCGCGTGCTGCTTTGTCGATCGAACCGTGGTGCAGGCCCAAGCTTTCCTGCCAATCGGGCCGCAGTTGCAGTAGGCGTTGATACCATAATTCGGCTTGGTTGCGTGTATTGGTAAATACGAGTGTTGTGTTTTTTTGCGCGATTTGTTCGATCACCTTGTGTGCTAACTTATCGCCGAGGTGACCCGACCAGGGAAACCTTTCGATGGTATCGGGAAGCAGCGTTTCAATTTCAATGCGCTTGTCTATTCTGCCCCGCACGATCACTCCCCTGGAGGCCGCTGAGCCGAGCAGAGCGGATTGGGCTTCGTCTAAATTGTTCAATGTTGCCGACAACCCCCATATGCGCAGTTGTGGATTCCAATAACGTAAACGCGCCAACGCTAATTCTACCTGGGTACCTCGTTTAGTTTCGAGCAATTCGTGCCATTCGTCGACAATCACACAGTGCACGGTCGATAATTTTGCCCGCATGCCTGTATAGGAAAGCAACACGGACAACGACTCGGGGGTGGTGACCAACACTTCGGGGAATTGGTCGCGTTGCTTGCGCTTGCGATAGGCACTGGTGTCACCGTGCCGTATCTCAGCGTTCCAGGGCAGTTGCAGCCCGTCGATCATGCGGCGTATCGCGTCCAAGGTATCTCCTGCAAGCGCTTTTAAAGGTGTCAACCACAACACTTTGAGGCTGTGTGTGGACAGGCGCTGGCGACAGGCTTCAGTGAGAGGGCCGCCTAAGACTGCGTAAGTTTTGCCTAATCCGGTAGGCGCATGTACCAGGCCGCTTCGGCCTTTTGCATAAGCCTCCCAGGTCGCTCGCTGAAAAGGGAAGGGCTGCCAGTTTCGTTGAGCAAACCAATTCTCCAATGCTCGGAATCGATCGGAATTCATTGCTGTTGAGCCTGACGAACTTCAGCCGGAATACAAGCCCGGCACCTGATTTTACAGTGCAGGTAGACGGATCATTACCCATAATTCATTGACGTTTTACAGACAAAGACCAGCGCAGGTTGCCGCGAACGAATACCGGTTGCTTCAAGTACCACCACATTTCCGAAAACCAAAACACCTTACGAATTTTCGCGCATAGGTTCCGCGGCATTTCGCAAGCGAAAGCGCTAACAGAAAAATACCCCCCACCATTTATAGGTAAAGATCAGGCATGTCGAGGTAATGGTCAGTGCGGGCGGGATTGGAATCGGCGATGAGTTGCTGCGGTTTATCGATTGAATCCATTTTGGTTACACCCAGAGCTGTGAACACGAGGCAATCCCGGCCTTCTCACAAAACGTGAGATATGATTTGTAGTGGGTGACGATTTGACCATGATTTTGCTTATGAGCCAACTTGCTGCTTCTCCAACTCAGATCCGCACACACATGCTCGCCAAGGTCCACGAGAGAGGTGTGAATAAGTCCATCTGTCCATCTGAGGTGGCGAAAGCAGTCGATCCTGAAAATTGGCGAGGCCGGATGACAGCTGTTCGCAGGGTTGCGCACGAATTAATCGTGGAGGGCAAAATACAGGTGACGCAAAAAGGGGTACCGGTCGACATGAATACGGCAAGGGGTCCCATTCGCATCCGTCTGATAAAAGCATAGCGATTAAATTAAATTTTATGAATTTATGGTTAATGTTGTTGCAGGTATAGATGGATGCAAGGCAGGGTGGTTTGCCGTTGTGGTGGCTGCCGGTCGGCCGGTTGCATATGCAGTGTATCCATCACTCAATGCGTTTGACGCGGCTTACCCACGCATCAGAAAGGTTTGGATAGATATTCCTATTGGTCTTCCATCGTCCCCATATCCACAACGTGAGTGTGATGCAGCTGCACGGCGCTGGTTGGGCAAAGGGATGACCTCGCGTGTGTTCAGCCCGCCATGTCGGCTTGCTTTGGAGGCTCGCGACTACCAGCAGGCCTGCAGGGTCAACCGGCAGGTGCTAAACAAAGCTGTTTCATTGCAGTGCTGGCATATTTTTGCAAAAATTAAAGAAGCAGATATGTTTTTGCGCGAAGCCGCGCAGCAGCGGGCAGCCTATATTGAATCACACCCTGAGATTTGTTTTGCTGCTTTTAATAACCAGCTTCCTGTGCGTTGCCGTAAACAACAATCTGCTGGTCTCGAGCAGCGCCTGGCGATCCTTGCACGCCATTGGCCAGCAGCAGGCACGATTTATCATACTGTATGTGAAGCCTTTCCGCGTAGCGCATTACGGCGCGATGATATTGTGGATGCGATGGTATTGGCGTTGGCAGCGTGGACGACGCACAGAGCATTGCGGACGCTTCCCTGTAGGCCCCCAGTCGACGAAATTGGGCTACCCATGCGCATTGCTTATCCGGGTTGACGACCCAGCGCAGATACACCCTTATTTCGCGTACTGCATTACAAAAACTTACTGGAACGTGGTTGTGTTGAATGGCATTTTCGAACTGTCTCGAAAAAAAATTGCATCTATAACTCAATCAGGCGCGAGTGTTGCTGTTTGGGTATCATCGGAAAACAGTGTCGACAGCGTTTTCTCAAATCCTTATGGCTTATGAATAAGAGCAGAGGCATCACAAAAATATCGAACAACATTCAACCCGCTATTTAATTATGAAAACTATCGGATATGCAGCACATTCATCGGACGCCCATATGGTGCCCTATCATTTTGAACGCAGGGATTTGCGCCCAAACGATGTAGCTATTGATATTCTTTATTGCGGACTGTGCCATTCAGATTTGCACACCGTCAATGGCGATTGGGGGCCGCAGCCATATCCGGTCGTACCCGGACATGAGATTGTGGGAAAAGTTATCGACGTCGGACCAGAGGTTAAAAACTATCAAGTTGGAGACAAAGTAGCGGTCGGCTGCATGGTGGACAGCTGTCAAGAGTGTGATCAGTGCGAGAAGGGCGAAGAGCAGTATTGTCGTAATGGCATGACGCCGACCTATGGTGCACCCGATCGGATTACCGGGGAAACAACGCAAGGTGGATACTCGAAACACATTGTGGTGCGTGAGCAATTCGTCCTGCGCTTATCCGACAAACTGGAATTGGCCAGAGCAGCTCCGATTCTATGTGCGGGGATCACCACGTATTCACCCTTGCGGACATGGGGCGTCAACAACGCTACTCGCGTTGGCATCATTGGTCTCGGTGGGTTAGGGCACATGGCTGTGAAGCTCGCTGTCGCGATGGGAGCGGAGGTAACGGTTATCAGTCGCTCAGATGAAAAAGAGCAGGAAGCGAAAGCATTGGGCGCTAAAGGGATTTTGGTTTCAAAAGATGCTGATGCAATGAAAGCTGCTGAGCAATCGTTTGATTTTATTTTAGATACTGTTCCGGTGCAACACGATTGCACGCCTTACACCTCTCTGCTGGATATTGACGGCTCACTGGTGATTGTCGGCCAGATCGGGCCCATGGAGATGTCGATGGCGATGCCGTTGGTATTCGGGCGTCGCCGTGTTGCAGGTTCACTGATTGGCGGAATCCAGCAGACTCAAGAGGTGCTCGACTTTTGTGCCGAACACAACATCCACCCCGACTGCAAAATTATTCGCCCCGATGAGGTCAACGACGCGTTTGCGCAGCTTAAAAGGGGCGACGTGGCGTACCGGTTTGTGATGGATATGGCGAGCCTTGAGGTAGGCGCATAGTTTTTGTTTCTGATTGCTATGTGGTGAGTGTGGAAGGAATGTATTAATAAATAATCTATAATTATTTTGACAAAAATAAAAATGTTGGTTTGGACATTATGAGTCGAGATGTTCACAGTAACGGTTTTCTGTTTTCTTTCGTGATCATTAGACCGATTTCACCTTGTGGATATTCAAAACCAGTTATTCAAAAAACATGTATTCAATGAACAAATTCTTCATGCCCCTTCTCAACCTCCTGGCTAGTTCCTATGGTAAATTAATCGTCTTTTTAGTTTTGTTGGCCTTGATTGGATTTAACAGTGCTTTGACAAGAACCAAAGATAAGCAATCGGTTGTTGAAGCTCTTACAGAAGAAGCCAGCGTCGTGCAAACTGCCATTGCTCCATTTGCAGATGTTTACGTTCATAAGGGTGCCGATCTTAGCAACAGGAATTTCGCCCAGGAAAAAAGACTCGTGACGGCGGAAAATGCTCATACTTATCTTCAATTCAATTTAACTAGAATTGAAGGGGATGTCGACAACGCGGCCGTTCTCCTCAATATTGTTTCGGGGAGCATGGGGGTTGTCGAAGTATATCACCTTCAAAATGACCAATTAAATGAACCATCGGTTACGTGGAATACAAGACCTCTGGGAGCAGAAACCTTGATCGGAACTCTGGATGTTACGGAAGGTATCGAGTCTATGTTATTGCCGGTTCGAGATGTGGTGAAACAGGTTTATGCGGGAGACAAGCTACTGACCCTCGTATTAAAACTATCGGGTTCAGGCGAAGTGATTTTTGATAGCTCAGAAGCCAGCGATACGTCACTGCATCCCATGCTCTATGTAGATGAAGTGCTTCAAACGGCTTTGGAGGAAGATGAGGGGGATGCACTATCCGAAGAAGAGGTTGAGGCTTATTCTCTTGTTCAAAAGAGAGGAAGGAAGGTGGATGAAACTGACTCACCCGCTGTTGATGGCAATGCCAGTGACTCAAGCTTTGCAGTAGCGGCTAACGGAGAGACCCACCCGCCTATAATACAAACAACTCCAAAAACAACGATTGAACTGGGCCAAACATTTGAGTATGAATTGGTAGCGACGGATCTCGACCTGGATCCACTCAAGTATTCATTGCGCAGCTACAGTGATGTAGACATGACAATGACTACTGAAACGGGTGGACCTTTTAGTGTGGCCAAGCTTGATTGGACCCCAACAGCAGTTGGAAATTATGATTTCACGGTTTATGCCGAAGACCCACACGGAGGGGTCTCTGCCCAAGATTTCACGATTAATGTTTTACATGCTTCAAAGCTTTTGATAACATCTGACGCCCAACCCATATTGACTCAAAGTGAAAATGGATATTATTATCACCAAATAAAAGTACAATCAGATGGGAATGATTTTGCAGCTGAAAATGTAGATTTTTTTATAGAAGATCTTTTGAATGATGCGGGTACCGCTATTCCACGCGGTGACGTATTACTGGACGGTTCCAGAATAAAGATCGAAAATCCGGGGATTTATTATTTTAAGATTAGAGCTGAAAAATTAGTAAACAACAGAAAGGTAGAAGCCAGCCAAGAATGTGCAGTTATTGTTTCATCTAAGCCTCCTGTAGAGGTTATTGCACAGGTTTTTACTTTAAAGAATACGGAAAGATTTTTAGTTGGTGGAGGTCTATCCCCGTTGTTTGATTTAGTCGATAGATACTCATTAATGCTTCCTTGGGATAACGCGCTCAGAAATGATCCAAATTTCAACACGATTACAACAAATCCAATTGATAGGATAGCATTGCGTAAACATATTCTGAATCACACTCACTTTGGTAAATTGCCCTTAGTAGAGCTAGTGAAAAGCACAGAAAACAATCCTCCGCTCAGCGTGAGAATTAACAACAGACAAGTATCTCTGGAAAGATCAGGAAACACTCTGATAGTCGATGACCATCGAGTTCTCGCAGGTCAGCAATCGACTAAGGGTAATTTGTATATTCTACAGAACCTGTTAGTGCCCCTAGAATCATCCCCTTCACTCCCACGAAATATACAAATAGACACACGTGATTTGGAAAACGTGCAAACTTTAAGTACAAATTATGAAAACTTTGGCTCGATGCCTGTCAGTACCGGGGTCGATGCTTTAGGCAACTTTATATGTACATTGCCTATCGATGTGCCCCATGGTGTTAATGGCATGACTCCACATGTGGCATTGAGCTATAATAGCAGTATAGTTACGGATACCGTCCTGGGGCATGGCTGGAGATTGAATGCAACGAGTCGTATCGAACGCCGGACGCTCAATAATATTGTGGATGGTGAACATACCTTGGACATATATGACGAAAATAGTGGGTTTTCTCTTGATGGCCAGCCGTTGCGGGAAGTGACTTTGGAACATGATGGTAAAAAATATGATTGCTATGCAACGGATGAAGATATTCATGCACGCATCCAATACGTTCTTGGTACAGACACATGGCAAGTTTTTCACAAAAACGGAGTTGTTGATAATTATGGTCCTGGTTTAGTGGGCAGGCGTGAGGCTAAAGGTAGCGATGACCCTAACGCCTGGTTTTTGGATTTTTCAGAAGATTATTTGCTTAACCAAATTAGCTATAAATACGATGCCCCATCAACGGACGATAGCACATTAGATTCCATTTTATATGGAGATAATAAAAATCTAAAGATACATTTTGAGTATGTTGAAGTCGCCGACACACAAAAGAGAACCCAGTTCCGCCACGGGTTGACATACCAACCCAACAGCCACCGATTAACAACAATAAGTGTCATGATCTTGGAAGACGGCAATTGGGTAACACACCGACAGTACAAGATGGGATACGACTTACCAACAGCTGTTAGTGCCATACCTCGCACACTCACATCCGTCACCATCTATGGCAAGGGTGGGGAACAAAGTGGGCAGGTCCTCGATACGCATACTTTTGAATATAATCAACAAGATGAAGGGTTTGCGGAAGGTGATGATGGGAGATATAATGATGAAAGTGATTTTATGCCGGTCTATGGCACTCAGTATTTCACAATGAAACAACAGATTCTAAATATGGAAGGTGTAGATTTTAGTAATGCCAATACTCATTGGGTTGATGTTGGGGTTCGTTGGTTGGATGTCGATAATGATGGGCGTTTGGATTTGATTAAGCATTTACGTGAGAAAGGTGTAGTGACTAACGCAGTAGGTGGCAGTTATGAAAAAAACGTAACTAACCTCAAGTTTAATGATGGGGATGGATTTTCGGTTGAATCTACAGATATTCAACTGCCTGTAGCTCTTGTTAAGAACAAACTTAAGGGACGTAGTGATTTTCCTGTAGTAAATGCGGGTTCTCACATCGGAGCAACCAGCCTGGAATCAAGTAAACTTAGTGCAGAGTTAATTGATATTAATGGTGATGGACTACAAGATGTTGTTAATCATAATGGGGATGTTTATATAAACCAAGGAGATCCTTCATCGTCTAGTTCTACTGAAACGACTGATATGTGGAGCCTGAATACAGGTTATCATATTCCGGATGTAACTGAACACTGGTATCATCATAGAACTGCATTAGGGCCCTCCCATAAATTTATCGATCTTGATGGTGATATGCTTAAAGATATTATTGTGACCATACCTAAACCATTCCAGGTTCCGGAACCCAAGGTTACGGTAGTGAAACTTAATGAAAGGGTGAAGTTACATCTGAAGATTTACAAAAATAATGGAGAGGGTTGGACTCAAACATTCAGCAAAGTACTCTATCATACAAGTGCAAATAGTGACGATTACTATCAAGCTGATGACGTTCTTCTAATGAACGTGTTACATAGCTATTATTTGCGTCAAATCGAAAAAGATGAGACATTCGCAGATGATTTCTTTTTTCTTCCAGGATCTATTAGCAATCCGAAGGCCAATGCCAGCTTTCCCAACGGATTGTTAATCGACGTGAATGCAGACGGACACATGGATTACATTCATGACGAAATCAAGGATTCCGGATTCAATATTAAAGATGATGGCGCTTGGATAGAATACTTTTCAAGAAGCATTTTTATAGGCAATGGCAATGGTGGCATAAAGCGTTGGGAAGACGATGATGGCAGACCAATAAAGATCCCAAAACGGTTGTCCAAGTATAATAAAGTACACGCATTTCCAATCGCTGTGTCTAGATTTCATGATTTAAATAATGACGGGTATCCCGATCTTGTCTATGCGGATAAATCCGACCCTGATAATAAAGCAGTTTATATGGGCACTGGATCGGGGTGGCAGTTATCTACTGAATATTCTAATACTGTGTTTTTACATTGTGATAGCAGTAATGGCTTAGAACTTGGAGTCCGTTATTTAGATCTAAATGCAGATGGCCTGAAAGATATGATTCAAAGTTTTGAGGCTTTGGTTGATAGTAGTATTACTGCATCACAGCAAACCCGTTATCGCATAAATCTTGGGTCTGGATTTGGCCCAATTATAGAGGCTGGGGATAGTCAATTTGCATACCAGATGGATGATCCGCTTATGTATGATGTTAGGCCTTCTCTCTTTAGAACGCTTGAAAATGATGCTTACAATATTGCAGAAGGAATGGTAGACCCTGGACAAATTTTGGTATCGGAACTCACTACAAGATTTAGTCAAGTTGGAGGAGAATTTGGAGAAGTGATGTTGGCCGGGCTTGACCCTATATTTATTGGGGTGATGATTGCGCAGATTGTAGATAGTGTTCGCATAGGCCGGATATTCCAAACCAGGGGTACTGGCCAAAGTCTGATAGATATTGATGGTAATGGAACCCCTGACGATGTGCTCATCAGAGGTAACTATGATTGGGACGAACAGTCAGTGACAGATCTTCGTGTCCGATTAAACAAGCGCTCTTCCACCTACAATAAATTGAACAGAGTTACGAATAACTTACATGAGATTACGGTAGAGTATGAGCCATTAACTGCGCCAGGTGTACTGATAAGCAAAAAATCACCGAGACCTGGTGGTTACACAGAGGGATTGTTGAGCAATACAATTCCATTGCCAGTCGTTACGTCAATCACACAAGACGTAGGTGGAACTGATCGCACTACAGATTACTATTACGGTGATTATATGGTGCAACCCGGTAAAGGCTATACATTTGGCAAAAGGTGGTCAGTCGATAATATAGCCAGGTCAATGATTGAAAAACAATATAATACCGATCATTCCTGGTTTACTTTTGGCAGATTAGATAGCATCTATAGCTTTAAATACGATCCTGGCCTGGCTGATATTGAGCGTGACGACTCTGATTCATATGCGCCACTGATTAATAGTGTTGGATACACTGAAAGTAAGAAAAGTTACGAAAAGGATGATTTCGCAACGGTCAGTTATATGACTCTTGAGCCTAAAGTGTGGCAGCCCTACCTCACAGGTATTAAGAGTCATTTTGCAGCTGACCATACTCCAATATTTGAAGGATATATACTTGACGATTATACACCTTACTTCATCATGAATAAAAGTGTTTCTGCAACGGTTGACCCTGAAACGAACAAAGCTATTTCTATACGTACGGTTGAACATCCTTCACCAACTCGATTTGGTGCAGTGACAGAAGTGACTACCACGCTTGAAGTTGCAAATATCCCTACACGTAATGCATCCATGTTAACAAGAGACAATCCAGTCAATTATGAAACATTGGCTTGGGGGCCGGCTAGACGGAGCACTGTAGAAACCAGCTACAGTTATTTTGCTGTAGCTACTGTATGGTTGATGGATCGTGTAACGGATGTTAAAACGACTGTGAACAATGGGTTAGAAACAAAAGTATCCAATCGTAGCTACGAGTATACCTCTAAGATGGCGCTTCTTCCCACCCTCTCCATGCCCGAACGAGTCATTGATTGGGGAGGTAAAATCTCAAAGAATCATGGTCAAGCGACCAAATATGCATATTATAATGATGGTAATGTTAAAGAAACCATTACGGGCAAAGCAAGTGATATTCCTGCAAATGCTACTAAAAGTAGTGTCCAAAATGTGGAAGCAAGAGGAACGACTTATACCTATGCCACCTCAGGTGCTTTGGCAGCTAGAGCTCTCCTGGGTCATACAACATGGGGTAATTGGAATAGCTGGGTTAGTGGTTCGTCGTTTGTTAGTGGAGAACACACTTATTCCTATGCTGAACACAACCCCTTCACCGGCCAGCCAGGACAAACCACTGACCCCAACGGTTTAGTTAGCACGGTCGTATTTGATGCTTATGATCATGTCAAGGCGACTGTGCATCCAGCCCCAAGCGGTCAAAATCCCTTATGGACTTCGGTTCAAGTGATAAAAAACAACGATAGTTCAAACAACATTGCGTATGTGGTGAAAACTAATAGTAATGATGAGATGTATCATTATACTGCCCATGATAACGTTGGTCGAGTATTGAAAAGTCTGTGGCCTGGATTCCATTGGGACGGTACACTTGCTAGTGGTAATACTTATGGGTACAATGCTGATTGGACTCAGGTTATTCGTAATTATAACACCGACGGCACCTTAGACAAGATCTCAAAGCCGATTTCTGCTTCGAATTGGTCAACAGAATTTGACATTCAACCTGGCGAAACAAAGATTGCATATACTTACGACGAATATAATCGTCTTCGTACGGTGGCGCACCGCGGCACAACTGCGGCAACGTATGATTATGAGTCTAACAAAGTCAGCATTACGGATGCTGTAGGCAGTAAAACCACGACGACTAATTTTGGTGTAGGGCTTGCAACTATTTCTCACGATGTTGACGATAACGGCAAAGATGTTGAACGTCTCGTTCTTGAACTTCATGGAGTGCACGGGAAGCCTTTGGCGATACGCACAGACGCTGACGGTGACAACATCCTTGAAAAAGACACTGCCATTTTTATGCAGTATGATACTTTTGGCAATCGCAAGCAACTCGACGATCCTAGTTTCGGTTTTATCAGATATTCTATGAATCCATTTAATGAGGTTTTCCTGACCCAAAAAAATCTTTCTTCGATAGACTACACAATTATTAGGCGTTTGTTTGATTATCTAGGTCGTATTCGATTAGAAAGATACAATGGCAAGCGTCAAAATATTAGGCAACCTGTACGTTATGAGACATACACTTATGATAGTTATGATGATGATACCTTTTATGGATTCTTATACAATCAAAAGCTTGAAATCGAACGTTTAGATTTGAACTTCCGCAAAGCTACCCATTACGAACAAACGTTAACACCTGATGCGTGGGGTAGTGTGATTGCAACCGAAACTGTAATACTGGACGATGCTGATGATGATAATATCGTGGACCTGGGTGAAACCTACACCTTTCAATCTGCGCAAACTTACGATAGTCTTCGTCGTCTAGAAACAAGAACGCCTCCTTATCATGTGCCGATATCCACTCTGGAAGGCGCAGAAGATGAGGAAAACTACGTTCTTACCTACGGCTACAGTCATAATCATCACCTAAATTCGATTATTGATTCGCAAGGTGTCATTCTTTGGAGTGCAGAGGATGTTGATCACGAGGGCTTTTTAAAAGTAGAGGCCATGGGGGAGAACGGTTTACCCAATGGTGATAGAATTGTGATTACTCACACGCCGGATGCATCTCATCGTCTCATGAACACATTAGGTCAAAGAATTAGAGATGATGAAATACTAGAAACTTACTTAACAGCCGACTATAGATATTATAATGATAATACGATGCAGTCACGGACGTTTGATTTTAGTAATACGACCGAACCACAGGAAAATTCATCTGACAGAACTACAGAAACGTTCAGTTACGATCCGCTTAAGCAGTTAACGGGTGTAAGACATCAATTCCTGAGCTTTACTCATGATTTGGTTTATCAGTATGATGATCATAGCCGGATGAAATCAAAGGATTTCCTTAAACTAAATTCCGGGGGTAGTGGTTTATCGGTCCAACAAGCAATAAAAGGAACCTATCATTTCACTTACCCTGATATTGATTGAGTTTGCGGTTATTGTGTTATTCTGAAAAAGACACACAGCAAACTGGGTATCGCTAGCGGCCTTCGAAAACATATACACGCTGCATATATCCGAACAACGCTCGTTTTAGGAGTTGATTTAAGTGACAAAGTGTCGCTCAAACCATTAGCGTGCTTCAGTTCGAATACTTGTAGCGTGTATTGATTTCTTCAATTTGGCCCGGAGTTAGGTTGTGTCCGGAATTTTTGCAAATTGGTGTGAGCTTGATAAGCAAATCAGTAGGTGAATAATTTTCTACTTTTTTATTTCGAGCACAAATACCTTACTTTTCAATTACTACGCTCTTGTTTATATGTTTCAAGTTTTTTCATATCAAGTTATGCACGATTATCAGACCAACTACTAGTGGCGATGTAGCGCAGCCGAGCTGAAACGAGCATCAATGCACTCTTTCCATCAGGAAAGCTGCCAACGACTCTAGTTCGGCGTCGAATCTCTTTC
>Ga0102943_1001170_pt1 | contig 16676 bp, 13 predicted proteins | sample SalPonC_black_MG_FD_78174 | JGI IMG/M metagenome (GOLD analysis project Ga0102943, IMG submission 78174) | Salt pond soil microbial communities from South San Francisco under conditions of wetland restoration - Salt Pond MetaG... | ecosystem: Environmental > Aquatic > Marine > Intertidal zone >...
AGGGCGCCGGCCACACCGGCAAAGAATCCGGCCAGGGCAAAGGCGTAGACCTTGGTCAGCCCCGGGTGCATGCCCATGGCGTCGGCGGCCCGGTCGTTGTCCCGCACGGCGATCAGACACCGGCCGTACTTGGTTTTTAGCAGGTTACGGATGCCAAACCCCAAAAGCACCACAACGACCAGAATGACGTAATACCAGAATTCGTAATGGTCATTGCGCCCCACCCGTCCCGTGACCCAGGAGACCCGGCCCACAAAGATGGTCTGGCCCTGGTTGAAAAAGGTCATGAAGTTGATCACCCATTGAAAGATCATCTGAAAGGACAGGGTGGCAATGGCAAGGTACAGGTGCTTGAGCCGGAAGGCCGGCAGCCCCACAAATGCCCCGAAACCAGCCCCCACAAGCCCTGAAATCACAATGACCAGGGGCCAGAAATGGGTGATCAGTTCATGGGAGGTGCCCAGGGTCCGGCAGAAAGAGGCCACGGTATAGGCCCCGATGCCCACAAAGGCGGCATGGCCGATGGAGATGAGCCCGGCAAAGCCCGTGACCAAATTCAGGCCCATCACCGCCACAATGGCGATCATCAGGTTGTCCACCACGAACATCATCTTGTTGCCCAGATCAAAGAACAGGGGCCAGGCAAACAGCAGGATCAGAAAAAAGGTGAAAATGCTTGTGTCCAGGTGGGTGAGAAAGTTGCGCTGCTCCTGTTTATAGGAGGTGAAGAAGTTGCCCGTGGAAAGCCAGTGATTCTGTGCCATGGTCTATACCCTTTCGATTTCGTGGACGCCGAAAAGCCCGTGGGGTTTGAAAAACAGGATGATGACCAGGATGATGTAGGGGGCCACTTCACCTGTGCCGCTCAGGCCCCAGTTGCCGTCAAGATACCCGCTGGCAAACTGCTGGATCAGCCCCATGATGATCCCGGCCACAACCGCCCCCAGAATAGAGTCCAGGCCGCCGAGAATCACCACGGGAAAGACCACGATGCCAAAGGCGTGAAGGGTGTCAAAGTTCAGCCCTGTGATATTGCCGATGATACAGCCGGCTGCGGCCGCTGAAAGCCCTGCCGTGGCCCAGGCCAGCCCGAACACCCTGGGCACGGAGATCCCCACGGACATGGAACCGAACTGGTCGTCGGACACCGCCCGCATGGAGATCCCCACGGTGGATTTTTTAAAAAACCAGGAAAAGGCGCCGATGAGGATAAACGTGATGATCACCCCCAATAGCTGGGTCCAGGAGATGGACACGCCATAAACGGTGAGAGGGGTGGTGGGCAAAAAGGCCGGAAAAGAGTAGTTCTCCGTACCAAAGGGGGTCAGATAAATCAGCCCGTCAATGATAGAGGACAACCCAATGGTCACCATGATCACCGAGATGATGGGTTCCCCGATGAGGCGGCGTAAAAATATCCGCTCCACGCTCATGGCCAGAAAAAAGGTAATCACCATTGAGGCCAGAAAGGAAAAGAAGATGGGAAGCCCCAGGTCCACGGTGAGGAAATAGGTGATAAAGGCGCCGGCGGCAATGATCTGGCCGTGGGCAAAGTTGGCCACCCGACTGGACTTGTAAATCAGCACAAGCCCCAATGCCGCCAGGGCGTAGATGGATCCCACCACGATGCCGCTGACCATAATCTGACAAAAATAAACCATAGTTCAGTGTCCTTTCACCGTATAAAATTGGATGCGGGTGTTGACCGTTGCGGTCTGTCCGTCCTGATAGGTAAAGCTGGCCGTCACCTCCTGTTGTGTGACCGAGGGGTTGTAAAGGGCGTCGTAGAGATTCTGGTACCGCTTTTGGACAAATTGTCTTCTGATCTTACCGGTCTTGGTCAGTTCCCCGTCATCCATATCCAGCAGCTTATACAGCAGGGCAAACCGGTGGATTTTAAAATGCTTCTTTTCAGCCCGGGTATTTATCCCTATGATTTCTTCCATGATCAGCTCTGCCACCTCTTTTTTAGCGGACAGATCCATGTAGGTGGTGTAGGACAGGCCTCTGTTCTCAGCCCACTTGCCCACAACAACGGGGTCGATATTGACCAGGCAGGCCACGAAGTCCTCTTTGTCCCCGTAGATGACCGCCTCCTTGATATAAGGAGAGAATTTCAGGGCGTTTTCCAGGAACATGGGCGAGAACATCTCTCCCTTGGCGGTGTGCATGACGTCAGACACCCGGTCAATGACCACCAGGTGGCCTGTGTCATCAATGAATCCGGCATCCCCGGAGTGCAGCCATCCGCCTTCCAGAAGCGCTTCGCTTTTTTCCGGCAGCTCAAAATACCCCGGGGAAACAGACAGGGACCGGGACAGGATCTCTCCTTGTTCCGAGATCCGGCATTCGGTGCCAGGCAACGGCTTGCCCACGGTGTCAGGCCTGACATCCCCGTCCCGGTGCATATAGGCGATACCCGTGATCTCGGTCTGGCCGTAGATCTGTTTGAGGTTCACCCCGATGGCCTGGTAAAAGGTGAACAGCTCAGGTCCCAGGGCAGCCCCGCCAGTGTAGGCCCGCCGCAGGCGCAGCAGGCCGATCTGGTTCACCAGGGGCCGGAACAGGATCTGTTTTCCAAGCCAGGCTTTGATTTTCAGCCAGGCCGGCATGGGGGTTCCGGCCATGCGAAAGCGCGCCGCTTCAAGCCCGATTTTTATGAAGGTGTTGTACATGAGTTTGTTGAGCCAGTAGGACTGGTCGATCTTCAGCCAGATTTGGCTTCGGATGGTCTCGTAGATCCGGGGGGCACCGAACATGAAGTGGGGGCCGATCTCTTTGAGGTCGGCCATGGCCGTTTCCACGGATTCCGGGAAGTTGATGCAGATGCCCGTGGCCATGGCCACACCAAAGGAGTTCATCTGTTCCCCGATCCAGGCAAAGGGCAGAAAAGAGACATACTCGTCTGTGGGGTCCAGGGGGTCCACCTCTGTGATCCTTACCCCCATGTTGATATAGTTGCGGTGGGTCATCATGGTGCCCTTGGGCAGGCCGGTGGTGCCGGAGGTCAGGCATAGATGGCAGACATCGTCCGGGGCCCCCTGGTCCACCAGGGTTTCAAACAGGTCTGGATCCTTTTGAAGCCGGGCCTCCCCAAGCTGGTAGAGCTGACAGATATCGGTGAACCAGTCGTCGCTGTAATAGCTTCTCATGCCCCGGGGATCTTCAAAGATCACCTTTTTGACCATGGGGATGTCATCCCGGATATCCAGGATTTTATCCACCTGCTCCTGGTTGTCGCAGAATACGGCAGACACCTTGAGGGTTTGAATAATCTGTGCGATCTCGGCCGGCATGGAGGTCTGGTAGATCCCGGCAGAGATGGCGCCGATGGCATGGGCGCCAATGGCCACAAACAGCAGCTCCGGGATATTGTCGCTGATGATGGCGATGGTATCGCCCTTTCTCAGGCCTATGGCCTTCAGGCCCATGGCGGTTTTTTCAACATGGGTGTAATATTCCTGCCAGGTATAGGTGTGCCAGATGCCAAAGTCTTTTTCCCGCAGGGCCGGCCGATCCGGGCTTTGCCCCACCCGCCACCGCAGAAGCTGGGGGATGCTGAAGTTGAGAAGGTCCTGTCTTTCCATGGCTTCAATCCTCCCCGATATAGGCGTCAATGACCGCCGGGTTTTGGGCCACCTCTTCCGGGGTGCCCGCGCCGATGACCTCGCCAAAGTCCAGGACATAGATTCGGTCAGATATGTCCATGACCACCCCCAGGTCGTGCTCTACCAGCACCACGGTGATGTTTCTCTCCTTCTGGATGTCCATGACAAATCGGACAATGTCCTCTTTTTCCTCGATGTTCATCCCGGCCATGGGCTCGTCCAGCAGCAGGATGTCCGGTGCCAAAGTCAGGGCCCTTGCCACTTCCACCTTTTTCTGGATTCCATAGGAGAGGTTGCCCACAAGGCTTTTTCGAAAGGGTTCCAGCTCCATGAAGTCAATGACATCCTCCACATAGGCCCTGTTTTCAGCCTCGATGCGGGCGGCCTTGCCCACAAAGATCATGGCATGGAAAAAAGAGTAGGTCAGGTTCTGGTGCCGGGCCAGAAGCAGGTTGTCCAGGACAGACAGGCCGCTGAACAGCTCCAGGTTTTGAAATGCCCGGGCGATTCCCATGTTGGAGACCTGGTGGGGAGAGGCCTGGGTCAGTTGTTTTCCCTTGTAGAGGATGGTGCCCTCGGTGGGGTGGTAAAAGCCTGAGATGCAGTTCAGCATGCTGGTTTTCCCGGCGCCGTTGGGGCCGATGATGGAGGTGATCAGCCCGGGCTCAATGGTCATGTCCACATCGGACAGGGCCTTGAGCCCGCCAAAGGAAAGGGTAACGTCTGAAATGGTTAGTTCGGCCATAAATTGACTCCTGCTCCTGGTTAATTGGCAGAGGAAGCGGCAGGGCGGGGTCACACCGCATTCATCTTTCTGGATTCTGGGGCTGTCTATCTTTGGCCGGCACAATGCCGGAAATCAAGTCTTGTTCCGGTTGGAAAAAGGGTTAGCCGTATAACGCTTTGATTTTTATCCGGTCGATCTGGTTGTCTGCCGTCATGGGCAGGGCATCCACAAATTCAACATACCGGGGTTTTTTATAGCCGGCGATCAGGGTTTCGGTAAAGGAGATCAGGGATTCAGGGGTGAGGGACGTTCCAGGGATGAGGGTGCAGACCGCTTTGATGCCTTCTCCGAACTTGGGATCAGGCACACCAAAAACGCAGACCGATTCAACCGCGTCATGGGCCAGAATGGCCTTTTCTACTTCTGCGGGAAATACATTTTCTCCGCCGGGTTTGATCAGTTCCTTTTCAGCCTTTCTTGCCTTGAAGTGAAGATAGCCTTTTGAATCAACAAGCCCCAGATCACCGGTGTGATGCCATCCCTGCCTCAGGGTAACGGCGGTCAGGTCATGGGCCTGCCAATAGCCCTGAAAGACCAGGGGGCCTTTGACCAGGATCTCCCCCACGGTGTCTGGGGGCAAATGCCTGTCATGATCATCGGCAATGGCAAGGGTGGCCAAAGGGGATATCCTGCCGGCTGAGCCGGGTTGTTCAAAATAGGGTGAAAAACAGATCAATCCAGAGGTTTCGGTCTGCCCGTACATGGTCCAGAAAGTGGACTGGGTTTGCGCTTCCCACTTTTTGACCATCTCGGGCATTTCCAGCCCGGCCACGGCCGTGAGGCTGGGCAGGGCAATGTTGTTTTCCCGGATGAGGTCATAAAGATTGGTCAGTATGGGGGGAAAGGAGCCAAAAATATTGATGTGCTGCTCCTGGATAAGGTCAATGGTTTTCTGGGGGTCGAATTTATCCAGCATTACATTTTTGCCCCCGGCCATGAGAGCGGCCAGTCCGAAATTCACCCCCATGATGTGATACAGGGGCAACACGTTGAGATAGGCCTTTTCCGGGCCAAGGTCAAAGGCATGAATGATCTGGAGGTTGGACAGGATAATATTTTTTTGGCTGAGCACTGCCCCCCGGGGCTTTCCCTGGACCGCTGCCGTGTGGATGATCACAAAGGGGGCCGTGTCAGAGGATGCGGTGCCCTGAAGGGCGCTGGCTTGAGTGTATAGGCTGTCCAGACTGCCGCCCATGACATAGGCCGCAGTCAGGCTGTCTTGGCTTTGGACCAGATCCTGGGCCTGTTTGGCCATGTCCTCATCGCAGATGAGAAGCCTTGGTGCGGTGTCCTGGATCACATGGGTGATCTCCTCGGGGCTGAGACGCCGGTTGATGAGGACCAGGCAGAGGTTCAGGCAGGAAGCCGCCCCAAACAGGTGAAAGAATGCCGGATGGTTTTTGGCCAGCACCGCGATCCGGGTGCCGGGGGAAAGGTCGAGTTTTTCAAGGCCTGCAGCCAGTCGGCAGGTATTGTCCAGAAGCTGGCTAAAGGTCTCTTTCCCGGTGTCACAGTGAACCGCTGTCCGCTCTTTGAACATAAGGGCGTTTTTCTGATAGATGTCAAAAAGGGTCAGTTCATAGGGCGTGTTCATTCACCTTTCCTCAAATTGGGGGTTTTTGGGCAAGGTCGGGTATCAGGCCAGTGACAGAAGTGTTAAGAACGAGCGCTCAGTCTGAATATACCTTTGTCATAATTCAAGTCCATAACATTTGTCAAATTTTTTTTAAAGGGGCGCGGGGGAAAAGAGGAAAAGCCCGTGCCGTTTTCATGCGTCCAAAAACGTTAACCCGGCGACTTTTCTGTGACAATGGCCAGGCCGGCCTCTCATGCACAGATGCCCATCACGTCACACTTGAGTTTTCTTGTGAAATCCCTGACAATGATGCCCCCGGTCAGGCCATCACTGCAGGGCACTGGCAAGGGGAACCACGTTTTTCATGGCCTGGCCAAACAGGTCAGTGGCAGGTCCTGGAAACAGGCCCATCCCCAGGATTACAGCTACCAGCACGCATCCCAGGCATTTTGAAAAAGGACTCAAGTGCAGGGTAATTTGCTTTTCCGTGTCCCTTGTATAGGCGGCCCGGATCAGCCTGAGATAGAAAAAAGCCGACACCCCGGCATTGATGACGGCCAGGATCACCAGGGGATACATCTCCTGTCTGACCGCAGAAACAAAGACCAGGAATTTGCCCATGAATCCCACTGTCGGCGGGATACCTGCCAGGCCCACGGCGCCGGCGGCCAGGACAGCGGCCAGAACCGGGGACCGTTTGTAAAGTCCCCGGATATCGGAAAAACGGATATTGCTGCCCTGGGGTGCCAGGTGATAAATCACAAAAAAGCAGGCAAGGTTCAAAAACAGGTAGGCAGTGATATAAAAGGAAACCGCTGTCAGTCCTTCCCCGTTTCCTGCCGCGATGCCCACCATAAGATACCCTGCATGGGCGATGCTGGAATAGGCCAGAAGCCGCTTGACATCGTTCTGGACCAGGGCGGACAGGTTGCCCACGGTCATGGACAAAACCGCCAGCACCGAGATGATCAGGGTCAGCAGGTCCGACCCCTGGCCGAACAGCACGGCGATACGCAGCAAAAGCACGGCAGCCCCCACCTTGGGAATGGTGGCCACAAAAGTGGTGGTCTCATTGGCAGCTCCCTGGTAAACATCCGGGGCCCAGAAATGCAAAGGGAACATGGCCATTTTAAAAAAGATACCGCAGAGGATCAGGGTAAACCCAATGACCAGCATGGGGGAGGTGCTGATGAGGCCGGGAATAATCGTTGCCAGCTCATTGAGATAAGTGGTGTGGGTGATGCCGTAAACATAGCTGATCCCGTACAGGGTCAGGCCTGTGGCAAGGGCCCCGAACATCATATACTTGAGTGCCGCCTCCATCTGGGCGCGCAGCCCTCGTCCCTTGCGCCGGAAGGGAATGATAACGTAAACAGAAAAAGAAGAGATCTCAAGGCAGAGCACCAGGGTTAAAAATTCAGCAGCGCTGGCCATCAGCACCAGGCCGAATACGCTTAAAAAGAGGAAAAAATAATATTCCGCATTGAGCCGTTCCTTGACCCCTAAAAGCCCGGGACTCATGGCAATGACAAAGAGCAGTCCGATGCAGAGCAACAGTTTGAACACCTGGGAAAAAGGTTCAATGCTGTAGGCGTTAAAAAAATAAACCCCGGTATAGTCCTGGGAGGCGGCAGCTGCGGCAACAGCAGCCACTGCCGCTGCCAGGGCTGCCTGGCGAAGGGTGCTGGGCGAAAATTTCCCCAAAGACATAGCAAAAAAGGCCAGGGCCGAGATCAGTATGGTGTATTCCGTTAAAAATTGCATGGTTAGATCCTAACTCCTTGCGGTTAAATCAATCCCTTTAAAAATTCAGCCATGGACCATATCAGGGCATGGTGGGCCTGGGGCAGGGCGTCAATACCGGCCTGGTACTGGTTCACCAGGTGGGCAACACTTTCTTGGGTCACCTCAAGCAGGGGGGCCGGAGCAAGGCCGATCCAGAGGACAAAAAGTCCCAGAAAGGCCAGGGTTACAATTTCCCTGGGATTGAGGTCCCAGCCTTTGGTCTTGTCATGTTTGCCATGGCCGTGGCCGTCATCGTCGTCCCAGATCATTTTCTGGGTCAGCCTCAGCATATAGGCGGCCGCCAGTACAGCCCCGGGAATGGCGGTTGCGCCGATAAGGGGGTGGGCCTTAAAGGCAGCCACCAGAATCATCATCTCCCCCACAAAGCTGTTGGTGCCGGGAAACCCGAAGGCAGACAGGGAAAACAGAACAAAAAAGCTTAAAAATACCGGCATGGCCTTGCCCAGGGCTGAGTTGTCAGCGATTTCCCGGCTGTGGGTCCGCTCGTATAAGAGACCTGCACAGACAAAAAGGGCGCCCGAGGTGATCCCGTGGTTGACCATCTGGATAATGGCCCCCTGGATGCCTGTGGCAGACAGGACAAACACCCCCAGGGTGACAAATCCCATATGGCCTACACTGGAATAGGCAATGAGCTTTTTCAAATCGGTCTGTCCCAGGGCCAGGTAACCGCCTGCCAGAATGGAGATCAGGGATATGATGATAAAGGCCGGCGCAAAGAGCTGGGTGGCAGCAGGGGCCATGGGGATGCAGAACCTTAAAAATCCGTATCCCCCCATTTTCAAGAGCACAGCAGCCAGGACCACAGAGCCCGGGGCCGGTGCCTCAACATGGGCGGCCGGCAGCCAGGTGTGCAAGGGAAACATGGGCACTTTCACGGCAAAGGCCAGGGCCAGGGCCAGGAATATCAGGACCTGTGCTTCCAGGCCAAAGGGATGTTCCATGATGTGAGGGATGAAAAAGCTGCCGGTCTTCACATAGATGAAAATAAGGGTGATGACCATGAACACAGACCCTAAAAGGGTGTAGAGGAAAAATTTAACTGCCGCGTAATCCTTTTGCTTGCCCCCCCAGATGGCAATGAGCAGGTACATGGGCACCAGCATGGCTTCCCAGAAGACAAAGAACAATATGGTGTTCAGGCTGACAAAAACGCCCAGCATCACGGTTTCCATCAAAAGGGTTGAAACGATGAACTCCTTGTGGCGCTCGCCTATATAGGAAAAAGAAGACAGGATGACCACGGGCATGATCAAAACGGTGAGCATGACCAGCAGCAGGCTGATCCCGTCCACGCCCACGACATACTCAAGGTTGAGCGCAGGAAGCCAGTCATGGCGTTCAGCAAACTGGTACAGATGGCTTGACCGATCAAACCGGAAAAAAAGCGGCAGGGCCGCAGCCGCTGTCACCAGGGTGACCAGGGTGCCCCAGATTTTCTGGATAGAGGCCTGTTTGCCGGTACCGCCGGGCAGAAAAAGGGTGATAATGGCCCCGGCCAGGGGCAGCAGCAGCACCGTGGAGATCACCGGATAATTCAATGTATTGTATATGAGAAAGTCCATGGGTTACACTCCTGTCTTCAGCATCAGGGCAATGAGGATTACGGTGAACAGGCAGATCACCCCGGCACCGATATAATGCTGGATTTTTCCGGTCTGGACCCGGCGCAGGTGATCGGCACCGTTCAGTACGGATTTTGCACTTCCGTCAATGACCCAGTCAATGCCCTGACGGTCAAACCGGTTAAAGCCTTTTGCAAGGGCCCTTGTCATGGCAAGACCCAGGTGCTTCCAGACGGAACCGGTCCAGGAATCGGCACGGCCCAGAATTTTTTTCACCCAGGAGATGACCACAGGGGTGCCTTTGCGGTAAAACCAGTCAATGTCCAGGGCCACCTTGTCCTTGGGAGTGGCCCGTTTTCTTAAAAGGTAAAATCCCAGCCCTGTAAAGCACAGCAGCTGCAGGGTTTCAGACAGGTGATAGGCTGTATAGGGATGATAGTCAGTGGCGTAGGGCAGCAGGGCGTAAAGGGCCTTGTACCCCGGTCCTGTCCCCAGAAAGATGCAGAAAAAACCAGCAATGGCCATGGCCAGGTTCATATGCCATCCTGCTTCCTTAACGTCTTGCCCATATTCTTTTTCTTTGCTGAACCAGATAAAATAGGGCAGCTTGATGCCCACGGACAAAAAGGTGCCCACGGCAGCCAGGGTGAGCATGAGCATGATCACGGGCTGGTGGTTTTCCCCGGCCGCGGCAATGATCATGGATTTGGAGATAAAGCCCGAGGTCAGGGGAAATCCGGAAATAGAGATCCCGCCGATACAGGTGAAGAAAAATGCCCAGGGCATGTACCTGTAAAGGCCGCCAAGCTCGTTGAGTTTGGATCTGCCCGTCATCTGGAGCACGGCACCAGCCCCCATGAACAGCAGGGCCTTGTAAAGGATATGGGCATAGGCATGGGCGCAGGCCCCGTTGATGGCAAGTTTTGTTCCAATGCCCACAGCGCAGACCATATACCCCACCTGGGAGATGATATGGTAGGCCAGTATCCGTCTGGCGTCATTTTCAATAACCGCATAAAAGACCCCGTAAAGGGTCATGACAGCCCCTAAAATGGTCAGGGTTCCGAATCCGGGAAAGGCCCGGGCCAGGACATACACGGCAGTTTTGGTGGTAAATGCGCACATGAAAACCGCGCCAGACACCGTGGCTTCGGGATAGGCATCGGCCAGCCAGGCATGCAGGGGCGGTACAGCCGCGTTAAGAATAAAGCCGGCCATGATCAGGTATTCGGCAAGGCCGGCAGCTGAAGGATCAAGGCGTTCAAACCCAAGATCGCCTGTGGCCTGGTAGCGCAGCATGATCCCGCCCAAAAGCAGCAGGCCCCCAAACGTATGGATAAGAAGGTAGCGGAACCCTGCCAGCTGTGCCCTGGGCCGGGGGCTGTACCAGATGAGAAAGACCGAGGAAAATGCCATGAGCTCCCAGAACACAAAGACAGTCAAATAATCCCCTGCCAGGGTGGTGCCCAGGGCCCCTGCCACGTAGAGGAATCCTGCGGCCTTCTGTCCGGCTTGCCTGACCTTTAGCCCGTAAATCGCACCGATAAAGGCCATGATCAAAAAAACATGGAGAAATACAAAACTTAACTTGTCCAGCCGGCCAAAAATCAGGTCAAACCCCAGCCAGGAGACCTGGCCGAAAACGCCTGGGTTTGGCAGGGCATAGATCAGGGCCAGGGCCACCAGGGGAACGGCCGGGAAAACAAGGCGGATCAGCTTTGTTTTTTTGAGCAGCGGGGCCAAAACGGCTGCAGCCACAAAAACAGAGGCCGGATGGGTGAACAAGGAAATAAAAGAATCAATCATAATACTCAGGTTCCTTCATGAGCCAGACATGGTAAATGCCCTTGAACAGAGCGATCATAAAAAGGCAGCCGAAAAAGGCGAACAGGGCCCAGAATCCCCGGATGCCGTCTGCCCAGAAATGGGCGTGGTGGCGGCCGGCAAAACAGTCAAAAACAACGGCAGCAGCACAGCCAGAAAAAAATATATACTTCAGGGCAAAGGTTTGCTGCCGCAGGTAGATCAATAAACGAGTCATCTTAATTCACCAATGTACTGATAAGGGTTAGCAAGGGGCCTGGAACCACACCCAGTCCGATGCTGAACAGGGCCGTAATCACCAGAGGCACCACCATGAACCGGACAAGACCCTGATGTTCCAGGTTTTTAAACCCGGGCGCGTTCATTGTTTCCTTGCGGCCGGAATAGGCCTGGACCAGTATGGGTACAAAATAACCTGCATTCAGCAGGGAACTTGCCAGGAGAACCACTAAAAGGGCGGTATGGTGGATGTCCATGGTGCCCATGGCCAAAAACCACTTGGTCACAAACCCGGACACCGGGGGTACCCCGATCATGGAAAGAGAGGCCAGGCCAAAGGCGAAAATGGTGGCCGGCATGGTATAGCCCGTGCCTTTGAGTTCTTTGATCTCTTTTTTACCGGTGGCCACGAAAATGGCCCCTGCCGCAAAAAACAGGGTGATCTTGGCAAAGGCGTGGTTGGCAATGTGGATGAGCCCGCCGGTGATCCCCGTGGGGGTCAGCAGGGCCACCCCAAGGACAATATAGGATAGCTGGCTGATGGTGGAGTAGGCAAGCCGGGCCTTGAGGTTGGTCTGGACAATGGCCAGAAAAGAGGCGGCTATAATGGTGAACGAAACAATATAGGCAGTGATAATCCCAAGTCCCATGTCCGTGAGCATGGCTGTGCCAAATACCGACAGCATGACCCTGGAAATGGAGAACACCCCGACCTTGACCACCACCACGGCGTGGAGCAGGGCTGACACCGGGGTGGGGGCCACCATGGCCGAGGGCAGCCAGTTGTGAAGGGGCATGATCCCGGCCTTGGCAAAGCCGAACAGGCAAAGAAAATAGGCAGCCCCTGCAAGGGTATGGGAAAAGTCGCCTTTGAAAATGCCCTGGACAATGTCGCCTGCGGCAAAGTCAAGGGTGCCGGTCTGCAGGTAAATGATGACCATGGCCGGCAGTAAAAACGCCTTGGATGTGAAAAAAAGATAGACCAGGTATTTTTTACCCCCTTCATATCCTTCGGCATCCTGGTGGTGGGCCACCAAAGGATAGGTCACAATGGAGACAATCTCGTAAAAAAGATAAAGGGTAAAAAAATTGCCGGAAAATGCCGCTCCCATGGCCCCGCCCACAGCAGCGGCGTAACAGACGTAAAACCGGGTCTGGGCATGTTCGGACAGCCCCCGCATATAACCGATGCAGTAAAAGCCTGCCATGATCCATAAAAAAGAAGAAGTCCCGGCAAACAAAAGGCCCAGGCCGTCTACCTGAAAGGAAATGGTGATGCCCGGCAGAATCCGGGCCACTTCAAGGGTAAGGATATTGTTGCCCATGATTTTGGGCACCAGGGCAAGCACTGAACAAAAGGTTAATACTGCCCCGGCAAAGGACCAGAATTCCCGGATATTTTCCTTTTTGCCAAAGCCCAGGTTGAGCAGGGCCGCGGCAAAGGGGATGACCGGGGTCAGGGCCAGGGCAGGATAGGATTCAAGTGTCATTGGTAACTCCTTACAATTTCAGATCTTTAACGTCATCCGGGTCCACAGTAAAATATTTGCGGTACACTGAAAGGCTGGCGCTGACGATGATGGCCGCCTCGGTGGCGGCAAGCCCCATGATAAAGAGGGTGAATATCCGTCCGGTTTCAGGCTCAGGGGCTGTAAACCTGGAAAAGGTCATGAAGTTCAGGGCCGCGCCGTTGAGGATGAGTTCCACGGAAATGAGCATCCTGATAAAAGAGCGGCGCTGGATCATTCCGTAGCACCCGGCGGCAAAGAGAAAAACCGCAAGGAGCAGGTAAATATATATGTTTTCACTTGGCATGATATGTCCTTATTGGGTTAGGGTCTTGATGTCGGGGTGGTCTGATCTGGGGGGTGCCGGATCAATGGTCCTCCACGGAAACCGGTACTGAATCGTCTGCCACATGGCCTCCCCGGGACAGGATGATGGACCCCACAATGCCGATGAGCAGGATCACCGAGATCAGTTCAAATGCCATGCAGTACTGGTAGAGGAGCATGGACCCCAGAGGCCCGATTTCCCCGGAGGGTACCGTGGTTACGGCATGCCAGTCCGACTGAATGATGAGGATTCCCATGGGGATGCAGACCAGGATACAGGCTGTAAGCGCCAAGTACATGTGCTTGCCCGTGATGCCCATGCGGTTGATTTCCTTAGGGGTGTAAGAGATCATGATACCAAATACCAGCACCACGCAAAGGGCCCCGATATAGATGAGCACCTGCATCATGGAAAGAAACATGGAGCCCAGGAAAAAATAAAGCCCTGCAATGCCCATCATGCAGACGGCAAGTCCCAGCACCGTATGCATGAGCATGACAACGCGCCGCACCGCAAGGCAGGCCCCCAGCACGGTCATAATGGCAAAAGCCACAAAAAGAATTTCCGATAAGGCGTTCAGTATATTCATTTTTCCACCTCCTCAAGCAGGTTGAAATGAAAGTCTGTTTTATCAAAGGAGACCAGTTCATACGCGTTGCTGAAATCTATGGCATTTTTAGGGCAGACATCCACGCAGCTTCCGCAAAGACTGCAGCGGGTGTAATCGTACTCATACTGAACCAGGTCTTTGCCCTTGCCCTCTTCTTTTTTTACGGCTTTTAAATGGATGCAGCCTGTGGGGCATTCTCTGGCACATCGGCCGCAGGAAATGCAGCAATGGGTCCCGGTGTCTTCATCCTTGACCAGGAACAGCCGCCCTCTGATATTGGGGGTGATATCAATTTTCTGCCTGGGGTAATGGACGGTGACCGTGGGCCGGCAAAAGGCCTTGAAGGTGACGGCCATGCCCAGCATCAGGCTTTTGGCGCCATAGTAGAGATCTGTAAAATACCTGCTCATATCATCCCCCTGACGCTTTCAAAAACTTTGATGCCCACCGCTGTCAGGGCCAGGTTCACCAGGGAAAAGGGGATCAGGTACTTCCATGAAAAGTTCAGCAGCTGGTCAAACCTTACCCTGGGAAAGGTCCACCGTATCCAGACCATGACCAGCATGAGCACATAGACCTTGGTCAAAAACCAGAAGGCACCGGTGTATTCGAAAAAGGGCAGTTTAAACCCGTGCCATCCCCCTAAAAACAACACCGTGGCAATAGAGCAGACCAGGAACATATTGGCGTATTCCGCGATCATGAACAGGGAAAAACCAAACCCGCTGTATTCGGTATGGTAGCCTGCGGTCAGCTCGGATTCAGCCTCGGGCAGGTCAAAGGGATTTCGATTGGTCTCGGCAAGGCCTGCAATAAAATAAATAATGAATGCAAAGGGCTGGATCAGGATGAACCAGACAGTGTCCTGGGCCTGGACAATGCCCTGCATGCTGTATGTCCCTGTCATCAGTGCAATACACAGGATGGACAGCAGTACCGGCACCTCAAAGGAGATGTTCTGGGCCACGGACCGCATGGCACCGAACAGGGAATACTTGTTGTTGGAACTCCACCCGGCAATGACAATGGTCAGAACGTTGATAGAGGCAATGGTCACGATGAAAAGCAGTCCCAGGGAAAAATCCTTTGCCTGGAGTTCTTTGGAAAAGGGGATTACGATAAAGGGCAGCACCACCGGGGCAAAGGAAAGCAGGGGGGCAAACCTGAAAAGAGGCCCGTCCGCTTCTTTGGGGATGATGAGCTGCTTGCCGATGATTTTAATCCCGTCCACCACCAGTTGAAGGATACCATAGGGCCCCACTTCCATGGGCCCGGGCCTGCGCTGGATCTTGGCTGCGATCTTGCGCTCCAGATACCCCATGACCAGGGCGTTGACAAAGCCGAAGGCGATCATCACGATGGCGTAAACCAGGGCCCTTGCAATGATCGGTATGAGTTCATGCATTATTGTTTACTCCCAAATTTTGAAAATCATATGCCAAATCCTTATGCCTAACGGTCGATCTCCGGGATGACCAAATCAAAACTGCCCATCACGGTGACAAGATCGCTTAGGAGCATGTATGAGCACAGCTCGGGCATCACGCTGAGGTTTGAAAAAGAGGGAACCCTGATCTTGAGCCGGTAGGGGGTGTCTGACCCGTCGCCCATGAGAAAAAAGGTCAACTCGCCCCTGGCGGTTTCCACGCTGAAACTGGTCATTCCGGGATTCAGTTTGATCCGTTTGACCTTGGCCCTGAAATCCCCTTCCGGCAGCTTGTCCAGGGCCTGCTCAATAATGCGCAGGCTCTGTTCCATTTCGGCAAATTTCACCAGGTACCGGTCCATGCTGTCGCCGTTCTTTCCCACGGGTACGAGAAAATCAAATTCAGGGTATACGGAATACGGGGCGTTTTTTCTGACATCATAGGGGATGCCCGACCCCCTGAGCACACCGCCGGTTACCCCGTATCGGCGCGCCATATCAGGGGAAATCACTCCCACGCCTGTCATGCGGTTTTTAATAATGACATTGGTGTTGACCAGGGTTTCATACATGGGAAACCGGTCCCGCAGCTGTTTGATAAAGGCCCGGGTCCTGGAAATAAAGGTGTCATCGATATCCTTCATCACCCCGCCTACCCTGAAGTAGCTGTAGGTGAGCCTGGAGCCTGTGATATCTTCTAAGATATCCAGGATGGATTCCCGGTCGTCAAAGGTGTAAAGGATGGGGGTAAATGCCCCGAGATCCAGGATAAAGGCGCCCACCCACAACAGATGGCTGGCCAGCCGGTTCAATTCCGCCGTGATCACCCGGATGTATTCGGCCCGCCGGGGCACTTCAATGCCTGCAGCCCGTTCGATAAGGGCGGCATACCCGTGGTTGAAGGCCATGGCATTGACATAGTCCATTCGGCCCACATTGGCGAAAAACTGGGACCAGGGACGGGTTTCTCCCATTTTTTCATGCATGCGGTGGCCGAATCCAAGATCCGGCTGGGGATCCAGCACGTATTCCCCGTCCATTTCCAGTATGACTCTGAGAACCCCGTGGGTACTGGGATGCTGGGGGCCAAGGTTCAGGTAGAACCTGTGGGCCTTTGCCGCTTTTTCCCCGGGGCCGGGGGGCACAGGTGTAATAGAGATGTCCGGTGTATTTATCATTGGGCATCCTCCTGGGCCGGGAAAATCTCTTCCACAGGTTTAAGTTTTTTTTTATCCTTGAGCAGGGGAGCCAGATCCTTATCAGATTCGTCCAATAACAAAGGGGCAGGATTGGGGTGGTCCTTGAAGGTGATCCCGAAAAAGTCACGGGTTTCGCGTTCGTGCCAGTTGGCCCCCTGGAAGATGTGGCTGATGGTGGGAATTGTGTTGTCATGGTCCACAGGGCAGCGGACCATGAGTC
>Ga0102943_1001172_pt1 | contig 16654 bp, 13 predicted proteins | sample SalPonC_black_MG_FD_78174 | JGI IMG/M metagenome (GOLD analysis project Ga0102943, IMG submission 78174) | Salt pond soil microbial communities from South San Francisco under conditions of wetland restoration - Salt Pond MetaG... | ecosystem: Environmental > Aquatic > Marine > Intertidal zone >...
CAAAATATCATCCCTACCGGGACTAAAAAGTCGCGGAGCGACGCAATTATGGTAAAAAACACTAAAAATGAATTAATAAAGTGCCGTAGGTACGACATTAACATTTTTACCGGACAGTAGTGAAAAAGAAAATAAAATCCTATTTTCGCATTCTGAAATAATTAACAACAAGAAAAATTTTTGCAGCTATGTACAGGACTCATACATGTGGTGAATTAAGATTAGAGAATGCAGGACAACAAGTTACGTTAAGCGGATGGATACAGGCCATACGCAATCTGGGAGGCATGACATTTATTACTTTACGCGACCGATATGGTTTAACACAACTTGTATTTGACGATAATACAACCGATGAACTTAAACACAAAGCCAGATCGTTAGGCCGTGAGTATGTTATAAAGATTGAAGGAACAGTTATAGAACGTTCCAGCAAAAATCCTAAAATGCCTACCGGCGAAATAGAGATTCTTGTAAAAAAACTTGAGATATTAAATCAATCAGCAATTCCTCCATTTACCATTGAAGAGGAAACAGATGGTGGAGATGAATTAAGAATGAAGTATCGTTACCTGGATTTACGCAGGGAACCGGTGCGTAAAAATCTTGAGTTACGGCATAAAATGGGACAAGAGATAAGAAGATATCTCGATGGTTTAAAATTTATGGAGATTGAAACCCCCTATCTTATAAAATCTACTCCCGAAGGAGCCCGCGATTTTATTGTCCCCTCAAGAATGAATGAAGGTGAATTTTATGCCTTACCACAATCACCACAAACCTTTAAACAGCTGCTAATGATTTCCGGTTTCGACCGGTATTTTCAAATTGTAAAATGTTTCCGTGATGAAGATTTGCGTGCCGACCGGCAACCTGAATTTACCCAGGTTGATTGTGAGATGTCATTTGTTGACCAGGAAGATGTTTTAAACACTTTTGAAGGACTGGCAAATCATCTTTTCTATGAAATAAAAGGGTTAACATTTAACGAACCTTATCCTCGCATTTCCTATGATGATGCCATGAAATATTATGGTACCGATAAACCGGATTTACGTTTCGATATGAAAATATCAGAAATTTCAGCCTTAGTAAAAGGAAAAGGATTTAAAGTTTTTGATAGTGTAGAATATATTGGTGCAATAAAAGCAGAGAACTGTGGCGAATATTCGCGTAAACAACTGGATGAACTTACTGCTTTTGTTCAAAAACCACAAGTGGGAGCCAAAGGGTTGGTTTATGTAAAATGCAATCCGGACGGGTCGTTTAAATCATCGGTAGATAAATTCTACTCGCAGGAAGATTTAAAATCATGGGCTGAAGAATTAAATGCCCAACCGGGAGATTTATTGTTAGTGCTTGCCGGAAATAAAAAAGACACCTTATATGCTTTAAATGTTCTGCGCCTGGAGATGGGCGAAAGGTTAGGATCGCGGGATAAAGATCAGTTTGCCCCCTGCTGGGTGGTTGATTTCCCCTTGCTTGAGTGGGACGAAGAAGAACAACGATATTTTGCCATGCACCACCCATTTACATCCCCCAAAGCAGAAGATATTAAACTCTTTGAATCCGATCCCGGAAAGATGAGAGCCAATGCTTATGACTTTGTAATTAATGGTGTTGAGATTGGTGGCGGATCGATCCGAATCTTTGATGGAGAATTGCAACGAAAAATGTTCCATGCATTAGGAATTTCAAAAGAAGAAGCCGAAGAGAAATTCGGATTTCTTTTAGATGCATTCAAGTATGGAGCTCCTCCTCACGGAGGCATTGCTTTTGGTTTCGATCGCTGGTGTTCTGTTTTTGGCGGGTCAGAATCAATCCGCGATTTTATTGCATTTCCTAAAAACAATGCCGGGCGCGATGTAATGATTGATTCTCCTTCTAAAGTAGATGAAAAGCAATTGAAAGAACTTTCGCTTAAAATTGAACATAAATAAAAAAGGAGCTGTCCTAATATTTATGGCTAATCTTTTCCAAAGTTCAAAACTTTGGAAAAGGTGATGTTAAAGAAACAAAGTGGCGCTCTTTTTGGGGAAAATCCTTTTTTTATTCATATTTTAAAACATCCACCGGATTTAGTCTTGAATATTTAATGGTTTGAGATATTACTATGATTAATGAAAAAAGGATTATGACTATCCATGCAAGAACAAAAATGCCCCAAAAATAGCCAACATAAATTTTTATGGCAAAATTATTTAACCAGCTTGTAAAGAAAAAATAACTAATTGGACAGGCAAATAATGCGGCAATAGTAATCCATCGCACATATCTTTTTGAGAATAATATTACCAGGGACCCGGATGTTGCTCCATTTACTTTCCTTACTCCAATTTCTTTGGTCCGCTGTTGTAAAATATAGAGAGATAAACCAAATAACCCTAACGACCCAATGAATAAAGCTAAAATTGTTGAAAGAATAAGCTTGGATTGTAACTCATCCTCGGATAAGTATTGTTTTTCAATTGAATCTGATAAAAAGGAATAATTAAATTCAGATTCAGGAAAACGCTCTTTCCAAACCTCTTTTATTTTCTGAATAGTACCATTCATATTCTCTGAATCAATCCGAACAAAAATTGCATTAAGATATTCAGGAAAAAGCTGTATCCCCAATGGTTCGACATCTTTATGTAATGATTTAAAATTAAAATTCTTTACTACTCCTATAATCTGTCCTTTGTCATAGGTTGACTCTAAATGACTTTTTGTTTCGATATACTGTGATATCGCTTCATCGGGAGTTGAGAATCCCAAGAGTTGGGATGCTTTTTCATTGATTATATAACGAGTTTCGGATGTATCTGAAAAATTTCCTGAAAAAAGCCGACCAGCCTTTAAGTGGATATTAAATGTTTTAAAAAAATCATAATTTACGCCCATAAATGCAAAAAACAAATCATCATCTTCAAAAGGTTTTCTTACGGTAAGACTGGGATATATTTGATTGATAGGTACTGTTCCGGCGCTTGTAACATCTTTTACCCGGTTTAATTCTGCGATATCGTTTTTAAAAGAATCAAAATGATTTCTTACCTCCGAATTATCAACATCAATTACCATTAGGTTGTTGTGATCAAATCCAATATCTTTCGTATGAATTAAATTGATTTGGAGAGCCATAAGCAAAGAAAAAGTAATTAATCCAATGGAAATAAAAAACTGAAAAATTACCAGCGCAATTTTCGTATTCATCCCTTTGCTTTGATTTTTTCCTTTCAAAGATTTTAGAATTTTAAACCTTGAAATAAAAAAGGCCGGGTATAAGCCGGCTAAAAGTGAAATAACCACGAATGCACCAGTTAGTAAGACAAAGTTTTGAGTGGAATTAAAGAACACCCAGTGAAATGTTTTCCCACTAATACTTTCATAAAGTGGCGCTAACAAAAACATCAATACGACAGATACCGCAAAAACAAAAAATATTAATATAAAAGATTCTAAGAAGAAATGTAAAGCCAACTGTGTTCTCGAACTCCCAACAACTTTTCTTATTCCAACTTCCAGCGATCTGGTTTCACTCCTTGCATTCGTTAAATTAATATAATTAATGATTGCGAGTAATAGTAATAAAATGGCTACTGAAGCTAAAAGAAAAATATTTTTAATATCTCCATTTGTTTCTAATTCATATTCGAGGTGCGATTTTAGATGGATATCCTTAATATTTTTGAGTTTTACTTCTATAGCATCGTTAATATTATCATCATCTAAAAGCATCGTGCTATAGGCAGGGCCTACATGCCGTAAAAGAAACCCGGGTAATTGAGACTTTATTTTAGCAAGGTTATTGCGATCATCAATTTTAATATACGTATAACCTATATTAACCCGCCACTCATTATAAATTTGTTGATAATACTCTTTTAATATAGGTAAAGGGATAATAAGTTGGGGGTGAAAATGTGTATTTTCAGGAATGTTTTCTGCTATACCCGTAACTTTGAGGTTATAAACGAAATCCTCAATTTTTATCTTTATGGTTTCGCCTAAAACATGTTCTTTTCCAAAGAAAGTTCTGGCTGCATCTTTAGTTAACACAACAGAATTCGGATCATCTAAAATAGTATTAGGGTTTCCTGTAATTAGTGTAAAATTAAAAATCTCGAAAAAATTACTATCCGCAAAATGAACCAATTGTTTTCGAAATATATTATTCATATCCTGAACAGAGATTTCAAAGGGGTACATTTTTGTTGAGGCAACAATTTCAGGAAAATCGTCTTCCAGAGCTTTCGCATAATTAAAGCTTGTAACAGGCATCTCTCTATCCATCCCATTATAATTAAAATCCCGTTCAACCCGATAAATTAAATCAGCATCTTGTAAATAATTATCATACGTTAGCTCATCAATTATCCAGGTTGTTATAAATAAGGCTATCAAAATGCCCATACATAGTCCGGTAAAATTTAAGAGGGTATAGAATTTATCTTTGACTAAATGTCTCAACCCAATTTTTATATGTTCAAGAATCATTACTCACAAGGTTATATTATTAATCTGTAGGTTAGACTCTTAAATTTAATTTGGGTTTATTGAAATAAAAAAAAGGTGCCCTAAAAAGAGCACCTTGCTGTTATAAACCGTATATTATCTATATGTTTTTTTCCGTTGAAAATTTATACCTTTCTTCCACTTCCCACTGATTTGTATTTCTATTCCAGGTGTATTCAACTTTTTCAGTCATATATTGCATCTCGTTATAAGAAGCAGTATATTTTGCAAAGTTCATCCATGATTTATTGGTAAGGTCGTATTTTTTCTCAACATACTCAACCACATTTCCTTTTTTATCATAAGACATATTAAATTTCATCCCTTCAATAAATCTACGCATACTATTATTGTAGGTTAATCTTATTTCTTCGGTCTTTTTCCCGCGTCCATTATAACTCAACATATATTTTCCTTCGGTTTCCCAGTTTCTTTTCTCACGGTTCCAGTTCTCAACAATTACACTTGTTGGTGGTAAAAAAGAGCTTTCGAAATCCATTAAAAAACGCTTGTAATTATTCCAACTATAGGTAGCTCCATCATAAAGATTAATGGTAATAGAATACTCTTCTCCTTCATCATTATAAGTAATTAAATACCTCATAGTATTAAACCACTCATTTGTAGGTCGTTTCCACTCCTGGAATAAAATCTCTTCCCGTTTTCTACCTTTGTAATTAATTGTTTTTAAACGTGCATTCACCCAGTCATCAAAATCTTCATTCCATCGTTGGGTAATCACTTCAGTTTCATTACCATGCTTATCGTAAACATAATTTTGACGCAAATAATTTGTCCAGCTGTTATTTTCTAAATCATAAGCCTGAACAAAGTTCTCAGTAGGTTGATCTTCATCATTAAAACGTCTGATCTCTCTTTGGAAATAAACCCAGGAGTCAGATGCTTCGTGATACTGGAAAGTGTACAAAGTGTCGGCATTTGCCCAATTCATTTTGTTGTCTTTTTCTGTGGGTATCTCTGATTTTGGTTGTGCATTGATGCTTGTTATCATCAAAACCGACACCATTAAACCCATTGTAATTTTCATCATTGTTTTCATAACTTTATAATTTTTGGTTTTACTTTAATTTAATTATCGGCATTCTAATTATAAGATAACTTTCGATTAAAATACCCTGTATGATAAAACCATTTTTTTTAAAACAACAATCACATTGCAGAGAAGTTCAACGATTCCTCAATAACTTTTTTTAAAAAATAATTGTTTATTTATGCTGAAGTGAATAAATATCAACTAAAATTGTTGAAAACTTAACGCTGTTTTAACACAGAATTTATTACACGTGTAGTACTTTCGCATCATAAAATTTATTAATCAAAGAATTATGTTAACGGTTAATCATCTCGAAAACAAGTACATTGTTTCTTTTTATAATGTATCAAGATTAAACATCTTAAATGCCCATGAAATTGAACAAAAAGTACTTCCAATCATCCATAATCAGGGAGCTCAATTGATTATGAACTTTTCGGGGATAAAATTTATTGATAGTACAGGTTTTGAAATGTTATTAAAAATTTACAGAACCTCACGAATCAATAACTCAACATTTGATTTTATCAATATCTCTGATGAAATAAAAGAGTTATTCAAATTAGTAGAATTGGAGAAAATTTTTGAAATAGCCTAAAAAACAAGGTTCTTTCTGCCTCGTTTCAGTTAGGTTATATTAGCATTTTAATGTTTAGTGGCTACTTCACCAATTAAGGTTGCAGAAGTGCAATCAATTATTTCCACCTCAACATAATCACCCACTTTATAATTCAATCTTGGAAAAACAACGACTTTATTTTGCGAGTTACGTCCAAAGAAATGATCTTTTGATTTTTTTGAAATACCTTCAACCAAAACCTCAAAAACTTTCCCCAGATCTTCCCTCTTGCTTTTCTCAGAAAGCTTATTTTGTAAATCAATAATTTCTGTTAAGCGTCTTGTTTTTTCCGACTCTTTTACATCATCTTTCAGATGCCTTGCAGCATATGTTCCTGGACGTTCAGAATATTTAAACATAAAAGCTAAATCATAATTTACCTCTTTCATTAAACGTAAAGTTTCCTGGTGGTCCTCTTCTGTTTCTCCGGGAAATCCTGTCATTAAATCGGTAGTTATAGCACAATCAGGTAAGATTCTTTTAATCGCTTTAATGCGATCTAAGTACCATTCCCGTGTATACCCCCTTTTCATCTTTTCTAATATTCGTGTACTCCCCGACTGTGCCGGCAAATGTATATGGTTACATATATTATTGTACATAGCCATAACATACAAAACCTCATCAGACATATCTTTTGGGTGGGAGGTTGAAAATCGAATACGCAAATCCTGACTTATCTTAGCCACAGATTCTAATAACTGTGCAAATGATACTGATTTATGATGTTCTTCATCTTGCCAAAGATACGAATCAACATTTTGTCCGATTAACGTAATTTCTTTGTACCCTTTTTGGAATAAATCATTTGCTTCATTCAGAATAGTTTTAGGATCACGACTTCTTTCAGCCCCTCTGACATAAGGAACAATACAATAAGAACACATATTATTACATCCGCGCATAATAGATATAAAAGCAGAAATCCTGTTTTTATCCAAACGAACAGGGTTAATATCCGCATAGGTCTCTTCTTTCGATAAGATTACATTTACTGCTTTTTGTCCGGAGTCAACCTCTTCAAGTAAAGAAGGAAGTTCTCTGTATGCATCGGGGCCTACCACTAAATCAACGATTTTTTCTTCTTCAAGCAACTTTTCTTTTAACCGCTCAGCCATACATCCAATAATACCTACTTTCACTGCCGGATTTTTCTTCTTTATTTGCTTAAAAACGTCTAATCGCCCCCAAACTCGCTGCTCGGCATTTTCTCTAATCGAACAGGTATTTATTAGAATAATATCGGCATTGTTGATATCTTCTATAACGCTATACCCTTTATCTTGTAATACAGAAACCACTACCTCACTATCGGCAATATTCATTTGACAACCATACGTTTCGATGTATAGTTTCGGTGAAATTACTTTTTGGTTGGTGTTATTTTGATTAGCCATATTTATGGATTTATTTTTTGCAAATTTATTAAAATTTAAGCGTCATTTGTTATCAACAAAAATATTCTTCAACAGAAAAAAACAATTTTATCTGAGATATCTTAGAATATTTATCCAAGTAAATATTTATCATATTCTTTTACAGACTTTTTAATTTTTAGTATTTTTACCCTCCTATTTTCAATAAAGTATTAACAGATAATATTTATTAATATGTCAGGTCACAGTAAATGGTCAACCATTAAAAGAAAGAAAGGAGCTGCAGATGCCAAACGCTCCAAAATGTTTTCGAAAATTGTTAAAGAAATTTCTGTTGCTGTAAAAGAGGGTGGCCCGGATCCGGAGGCAAACCCACGATTACGCCTGGCTATGAATAATGCCAAAGGGGTAAACATGCCCAAAGACAATGTAGAAAGAGCTATAAGCAAAGCAGATAAAGAAGGCGACAACTTTGAAGAAGTTACCTTTGAAGGATATGCACCTAATGGAATAGCAGTATATGTAGATTGTCTTTCTGATAACAGAAACAGAACGGTAAGTAGTGTAAGGGCTATTTTCACCAAATATGGCGGAAGCCTGGGAAAAAATGGTTCGTTATCGTTCCTTTTTGAAACGAAAGGAATTTTTACCGTGCTAAAAAATGATAATATCAATCTAGATGATTTTGAACTGGAAGTGATCGATGCCGGCGCTGAGGATATTGAAATAGAAGATGATATAATAACCATTACCACTGCAAAAGAAGATTTTGGTAACGTACAAAAAAAGCTGGATGAACTGGGTGTTGATATTGAAAATGCAGGACTACAAAGGATCCCTAATGATACCAAAGCGCTGGATGTAGATGCTGCGTTAAGAGTAATGAAAATGATTGATGCTTTTGAGGATGACGATGATGTACAAAATGTTTATCATAATCTTGAACTTACCGATGAGGTAGCAGCAGCCATGGAATAAAAAAAATTTGATAAAAATATGCGGCCATTTCAACATTTTGATTTGGCCGTTTTTTGTATTGATTATTATATAATTTATCCCAAATTAAAGATAAAATCCCAAATTTGTTCATGGAATATTCCAATTTCACTATGTTGAACTATATCATCCATCGTTACAACGTATTTAGGCAAATTATCTTTAATTTTTTCCAAAGTACTAAATTCTCTTTGAGTTGTTTCTTTCGTAGGCATTAAATAAGCAACTTGTATATATTTCTTTTCTGAGTGTTTTATTGCTACAAAATCTACTTCGTTATTATTATCATAACCTGTTTTAATATCAAACCCAGCCATCTTAAGATGTAAATACACAACATTTTCAAGAATAGCTCCTATATCGTTAATTAAACCGGGATATAAGTAATTTCTAAATCCCATATCGTTAACATAATATTTTCTTTCGCCCGATAACAGTTCTTTTGTTTTTAAAGCTAATCTTGGCGATTCATGAATAATAAATGCTTCCTGCATATATAAAATATATTGTGAAATAGTAGTGTAATCTGCTTTTCTGTTTGTGCTTTTAAAATATTTTATTATGGATGGTATAGATGTCATATTTCCTACATTATGCAACAAGAATAAAAAAATATCTTCAAGTAAAACATAATCTCTTATTTTGTATCTGTACATAATGTCTTTCAATAAGATTGTATTTTTTAATGATTGAAAGTAATGCAGTTTAATTTCATCGTTATTTAAATTGTAAACTTCTGGTAATCCGCTGGTTTTTATATATTGGACAAAATTATTCTTTGTATTTTCAAGCTTTCTGAAATCCAAATATTCTCTATACGAAAAGGGTAAAACTTCGGTGATCACATACCGTCCGGAAAGGAATGTTGCTAACTCTCCAGAAAGCAGTTTTGAATTTGACCCGGTAATAAAAATTTCATATTCTTTTATCGGGTTTTGTGCTAAAGAAACTATTACTTTTTCCCAATTTTCTATATTTTGTATTTCATCAATAAATATATATACCGTTCCTTTCGGCTTATAGTTTTCATGATACAATTCTATTATCTTCGCTAAATCATTCGCATTCCTAATAGTCTCAAATTCAAACATTTCCTTGTTAAGATAAAAAATGTTTATAGGACTAATATTGTTTTTTTTAATAAGTGTTTGCATTAACTGCCTGACAATATAACTTTTCCCACTACGTCTTTGTCCTATAATAACTTTGATTAATTGGTTGCCGATAAATTTTAAAACTTCAGTATTATATTTTTTGCGGAAATATCCATATTTGAAACCGGGTTCTTTTTCCCAATAGTTTATTGACGATAATTTTAGTAGTATTTCTGTCATAATATATTATAGATTATAATCAAATATTTTCAAATATACAATAAAAAATAGATTATAATCTATAAAACACAATAAATATTATAAAATTCGATTATAATCAATAAAAAGCACTTATTTTTAACAAAACCTTAGAGTCCTAATTTTTGTTAAAAAATTTGTTCCATTACATTAATTAATACAATTGATTACTTCTACTTTGACATATTTAAAATAATTCTCAAAATCAACCCGATTTGCCCTTGGCCTTAGAGGGAACGGGTTGATTTTTCGACTTTATCTCTTTAGGGCTAAGGCCATAAAAGCGAAAAATCAACTCTGGTTTTAATCTGTCAAAGTAGAATTACTTAGCAGAATATTGTACTTTTATCGCACCTAAAAGATTTCGTTTATGGAAAAGAAATACATTCTTTCATTAGACCAGGGGACATCCAGTTCAAGGGCATTACTTTTTGAGAAAAATGCCGAAATTGCAGCAATCCAACAAGAAGAATTTAAGCAGTATTATCCACAAGCAGGATGGGTTGAGCATAATCCCGAAGAAATTTGGGAATCGCAAATAAATACAGCCAGAATGCTTATCCAAAAAGCAACTATTAATCCACAGGAGATTGCAGCTATTGGAATTGCAAATCAACGCGAGACTATCGTTTTATGGGATAAAAGCACAGGAAAACCAGTATATAATGCGATTGTCTGGCAGGATAAACGAACAGCCGATTATTGTAAAGAAATTTCTGAACAAGGCTGGAGCCTATACATCAAAGAAAATACCGGTTTAATCATCGATTCCTATTTCTCAGCAACTAAAATACACTGGATATTACAAAATGTTCCGGGTGTTAAAGAAAAAGCAAAAAAAGGTGAAATTTTGGCCGGCACCATCGACACCTGGCTAATTTGGAAACTAACCGGCGGAAAATTACATATTACCGACTACTCGAATGCCTCGCGAACCATGCTGTTTAATATCCGCACCTTGCAGTGGGATAAAAAACTACTGGATCTTTTTGGGATTCCTGAACATATCTTACCCCAAGTGAAAGGTAATTCAGAACTTGTCGGATTATCCGATTCAAAAATCTTAGGTGCTGAAATACCCATATCAGGAATTGCCGGTGACCAGCAAGCAGCACTATTCGGCCAAACATGCTTAACCAAAGGTACAGCAAAAAATACTTACGGCACCGGATGTTTTATGTTAATGAATACCGGTGAAAAAATGGTTGAATCGCATTCAGGTCTGGTAACAACCATTGCCTGGAGCATAAACAATAAAATACATTATGCGCTCGAAGGAAGTGTGTTTATTGCCGGTGCTGCTATAAAATGGCTACGGGATGCTTTACATTTAATCCAGTCAGCTGAGGAAACCGAAAAAATCGCGAAAGAGGTAGAAGATACCGAAGAAGTATATGTTGTTCCCGCTTTTACAGGACTTGGTGCACCCTATTGGGACATGTATGCCCGGGGAGCTATATTAGGACTTACCCAGGGTGTTACAGATAAACATATTATTCGTTCTACCTTAGAATCATTGGCTTACCAAACGATGGATGTGTTAAAAGCCATGGAAAAAGATTCGGGAATTCGGTTAAAAGCTCTTAATGTAGATGGAGGGGCTTCGGTTAATAACTTTTTAATGCAATTTCAGTCAAATATTCTGAATGTTGATGTTATACGCCCTCAAAATGTTGAAACAACAGCCTTAGGAGCTGCATTGCTGGCAGGTTTGGCAATTAATTTCTGGACACTGGATGAAATAATTCAGAAAAGAAAAATAGAAAAGGTATTTCATCCGTTTATGCAGGAAAAAGAAAGAATAAATTTATACAACGGATGGAAAAAGGCTGTTGAGAAAGCAAAGGGCTGGCAACAATAAAAAAATGAAAAAAATGAAAAAAAAAATAAATCTAATTTTCAGCATCCTTATTTTATTTTTCATCATGACCGGATGCTCATCGATGAAAGAAATTCAATTGGGAGATATAAAAGATGTACGAATCAGAAGTATTGAAAACAATCGTGTAGGGCTCGAGTTAGACCTTCCGGTAACCAATCCCGGTAACCTGAAAATCAGAATTATTGATATGAATTTTGATATTGCTGCAAACGGAAAACACCTGGGCAAAATGACCAATCGGGAGAAAATTGTTATCCCGTCAAATTTTGATGATATTTATACTTTCCCTGTAGAAGTAGAGCTTTCAAATATACTTGCCGGTGCAGTATCTCTGTATAGATTGCGTAATATGAAAAATTTCGAAATACAAATTACAGGCAAAGTAAAAGGGCGCTCTTTTTTGTATGTAAAAACAATTGATGTTGATGAAAAACATAGGGTCAGTTGGTAACTGCTTTTCTGATAAAATTGCTTATTTTTGTACCATAAACCAGACACATTATGAAAAATCATAACAAGCTACTATACACCATTTTATTAATATTTTTTTTCCCGGTTATTCAAGTTTACAGCCAAATTTCCTCAACAGGTGGAAATGATATTTTTTCAACCATAGAACAAAGTGAACCAGGCAGTGGAAATATTTCAATATCACAAGACTTAAGGATTAACAACTTACTATATAAACATATTGAACAAAATAAAAGAAAAGCAGGTGTTCCGGGTTATCGAATACGAATCTTTAATGATATTGGTAGAAATGCACGTGAAAATTCCCAGGAAGTAAAAGCCGATTTTTTTGATAAATTTCCTGAAATCCCTATTTACAGAGAATACGACAACCCTTATTTTAAGGTGTATGTAGGCGACTTTAGAACAAAGATTGATGCCATGAAGGAATTCAAGCGTATAAAACACTATTTCCCTGAAGCCTTTATTGTACCTGATGAAATAAATTATCCTTCACTCGAAGAATAAAAATAGTTGCTTTATGCCTGAAACAAATACTATTGAAGAACTAAAAAAGATTTCATTAGAGATACGCAAAGATGTTACTCGAAGCTTAGCCGAAGCAGGCTCGGGACATTTAGGCGGTTCGCTTGGCCTGGCTGATATTTTTACCTGTTTATATTTTAATATTTTAAATCACAACCCTGAAAAGCCTGATTGGGATGAACGTGACCGGTTAATATTATCTATTGGGCATGTTGCACCGGTATTTTATTCAGCGCTTGCGCATAGTGGGTATTTTAAACGTTCAGAATTAATGACCCTTCGTAAATTAGGTTCCCGGTTGCAGGGCCATCCGGGAAAAGAACACGGTTTACCCGGTATAGAATTGTCAGCCGGCTCGCTGGGACAAGGTTTGTCGGTTGCCGTTGGACTGGCTCTATCCGGTAAAATGGACCAAGAAACATGGAATGTATTTTCTATCCACGGTGATGGAGAATTACAAGAAGGAGCCATTTGGGAGGCTGCTATGAGTGCATCGCATCATCAATTGAATAATTTAGTAGCTCTTATAGACAGGAATTATGTGCAGATAGACGGAAAAAATTCAGACGTAATGGAAATTGAGCCACTCAAAGCTAAGTTTGAATCATTTGGATGGAAAGTGATGGCTTGTAATGGCCATGATCATAAAGATATAATTACTACCTACCAAAAAGCCATTAATTGGAAGAAAGGTCCCGTAGCAATTATAGCCAAAACCCATATGGGAAAGGGAGTAAAAAGCATCGAAGATGATTATGGGTGGCACGGGAAACCACCAAAGCCCGAACAGGTTGATGCATTTATTAAGGAACTGGAACAAAATCAATAAAATACAAACCGATGTTTACATTAAAGCAGTTAAAACCTACACGTTTCGGATTTGGCGAAGGATTAAAATCATTAGGAGAAAAAAATCCTTCGGTTGTTGCTTTAGGTGCAGATATAACCTCGTCGGTAAGTGTTAATTTCTTTAAAGAAGCATTTCCTGACCGATTTTTCTCGTTTGGCATTGCCGAACAAAATATAATGGGAGTTGCTGCAGGACTTGCCCTGGGCGGTAAAATTCCTTTTGCATCCACTTATGGTGTTTTTTCTGCTTTACGTGCCACCGACCAGGTTAGAATTTCAATTTGCTACAATGACCTTCCCGTAAAAATTGGTGGTGCACATGCCGGAATATCAGTAGGCCCCGACGGAGCTACACACCAGGCTTTAGAAGATATAGCCATCATGCGGGCACTGCCTAACATGACGGTCCTTTCACCCTGCGATGCCACACAAACCAAACTGGCAACCATCGCTTCGGTAGAACAGGTTAACGGCCCGGCATATATTCGTTTTGGTCGCGAAGCCGTTCCGGATTTTACCACGGAAGATTTACCCTTCGAAGTAGGCAAAGGACAATTGCTAAAAGAAGGAAAGGATATTACTATTGTAGCAACAGGACACCTGGTATGGGAAGCTTTACAAGCTGCCTACATGCTCGATAAACAAAATATAAATGTACGTGTTATCAATATACACACCATTAAACCTATTGATAAGGAGATAATTATACAAGCAGCTAAAGAAACAGGACTCATTGTAACAGCCGAAGAACATCAGATTTACGGAGGCCTGGGAAGTGCTGTTGCCGAAGTACTGGTTAAAGAACATCCTGTAAAAGTTAAAATGATTGGCATGAACGATCAGTTTGGCGAATCCGGGAAACCGGAAGAATTAATGCAAAAATATGGATTAACATCAGCACACATCGCTGATGAAATAAATAAACTGATAAAACAGAAAAAGTAAAAAATGAGCGATCAAATTAAACATGAATGTGGCATTGCGCTTATCCGGTTATTAAAACCACTCGAATACTACCAGTCTAAATACGGCTCATGGATGTACGGCTTACAAAAGCTGTATTTACTGATGGAAAAACAACACAACCGCGGACAGGATGGTGCCGGACTGGCGACCTTAAAATTTGATCTCTCTCCCGGCAAAAAATATATCCATCGCTTCCGATCCAATGGAGCCTCTCCTATAAAAGAAGTGTTTGCAGAAGTAAATAATCACCACGAAATTATAGAAGAAAAAAATCCTGATTTGCTGAAAGATCCGCTATGGGCAAAAGAAAATTTACCTTCTGCTGCCGAGTTATATTTTGGGCATTTACGATATGGTACTTTTGGAGGGGATGATATCGAATTTGTACAGCCCATTATGAGGGAAAATAACTGGAAATCCAGAAACCTTATTATGGCCGGAAACTTTAACATGACTAACGTGGATGAGTTATTTAAAGTGCTTATTGACCTGGGCCAACATCCCAAAGAATATTCAGATACTGTAACAGTACTGGAAAAAGTAGGCCATTTTCTTGACGAAGCCAATCAATACCTTTTCCGGCAATATAAAAATGAGGGGGTAACCAATAAAGAAATCTCTACTCTTATTGCCCAAAATCTTGATTTGGGTAAAGTATTGCAAGAAGCAAGCAAAGATTGGGATGGCGGATATACTGTTGGTGGAATGATTGGCCATGGAGATGCTTTTGTAATGCGCGACCCCTGGGGTATCAGGCCTGGATATTATTATAAAGATGAAGAAATTGTGGTTGCTGCCTCGGAAAGACCCGTAATACAAACGGTTATGAATGTCAGTGCCGAATCTATAAAAGAAATAAACCCTGGCGAAGCGATTATTATTAAACGAGATGGCCGGGTTTTAAATGAAGAAATCCGTGTGCCCCAAAAACGAAGCTCCTGTTCGTTTGAAAGAATCTATTTTTCCAGAGGAAGTGACCAGGATATTTACCAGGAAAGAAAACAATTGGGCCGATTATTAGTACCACAAATTTTAAAATCTATTGATCATGATTTAGAAAACACTGTTTTCTCTTTTATACCAAACACCTCGGAAACAGCTTTCTACGGAATGGTAGATGAGTTAAAAAACGATCTCTTAAAGGAACAAAGAAAAGAAATTTTAAACCTGGGAAGCAAGATAGACGAACAATCGTACGACAAAATCATGGCCAAAAAGATCCGGGTTGAAAAAATTGCCATCAAAGATATAAAACTCAGAACTTTTATTGCACAGGATAAAGGACGAAACGACCTGGTAGGCCACGTTTATGACATTACCTATGGTACTGTTCGCAAGAACATTGACAACCTGGTAATTATAGACGACTCCATTGTAAGAGGAACAACATTAAGAGAAAGTATTTTGAGAATACTTGATCGTTTAAAACCCAAAAAAATCATTGTTGTTTCATCGTCCCCTCAAATACGCTATCCGGATTGTTATGGTATTGACATGGCTAAGCTGGGGGATTTTGTAGCTTTTAGAGCTGCGATTGCTTTACTCAAAGAATCAGGGAATGAAAATATAATTAATGAGGTTTATAAAAAATCAAAAGCACAGGAAAATCTGCCCAAAGAACAAATTGTAAATTATGTGAAAGAAATCTACAAGCCCTTTACTCCCGAACAAATCTCTGCTAAGATTGCAGAAATGCTAAAATCTAAAAACCTCCATGCCAGCGTTGAGATTGTTTACCAGACCATCGAGAATTTACATGCGGCTTGCCCAAACGATACGGGTGACTGGTATTTTACCGGCAAATACCCCACTCCGGGAGGAAACAAAGTAGTAAATAAATCATTTATTAACTTTATTGAGGGAAAAAATTTACGGGCTTATTAAATAGTTTTGGTTTAAAATATTAAAGACCCCGAAAACATGTTGGCGCCAGCGGGGTTTTCATTGCACGCGTCACAGACGCGCGCTAGCAGGATTACCAGCTGGCGCGCGTTTGTAACGCGTGCCTTTTCAGCAACGTTTACTTTTTTCATTATTACTCATAAGTTATTAATTGTTTATCAA
>Ga0102943_1001173_pt1 | contig 16640 bp, 12 predicted proteins | sample SalPonC_black_MG_FD_78174 | JGI IMG/M metagenome (GOLD analysis project Ga0102943, IMG submission 78174) | Salt pond soil microbial communities from South San Francisco under conditions of wetland restoration - Salt Pond MetaG... | ecosystem: Environmental > Aquatic > Marine > Intertidal zone >...
GGAGAAATTGCAAATGTGTCAGCATGCGGGCTTTGATTATTTTCAAGTGCATATAGATGCGGATATCGACGTGAGTCGAGTGCAGGCCTGGACTGACCTGGTGGGTGCCGACCGCTTATGGCTTGCGCCCAAACTGGCTCCGGGGAGTGCGTTTCCCGAGCAGTTTTTACCTTACAGTGACACGTTTTTATTGGATGCGTTTTCTAAACACGTTTACGGGGGCACCGGGCATACCAGTGATTGGGGCTTGTTTGCCAAATTGCGGACGACTTACAAAGATAAAAAATGGATCCTTGCCGGTGGTCTCAATCCTGACAACCTTGCAGCTGCCTTGGCACAGACGGGCGCGGAAAATATCGATGTAAACAGCGGCGTGGAATCGGCGCCGGGGATCAAGGATGCGGGGAAGTTGCACGCGCTGTTTGCTTGAAGCACATGCCGTATCATCGGCTCATCCGTTTACTGGAGAAGCAGCATCGTTGCATTTGTGAAAAACTGGATGCGAGCGTTACAGCGGCAAGTATAAAACTTAAATTATTTATAATAAAAAAAATTATAGTCAGTCGCAGTCAATCCATAGATGTGCAACAACTTGTTTAGACTGTCCAAATTTAGCGCAAACCATTTTCGTGGAACTTCGTTCCTTCGCGAAACTTCGTGTCCGAGATCGAATGTTTACAGCGCCGGTGTTTGCGTGATATACTTGTAAGACCGTAATATCGCTTCCATCACTTGGGTATTTTTCAACCTTTGGGGGAAAATCAGATTCAAATTAAAAAATTTATCAAACGATAGGATGCATTCTGTTTGTAAGTATATGCTTGGGCAGGAATTGCAGAAATATGCTACGCGCATGACTGGATCTGCGTCAGCCGCCGTCAAACATGCAGGGTAAAATTGCCCAGACTTATGCTTTTGCTTGCCTCTTGGGGGATGTGTTGATTTCGATTTGGACTCCGGTTTGGATTTCGACGGTTTGTCCAGAAATACGAATCCACCTGGCCTGACTCTATTCACCCACGACTATGGATGCGATTAAGCGAATTTTTGTAGAAAAAAAAACGGAATTTGCCACCGAGGCAAAGCGATTACACGCGGATTTAGTTGAGGCGTTCGACTTGCCCGGTTTAGCGGGGCTCCGCATCGTTTATCGCTATGATGTGCAGGGGATTAGCGAGGCCGCTTTTGAGCGTGCGAGATACACGCTCTTCGCCGAACCGCAAGTAGATATTGCCTATGACGAAGGGTTCACCTGGGGAGCAGACGAACAGGCGTTTGCGGTGGAATACTTACCGGGTCAATTTGACCAACGGGCGGACTCTGCCGCGCAAGCGCTGCAAATCATCACCCATGCGGAAAGGCCCATCGTGGCAACGGCCGTGCTGTATGTGTTGAAAGGTGAGTTGGACGCAGCTGCTCTGGCCAACGTGCGCAACTACTGCATCAATCCAGTGGATTCGCGCGAGGCTCGGCTGGACAAGCCCCCTACGTTGAGGCAACAACTCGAGCGACCTGCGGATGTCGCGGTATTAACCGATTTTACCGCTGTGGACGCAGCCGCCTTAGCTGCTTTGCGTGCGGAGTTGGGGCTTGCGATGAGTCAGGCGGACATTGAGTTTTGCCAACAGTACTTTCATCAGCAGGAACAGCGCGACCCGACGATCACCGAGCTGCGTATGCTCGATACGTATTGGTCTGACCACTGTCGCCACACCACTTTTCACGCGCAGATAGAATCGGTCGAATTTGAGCCCTCACCGTTAAACGCGCCAGCACAGGCAGCCTGGGATGCCTACATGGAGACGCGGCGCGATCTGTATGGCGCGGACACCGAACGCGACGTGTGTTTAATGGACTTGGCGATCATCGGTGCCAAGGCATTGCGCAAACAGGGTAAACTCGACAATTTGGAAGTTTCCGAAGAAATCAATGCGGCCAGCATTGTGGTGCCGGTGATGATCGATGGTGCGACGGAAGAGTGGTTGCTCATGTTTAAAAACGAGACGCACAACCACCCCACCGAGATTGAACCGTTTGGCGGCGCAGCCACGTGTTTGGGCGGTGCCATTCGCGATCCGTTATCCGGGCGTGCATATGTGTATCAGGCGATGCGCGTAACCGGCTGTGCCGACCCGCGCACCCCCATCGCTGAGACCTTGCCGGGTAAATTGCCGCAGCGCACGATCACAGTGGGCGCTGCCCAGGGGTATTCTGCGTATGGCAACCAGATTGGCCTGGCAACGGGGCAGGTGGCTGAAATCTACCACCCCAACTATGTCGCGAAACGCATGGAAATTGGGGCAGTGGTAGCAGCGGCTCCGCGTGCCAATGTGGTGCGCGGCGTGCCCGCACCCGGTGACTGCGTGGTGCTGACCGGTGGGCGCACGGGCCGTGATGGGATCGGCGGGGCGACGGGTTCGTCCAAGGAGCACACGGACACTGCACTGGAAAACTGCACCGAAGTGCAGAAAGGCGATCCACCGATGGAGCGCAAATTGCAACGGCTCTTTCGGCGGTCCGAGGTCAGCCGCCTTATCAAGCGGTGCAACGATTTCGGGGCAGGCGGCGTGTCGGTTGCGATCGGCGAGTTGGCACCCAGTCTGGACATCGATTTAGACTGCGTGCCCAAAAAGTATGTCGGCTTGGACGGCACGGAGCTAGCTATTTCGGAATCGCAGGAGCGCATGGCAGTTGTAGTGGATGCCAAAGATGTCGACGCATTCATTGCTTTTGCCGATGAGGAAAATTTGGAGGCGGTGACCGTCGCCAGGGTGACCGATACGGGGCGTTTACGCATGACCTGGCGCGGCCAGACGATTGTGGATGTCGACCGACAGTTTCTCGATACAAATGGGGTGACACAAACGACTGCCGCCCGGGTAACCGCACCTGTAGAGGCGGCATCGCCACTGTTGCCGGTGCAGCTCAAGGATGCCAGCGCCACAGCGGTGGCAGCGCACTGGAAAACGCTGTTGAGCGATCTCAATCACTGTTCACAAAAGGGCTTGGTCGAACACTTTGACAGCACAATCGGCGCGGGCACGGTGCAACATCCCTTCGGTGGCCGTTATAAGGCCACCCCGATCGAGGCGATGTCGGCATTGATCGCTGTTGAGCACGGTGCCTGTGAAACGGCAAGTGTGATGAGCTTTGGCTTTAATCCCTATCTCTCCTCCTGGAGTCCGTTTCACGGTGCCTACTATGCCGTGGTCGAATCGCTCGCCAAGATCGTGGCCACTGGTGGGCAGTATCGCCAGGCACGCCTGACATTGCAGGAATATTTCGAACGCTTGAATCAAGAGCCCGAGCGTTGGGGTAAACCGCTGGCCGCACTGCTGGGAGCGTATCGTGCGCAAGCTTTGTTCGAAACCGCAGCCATCGGGGGTAAGGACAGTATGTCGGGGACGTTTAACGACATCGACGTGCCGCCGACATTGTGTTCATTTGCAGTGACCACATCGCCAGCGGATGCCTTGATATCGCCAGAGTTAAAAGCCGCAGGCCATCCTCTGTATGCATTGCACACACCGATCGGCGCAGATGGGCTGCTCGATGAAGCCCAACTGCTGGCGAATTGGGATACGCTGCAAGTGTGGATGGCTGAGAAAACGGTGGTCGCAGCGCACAGCGTGCGCACCGGGGGCATTGCGGTTGTCCTGAGTAAAATGGCATTTGGTAACCGCATCGGCGCACGACTGGCCGCACTCGATGTCGCCACGTTGTTCAGTGCCGGATACGGCTCGTTCGTGATCGAGTCGGTGCAGCCTTTAGAGGACCCGGCGCTGGTGTATTTAGGGGAAACACAGGCGTCACCGCGCATCGAATTTGCCGGGCAGTCTTTGGACCTGCTGGAATTACAATCGCTGTGGGAAGCGCCGTTGGAAAGTGTATTTCCGACCCACACGCAACTGTCGCGCGAGGACACACCGCTGGTTGCAGATTTTGTTGCTGGGGGCACTTTCCATATCGCTCAGCACAAGGTGGCGCAGCCACGGGTATTTATCCCGATTTTTCCTGGCACCAATTGCGAATACGACAGCGCCAGGGCATTCGCCCAGGCGGGTGCCCAACCGCAGACCCTGGTGTTCCGCAATCGCACGGTGCAGCAGATCGACGCCTCTATTGAGCAAATGGTGGCAGGTATACGCGCAGCGAATATTTTGATGATTCCGGGCGGGTTCAGTGCCGGAGATGAGCCCGACGGCTCGGGCAAGTTTATTGCGGCCGTGTTTCGCAACCCGCAGTTGGCCGACGCCACGATGGATTTGATCCGGCATCGCGATGGCTTAATTTTAGGGATTTGTAACGGGTTTCAGGCATTGATCAAGCTGGGGCTGGTTCCATATGGTGACATACGGGATATGACAGAGCATTGCCCGACCTTAACGTTTAATGACATCGGTCGTCACGTTTCCTGCTATGTGCGCACCAAGGTGACATCAAATTTATCTCCGTGGCTGGCGATGGGACAATACGGTAAAGTGTACAACGCTCCGGTGTCGCACGGCGAAGGTAAATTTGTCGCATCGGATACGCTCATCGCAGCGCTTGCCGAGCAGGGCCAGATCGCCACGCAGTATGTAGATGCAAATGGCCACCCTACCTATGCTATCAGCGATAATCCCAACGGTTCTTACCATGCAGTCGAGGGCATCACCAGTCCGGACGGGCGGGTGTACGGCAAAATGGCGCACTGTGAGCGAGTGGGCAAGTTTGTTGGCACGAATATATCCGGGGAGAAATACCAGCCTCTTTTTGCGGCAGGGGTTGCGTATTTTCAATAAAGGTTGCAGTTTTGTATTTCCCACCCAACTATTTTCCCACTGACCGACTGATAAATGAGTGAACTGATCAAACACGAATGTGGTATTGCTTTAGTCCGGTTGTTAAAACCGCTTGGCTACTATCAAGAAAAATACGGTAACATCCTATATGGTTTTAATAAGCTTTTCTTGCTGATGGAGAAACAGCATAACCGCGGTCAAGACGGTGCCGGAATTGGCTGTGTAAAGCTGGATATGCCCGCCGGTCAGGCGTTTATGTTTCGGGAGCGCGACAACGGCCGCAACCCCATTGACCGGGTCATTAAAAAGCAGATCAAAGCGTATCGCTCACTACTGGACAAAGGCATTATTTATCCTGAGTTTCCACAGACAGTTAAAGAACACTGGAATTTTGGTGCGGAAATTTTGTTGGGACACCTGCGCTACGGCACTTCGGGTGGTTATGGTAAATCGGTGTGCCAGCCGTATTTTCGCAAAAGCCCCTGGCCCACACGCAATTTGATGCTGGCTGGGAATTTCAACATGACCAATCTGGAGACGTTGAATCGGACGCTGATCGACCGCGGAGCACATCCCATTTTTGACACGGATACGCAAACGGTGTTGGAAGAGATGGGGTATCACCTCGATGAAGAACATACGCGGATCTACCACCAACTGCGCGATGCTGCGGTGCCGAGTGACCAGACGAGTTCGATTATCAGTGAACGCTTAGATGTGGCTGAAATTCTCAAAGAAGCCGGTGAGCACTGGGATGGAGGGTATGCACTTGCGGGGATGATAGGCAATGGCGATTGCTTTGTAACCCGCGATCCTGGCGGCATTCGCCCGGCTTACTATTTCAAGGACGATGAAGTGTTGGCGGTTGCTTCTGAGCGCGTTGCCCTGATGTCGATTTTTGATCAATCCGCAGATACCGTCCATGAAGTGCAACCAGGGCATGCGATCGTCATGAAAAAAAATGGCGAGCTGTCCGAGAGTCAAGTGCGCACGCCCGTATCGACACGCACCAGCTGTTCGTTTGAACGTATTTATTTTTCCAGAGGCAATGACCCTGAGATCTACCAGGAGCGCAAGTCGCTGGGCCAGGCCTTGGTGAAGAAGATCCTCAAAAGTATTGATGACGACATCGAAAACAGTGTGTTCAGTTATATTCCAAATACCGCTGAGACCGCCTATTACGGGATGATGGATGAATTGCGTCGCGAGGGGCGACGGCGCCTGAAGGCAGCGATCCTGGCAGCGCATCAGGAAAACCGATTCTCGGAGCCGTTATTGGAGGATTTAATGGCGAAGCACATGGTGCGGGGTGAAAAGATCGCCCATAAGGACATTAAGTTGCGCACTTTTATCAGCCAGGAGAAAAGTCGAATACAATTGGCGACCCACGTCTATGATATCACCTACGGCGTGGTAAAACCCAACGACTGTCTCGTGTGTGTGGATGATTCGATCGTGCGGGGGACGACCTTGAAGCAGTCCATCTTTCGCATTCTCGGCAGGACGAATCCACGCAAAATCATCATTGCGTCCACTGCGCCGCAAATCCGTTACCCAGATTGCTATGGCATCGACATGTCAGAAATGGGCAAGTTTGTTGCCTTCCAGGCGGCGATTGAACTGCACAAAGAACTCGGGCAGCAAGCCCTTATTCAAGAAGTGTATCAAGACTGCTATCAGCAAGCAAACAAGCCAGGTACAGAAATGGTCAATCACGTGAAGCGCATTTATGAGCCTTTTACTACAGAGGGAATTTCTGCAAAGATCTCCCAGTTAGTTGCGCCAAAAAACAATGGCTGGGACGGCGAGGTTGAAATCATTTATCAAGATATTGACGACCTGCATGCCGCTTGCCCGGACCACAACGGCGACTGGTATTTCACCGGTGATTATCCCACTCCCGGAGGCCTCGCGACGTTGAACCGGGCGTTTATGTTCTACTTTGAAAACAAGGCAGGACGCAGTTATTGAGGGGAGTTAAAAGTTAACCTTGAGTCGAAACGATGAGGTGACGTCGATACTTTTTTTTCAGCCTTTAAGCTCTTGCGCCAAAGTTACAGGAGCCAAGTGCCTCCAAAGCCATACTCGCACATATCGTTGTCACACTTCATGACTTTTAACTTCTCTCTGCTAACTTGTAACTTCTAACTTTATCTTATCCCATTGCTGGTCGCTCAGCATGGAGCCGATGATTTGCACGACTTCACCGCCGAGGATGGAGCCATACCGACCGCATGTGGCAATATCCTTGCCGTTGAGCCAGCCGTATAAAAAGCCTGCAGCCCAGAAATCACCCGCAGCCGTTGTATCAATTGCGTTGGCAACAACCAGCGGCTCGATCCGAGTGATCGTGCCATCGTGGTGGACGAGGGAACCGGATTTACCGAGTTTGACTGCTGCAATTTTGCAGGTTTTGCCGAGTTGCTTTGCCATACCCTCGTAGTCATCGCCTAAATCGGTGTAGGCGTTAGCTTCTTCTTCATTAGCAAAGACGATATCGATATATTTTTCTAAAATCTCCGGCAGAATGTCTTTGGTGGCTCCCACGACTTCAAACGAGGCCAAATCGACACTGATCGTGCAGCCTGCTGCTTTGGCGGAATCGAGCACCTTATACATGAGGTCGCGGTTGAACAGCATGTAGCCCTCAATATGCGCATGTTGGCAACCGACAAAATCGTCTGTGGAAATTTCATCTGGTGAGAGGGTGATCGCTGCACCGAGGTCCGTGCGCATGGTGCGTTCGGAATCAGGCGTGATCAAAGACAAGCAGCGGCCGTTGGCAATATTACCGACTTTGAAGCGGCTGACATCGCCGCCTTGCTCCTCAAAACGCTTGCGATACAGCATGCCGAGTTCATCGTCGCCCACTTTACCGACAAAGGTGGATTTAAGTCCCAATCGTGCCGTGGCAAAAGCAGTATTGCCAGCGGAACCACCCGGAGCAATCTCTGGCAGCTCTGGTAGCGACTCCACCATACGTTCCATAGACACGGTGTCGATTAACTCCATGCCGCCTTTTTCGCCACCAACGCTGGCTAGGTGCGCCTCGCTTACTTGGGCTAATAAATCGACTACTGGAGACCCTACTCCAACCAATTGCATTGAATTTTCTGCCATGCACGCAGTCTCAGGAGCGCAGCAAGGTTTGTCAACGAATTATGCAAACGATGGCCGAAGACGGCTCCAGATAGTTTTTAACAGGGTAAGCGTCCCGGCACTTTATGCAAGCGATATCCGTCGAAGCGTTGGCCATCTACCCAACGCATTCACTGACTTATGCCAAAACTGGTCACCATTATGGGCTCTTCGTTAACTTCAACCATTAACGAGTAGTTGCCTTCGTGTTCGAAGCGTAGATTTTTGATCTCATTGATCAAATGAATTCGGTGTAGCGGGCTTTGTGATTCGAATTCGCGCTCAAGCTCGACCACGGGTTTCTCGGCGGGCATGCTCAAGGATATTTTGAGTATGTGTTTTCCGACGGCCACGTCTGTCAAGATAAGAAACCAGAACATTTGCGGATGAATGACTGGGAATTTACGCGCCCGGATATTAGAAAAAATGCCGAGAAGATAGTATTTCCCCGAAGCATGATCGATGTGAACGCCGTCACACGTAACAAATGAAATGACCAGAGGTTTGGATTGAATGGCAGCCATGTAGTTTTGCGGTGTTCCTGTAGAATGTGTGCTTTGCGCGAAAATAGATTTTAATGCGACGTGGGTTCAGCGCTTCCTATGTGTAAATAGGGGATCAGGTGTGTCAAGTGTTCGTATGCTTTACGCAGATTTTACTAAGATGGTTAACTGGCAATAACAAATATTAATTCACATTTTACTGAAGGTCAAAGCTGGTGCTAAAGACGGTGCATCTGCAGGTGAGTAAAGGCTGCTCGACAGTCAGCCGCTTTTCCGAGCCGCATTCAGTCTCCAAGCTATCGGGCTGGGGAGTGCGGTGATCTGTCCTGCTCTTTACCCTTGGTAAAACCAATGGTCCGAATACAGTTAAAGAAAAACCGAAACAGCTGTAAAAAATATTGAAGGGAAGGATGTAGCTAGCATGCTTAAGCACATGACGATAGAAGAGCGCCTGGAATGCTACTTGAATAAAGATCCGCAGATCGATGCATCGGCTTATGTTGCCCCGCAAGCCACGATTATCGGGGACGTTACACTTAAAAAAAATGCGAGCGTATGGCCAGGTGCTGTGCTGAGAGGAGATATTAATTCAATCGTCATTGGTGAGAGCAGCAATGTTCAAGACGGTTGCGTCTTGCACCTGGCAGATGAATATGGCGTGCACATTGGTGATTACGTGACGGTAGGTCACATGGCAATGGTGCATGCCTGTACGATTGAAGATGAATGTTTGATCGGTATGCACTCGACTATCTTAGACGGCGCAATCATTGGCAGGCGCTCCATTATCGGAGCCGGTGCTCTGGTGCTGCCAGGTACAGTGGTGCCACCCGGTTCCATGGTTTTGGGCGTTCCCGGGAAAGTGGTCAAAGCCCTCGATACAGCTAAACAGGAAAGTATCCGGTATTGGGCGGAAAAGTATGTCAAGGTCGCAGCTGCGCATCGGCAGTGCAGTTAGACCGTTTTCAACCGCCTGTTTCCAGCATTCTTCAAAGCCGATCCCCCCCTGACCGGTTGCATTTGGTCAGGGTATTTCTGGCATTCAATATTTATGGTAGCGATGAGACTACGGTATACACCTGACTCTGCTGCAGATGATATTTGAAAGTACAAAATCAGTTGCAAAGTATTAAGGAAAATGGGGCTTAGTCCGATATAAAGGGATGGGGAGTTTAGCTCCCTGTGACGCCTTTAAATCTGCCCCAAACAACAATGCAAATGATGCCCTTCAAATCACATGTATCCGGGCAAAAAATGTGCAGGGTAATCCGTTGCGAAGCAATGTTGTTCAGGCAAGGAGGTGATGAACTATGAAAATTTTGGTCATTTCCAACCAGTATCCTCCCCCTTCATGCGGTCCTTATGAAACGCGCTGTCATGCCGTGGTAGACGTGTTGCGCAAACGAAATCATGATGTGCAGGTGCTCACCAGTGATTTCGGCGCAACCAGCGACTTGATCGAAGAGCAACACGTTCATCGTAAACTTAAGCTTAACATTGACAGCGATGGCACTTTGAGCGGTGACAATGCAAGACACCTGGATAAAGCCAATACCACGATACTGCGTGAAGAGCTCATGCGCACGGCACCGGATGTTGTGCATGTTTGGAGTATGCGTGGGTTGTCTTATGTGTTTCTGATGCAATTGCAAAAACTGAAAATCCCCATCGTGTATGACGTTTCTGACACATGGCTGATCGATCTGCTCAATTACGATAAATTCGTGGGTTGGTGGAATCGCCCTGCACGCAAAAAGCGGCTGTTTCGTAACCGTCGCTCGTGCCAGCACGGAAGTTCTCATCTGTTGCCCAATATTGGCCGCAATATCGTGGCTAAACGCTTTCACTGGCCGAGTATTTATTTTTGTAGTAATTATTTAAAAAATATCATGCTGGAACGGGGGCATGCAGTTGAGAATGCCCCGGTTATACAATGTTTCTTCGAGTTTAACCGTTATCAGCATAAGAATGAATACGGTAAATCTGAGAAACTGATGTGGGTAGGGGATTTTTCGGACAAACATGACCCTGCAACAGCAATACAGGCCTTTCACAACCTGGTGAACAAGGGCAACAAGTATGCTACGTTGCACCTGTATGGTGAGAATGGCTTAAAGGGGGCAGAGATTGTCCATCAACGAATCCAACAACTCGGTTTAGAGGAACGGGTTTTTGTGCAAACGCTCGATTCCGTCGAGCAAAACGAGGTGTATGCCGAGCACGATGCCCTGATATTTACCAGTGTGTGTGAAGATCCATTTCCAATGATTCCATTGTATGCAATGGCAGCACGTTTGCCCGTGATTGTCGCGCGCAATGGTGGAGCTCCTGAAATCGTCAAAGATGATTTCAATGGTTTGACATTTAAAACCGGAGATGCGCTCGACTTAGAGCAGAAGATTGCGACGTTATTCGGTATGCGTGACCACGGGGCCATCCTCGGACGCAACGGTCTTGATTTTGTGCAACGAAGCCTGAAAAAAGACGAAATTGTTGGACAAATAGAGGAATGTTTACTTCAGGCACTCACGCTCGGTGTTGATTATACGATTTAGATAAAAAATTTGTGATATGAGTGACATAACGACCACGCCTGAAGCCCGTTTAAAAATGGCGGCTGACTTATTCGGACTGAAGGAAATGCCATGTTTAGACCGAGAGCAAGTTGAGTTGTTGCAAGTGGCTGCCGGTGATTGCGGTGCAGCATTTTTCGATGACTTGATCAAAACATTTCAAAGTGAAAGTGCGCCTCGGATAGAAAGGTTGGAACGGGAATGTGGCGCCAAGAATCTGCCGGAAATACGGCGCCATTGCCATTTTGTGGCGGGCAGCGCAGCTAATATCGGACTCGAACGCTTGTCAAAATTGTGCCGCAATATCGAAAAACAATGTGATGAAGGCACGTTCACTGCCTTTGATACCTGTGTCCCCGTAGTGCGGAGTGAGATGAGCACCGCCGTCAAAGAGATTCGCGCATTGCTTGCCGTATAACGGCTTCTCGGCTGCCGCTGCTGCGCTGCATTGTCGGATTGACTTCACAGAAGAAGTCGAGAGATTTGGGACACGTTTTGAGTGTCCCTTGCAAATCCAAAAAATCCCGCCTGACTTTGTTGATAACCTTGAGTGGTTGCGTGGTCGCTGTTGCTGTTTGGGCAGCCATGACCGGGCCAGTAGAAATAAAAGGTGCAGATCTGCTGCCAGCAATACTGGCAAAAACAGGTTACGCATGTCAGGCGGATGCGCAGGCGATGCTGCAGGGAACCGTCCTCCTCAATATTCGCATGCCCCGTATTGCCTTGGCAATTTTGGTGGGCGCGGCCCTAGCGCTTGCAGGAGCGGTGTTACAAAGCCTGTTTCGCAATCCATTGGCGGATCCCGGTTTGATTGGAGTGTCGAGTGGTGGTGCTTTTGGCGCAGTGTTTGTCATTGTCATCGGTCATGCCTGGTTGCCGTTTGCAGGGTTTGCGAGTCAATGGATGATGGCTCTGTTTGCAATGGGCGGGGGTATTGGCACGACATTTTTTATATACCGGCTGGGGCTGGTCAACGGTAGACCGCACATGACGACGTTGCTGCTCGCCGGGCTGGCAGTGAATGCCTTTGTCGGCGCGTTAATTGGATTGCTCATTTACGTTGCGTCTTCGCAAGAGTTGAGGACGCTGACGTTTTGGTCACTGGGAAGCTTGAGTAATGTGTCCTGGACGCACGTGTGGATTGCATGCGCTTTTATCGTGGTGCCTATGGTAACAGTGTGGTCATTCGTGCGGCCATTAAATGCATTTCTATTGGGTGAGGCGGAAGCATTTCATTTGGGCGTTCCCGTAACGGCGGTGAAACGAAATTTGATTTTTATCTCTGCGGCGATGGTAGGCGCTTCAGTGGCACTCTGTGGGATTATCGGGTTCGTTGGGCTGATTGTACCGCATTTACTGCGATTGCTGCTCGGCCCCGATCATCGATTCTTAATTCCAGGTTCTGTATTATTGGGGGCGCTCGTGCTAATGCTGGCGGATTTGATTGCGCGTTCGGTCGTGCAGCCAGCAGAGTTACCGATTGGGATCATCACTGCATTACTCGGAGCACCGTTTTTTTTGGGGCTACTGTGGCAGACAAAATTGAAAGACTTTGGGTGAATGAGCAGGTTAGTGTTGCGCAATATTCATTACCGACTGGGGTACCAATCCATCCTCAACAATATCTCCTGGGACATCGAACCAGGACGGATAACTGCGGTTGTCGGCCCAAATGGTGCCGGAAAATCCACGTTATTGAAAATCTTATCCGGCGAGCTCCTGCCCACTGAGGGGGAAATACTGCTGCATGACCGCCCCCTCGTGCATTGGTCGACGGTCCAATTAGCACGCATGCGCTCCGTATTACCGCAGAGTTTTGAGTTGAGTTTTGACTTTACTGTTGCCGAAGTTGTGAGCATGGGACGGATGCCACATACGATCCGGTCGCAAACACAAACGAATCCCAGAATTTGTGCCGAAGCCTTGCAGCAAGTCGGCATGCAAGATTTTGCAGAGCGTTTGTATACAACCTTATCCGGGGGAGAAAAACAACGCGTGCAGCTGGCACGCGTTTTAGCCCAAGTGTGGCCCGAGGCGTCCCATCCAGAACCTCGATATCTCTTTCTTGACGAACCCACATCCAACCTCGATCTTCATCAAAAACATACGATTCTAAGTATCGCCAGGAAATTTATGCACAACCACATTGGCTCAGTGGTTGTGCTGCACGATTTAAATTTGGCTCTAAAATATGCAGATACTGCAATCTTAATAAACGCTGGAGAAATGGTTGAAGCGGGCAATGTAATGGATGTGCTTACCGCGGCAAATATCGAAAGGATCTTCCACATGCGTGCGACGTTTCTCGATAACCCTTACGATGCACAGCGCCCCTGGCTGGTAACCGCCCCTCGTTGAGGCACTAAACAACATGCAATTGCTTACGCTCAATCTGGAAAATTTTCGCAACATTCCGTTTGCCTCTTTGAGGTTTGGTCAAAACAGCCATTTCCTTGTGGGCGCAAATGGCCAGGGAAAAACCAATTTGCTCGAAGCGATCGGATTGGTCTCCGCATTGCGATCATTTCGGACACAAGATACGGTTCATTTGATCCGCAGCGGAGCTGAGAGAGCGCGACTTTTCTTTACGTTTGAGCATGAAATCGAAGGCGAGGCAACGGTTGAAATTGAACTTACCGCGACGACGAAAAAATGTCGACTCAACGGAGAAAACGTCGGGCGTATGGCGGATTTTCTCGGCATCTTTCCGACCGTGGTTTTGTCGTCAGAAGATATTCAACTGCTGCGTGGAGCACCGCAGTTAAGACGCCGTTTGCTCGACATGACGTTATCGACCGTTGATAAAGATTATTTTAGTGCCCTGCGCCGTTACCACCGTGCCTTAAAAGAGCGCAACAGCCTGTTGCGCAATGGAAAATTAGATACAAAGCTGTTATCATCATTTGAAAGCATTATCGCCCCAGAAGCCTGGGCGCTCGTGAACAAGCGCGCGCAAGGATTGGCGCAGCTGAATCAACGTTTACAGCAAGCTTATCAAAAAATTTGTGAACTGGATGAACAACCCGAACTCGTGTATAAAGCAAATGCTGAATTTGAAACTACAGAAGCCGTATTAAAGCTGTTGCACAGCCAACGCACTCGTGACCACCTGCTGAAAGCAACTCAGCGTGGACCTCATCGCGATGACGTGCAATTTCGATTAAAGGGAAGGCTGGCCCGCGACTTTGCATCTGAGGGTCAGCAAAGAGGGCTGGTAGTCGCTTTGCGAATGGCGCAAGTGGAGGCGTTTCAGGCCGTTCAATCTATTCAACCAATTGTCCTGGCTGATGACGTGCTGGGAGAGTTGGATCCTGTGCGTCGTAAAGGGTTTTGGGCGGCACTGGGAGAGCAGCGGCAAATCGTGGCGACGGGGACCGTTTTACCGTCAGCGCTCCAGGCTCGACAGTGGAAGGTGTTTGTGGTGGACCAGGGAGGGTTTGGCGATGGAGCTCAATAGTGCGCAGTGGGCAATCGCTATCAGCGGTGCACTGTTGGTCGGTTTGGGGAAAGGAGGCCTGCCGGGAGCCGGGAATATAACGATTTGGTTGTACGCGCTGGTGTTTGGCAGTAAGCAATCGGTGGGGCTATTGTTACCGGTGTTGATTTGTGCAGATATGGTTGCCGTCTTGGTTTACCGTAAACACGCTGAATGGGTATACATCAAGAAATTATTTCCTTTAGCAGCCATCGGCGTGGTGGTCGGATTTTTTATTTTTGACCGCATGAGCAGTGCCCAAATGAATCGAGTCATCGGAGTGGTGTTGTTGGGTATGACCGTTCTGCATTTCGTGCGCAAAGGGCTGGTGAGCCGCCGTGGGGCATCGACGCGGGATCCCATTCCGCATACCTGGTGGTTTGTCTCCGCAACCGGTCTTGTGGCGGGTGTGGCGACCATGGTGGCAAATGCGGCCGGTCCCGTAGCCGGATTTTATTTTATGTCGGTGCGCCTGCCGAAAATTGCTTTTATTGGCACTTCAGCCTGGTTTTTCCTATGTATTAATTTGTTTAAAATGCCCTTCCAGATTGCAGCCGATAATGTATCGCTTGTATCGCTCAAAATGAGTTTGACCTTAGGCGTATTTGCAGCACTCGGAGCCGTTATTGCCCCGCATTTGGTGAAACTCATACCGCAAAAACTGTTTGAGTCCTTGGTCTGGGCAGTCATCGTTTTTGCTGCATTGAAAATGATCGTGTGAGTCTATACCGACTCAATTAATAGATCATTTCATCCAACTGCCGTTAATAAAGTCGACCCCCTTGCTGATCATGTCAGGAAATATCAATCCACATCCAATAAACACAATGGCCGCAATAAACGACCAGAAAACCCACCTGCCTGCCTTGCGCAACAACCGGAACGCTATAATAAAAACGATAACCAATACGCCGTAGCCCAAAACTTCTTTGGTCAATATTGTTTGCAGGATCTCTTCAAAATGCATGTTGTTAAAGATAGAAGTTGATGATACCTTAAGTGTTTTAATTGGCAAGTCAGACAAGATTAATATTGGGAAATGTTAATCCAAAATGCCTGCAATACAATCTTTCATTTTAAGCATTTTGCTACTGAATTAGGCTTGGGTTTTCGATAAAACTTGGATTGATTTAAAGCATGGGCGGCGGATCGAGGCGCTCGTTGTGGACGAGCAAAATTAAAGGGAATAAGGCGGGTAGTGCGGAGCCGGTCGGGTGGGGCAAGCGCGTGCCCTGTGATGGCATTGTGTTGGGGATCGATCCCAGCTTACGTGGCACCGGGTTGGCACTTATCGAATTTCGCCCTCGGCGGCCTGCCCAGTTGCTGTTCAGTCAAACCGTAAAGATCCATCCTGCAGCGTCGATGACGGAATGCCTTGGCTTCATCGCACAAGCGGTCAACGATGCGGTCGAGCGCTGGCAAGTGGAGGTCGCCGCCATTGAGCAAACTATTTACGTGCAAAACTTTCAGACGGCGCAGATACTGGGGGCTGCGAGGGGGGCAGCGATTGCACCGATTTCCATGCGTAAAATACCGGTGCACGAATACGCGCCTTTGCGGATCAAACAAGCAACTGTAGGGTTTGGTCGTGCTAGCAAAGAGCAAGTTGCCGGAATGATAAAATCAGAACTACGCTTAAAAGCACCCTTGCCCGCCGACGAGTCAGATGCAGCCGCAGTCGCACTTTGTCACGCGATGAACCTGCGTGAAAAAGTGTAAGGTATAGTTTGGGTTTATATGCAGGGTCTTGTGAATGTGGACAGCGGAGGAAATAGAAAAAGAGGTGTTGTGTAATCGTGGGTGAAATCGAAGAGCAAGTGTGCAATCCCGGCAAAATGAGTGTCAACATAAGCCATGCGAGGAGGAATAATGCAAATATTTGAAATTTAATATTATTAATTACTTTTATTTAATTATAGACGACCCTGAGATAAGCGGGCTAGCAGCCTGTCGGATTTGATTTCCAATTCTAACAAATCTGGTAGAAATTTAGTGTCATGCGTTTTGTAAATGTTGACCGAACCACGTCGATGCTGCTGCCGGTGGACATGCGTGAGTGGGTGGCTGCAAATGACACGGTTCTTTTTATACTCGAAGCGGTGGAACATGTGGACATGCAGCACTTCAAGCTAAAGCAAACCCGTTCAGGCAAAGCCCCGTATCCGCC
>Ga0102943_1001177_pt1 | contig 16618 bp, 17 predicted proteins | sample SalPonC_black_MG_FD_78174 | JGI IMG/M metagenome (GOLD analysis project Ga0102943, IMG submission 78174) | Salt pond soil microbial communities from South San Francisco under conditions of wetland restoration - Salt Pond MetaG... | ecosystem: Environmental > Aquatic > Marine > Intertidal zone >...
ATTCCACTCGCCGACATTGTGAAGCCGGATGTAAGCGGAACCCCTAAGTATGACTGGCCGCTGGAAGTAGGTAAAAAATGGAAATACGAAAACAGCTGGACAAGTCAGGATGGTACCACGGGAACTCAAAGTCAAAATGCGGAGGTATTATCCTATCAGGAGGAAACGGTAGAAGCCGGAACCTTCATGGCTTATACCATCAAATACAACGGTAGAACTACTAATTCCAGAGGATATGATGCAGAAGAAGAGGAGATTTGGTTGTATGCACCTGCAGTAAAAACCTTTATTAAACTGACTCAGTCTCAAGGGGATTTTTTGTACGTAGAGGAACTCGTTGAATATTCTAAGCCAAATTAGGTTTCATTCCTCAACTCAAAATAACTCAATGAACTGAACTTCTTGAGGTTATTTTTAACTGTGGAACTGAAAACTATTGAAATAAGTGAAATATGAAAAACAAAATTGGATTATTAATTGCGATTATCTTACTAGGGTACGGCATTATTCGTATTGGTGTGGGAGGAGCATTGCTTGCCCAAACATTGGAAATTGTAAATCTTTCAGAATTAGCTTAAGCGACCTTGGAAGTAAAAGATTTTATAAATATCCGTGCAAGTGAGCAATTAATTCCCTTTACTCTCACAGGATACTTTACTTATATACTTATAATGGGTGTTTTGCTTTGAATAGGAGCAGTTGGCACAATAGTTCGCAGGGGATTGGGGTTCATTTTACTGTGGATATATATAGGAACGCACGCTGCACTTTTTATCAATTTCCTAGAAATCAATCCAAAAATAATAGTGCTTGTATTACAGGTGATTTTGCTAATTGTACTGAAGTATCTGAGACCGCCTAAACCGTTTAGCTGATTACTATTTGCGATTTTCAAACAAATTAGGGAGATGCACCTTTTAGACATAATTAAAAAACGAAAACCTAACAATGTATATGAAATCATAGCACCTTACAGAATGCTAAGATTCATATACAAACCGTAATCAGGTATGACAGAAGTTTACCCAACGTATCACAAACAAAAACACATTGAATAACTTGTCATTCAAGTAATACTACATGACAAACAAGAAATGCCGTCCGGTTCTCTACTTTTAACCGACCAGAAAATGTGGATGAGCTCAGGGTGGGTCTTATTAGGTGTACTTTCTCAGTCAATTAAAACAGTAATGGTAGTTAAGTAGATATCTGGTTAACCTCGGTACTTTCCGTTGTGATTAATTAGACAACAGAAAATATAAATTTCCAATTTGAATTTATCTGAATACGTAAAAAAAAGAAACGGTGTGGCCTTAGGCAACAGTGATTCCCTTCGAAATATGCTAATTCGTTCTATGGGAGCTGGAAAGTTTTCTTTATTCTGGCAATACTGGAATCCGATCTGGGGATATTATCTGGGGAAATATATTTTCAAACCGCTTAAGTCCATCTTTCCCCCAGCATTATCCATTATAGTCACTTTTGTTGTTTGTGGGTTTATTCATGACCTGGCAATCATGTTATTAAAATGGAAATTTACCTTACTCCTAACACCATGGTTTTTATTTATGGGTCTCAGTGTAATTTTAGGTGACTATGCCAAAATTGATTACTCAAAATTTCCATGGGTGGCTCGAGCAGGAATCAACACTTTAGTCATTTTAAGTTGTTTACTTTTAGCGTACCAAATAAAAATCTGAATGCAGATATATATAATCAGAAGTACTTTTTACTATAAACGTTATGCTTCATTTCTAAAAACTGCTAACTAATGATAAAATTCTTTAGAAGATTACTCTTTGACTTAATAGAGAATAATAAAACCGGAAAGTATTTGAAATACACCGCTGGCGAAATAGTACTGGTCGTTATTTGAATTTTATTGCCCTCCAAGCGAACAATTGGAATGAGGTAAGAATGGATAAAAATATCATAATTAAGCTCTTTTAAAATGCTGTTCTTGATTTAAAACAAGAAAAACAAAAGCTCCCAAACACAAATCAGATAGTTCACTGGGAGTAAGTAGAAGTGAACTCTTAAACGCCTATGTATTTAAAACGCTGGCAGAGGTGCAGAAAAAAACACGCCATTGGAAACACGATTACAACCATCATCGCCTTATAAATCACTGGGTTACTAAACTCCGATGGAACTATAAACTTAACTGAAATCCTCTACTTTAAACTGGCCCGAAAAAAGGGGAAGCTTACAAAAGAATCACAACCAAGAACACATTGAATACCTAATTCACTCAAGCAAAAAACGTGATAAAGAAGTAAAGAAAGCCTATCGATTGCAGGTTCCATGCTTCGTCAAGAGAATAATTCAAGGTGGCCAATAAATGGCTCCAACATAATCTCAAGCCCTTTGCAAACAGTTGCTCATTCATTCTTCAGATATAGTCGCCATACAATCACGGCATCAAGCGGGCACTACTCGCATTTACCTTGCTTGAGTTACAGATTTAAGCTACTATTAAAATTATCAGTAATTTGGAGAGGGCATTGCGCCGCTTTTCACGAAAGTCGTTTTACGCTTTTGAAATGAGGTATATTTTCTGACAAGACCACTAACTAATGATTCCTTTTAAAAATATTTTCGTGTTTCCATGTCTTGTCTTAGCTCTTGTTTCCTGCTTCCAGATAGATCCAACTCCCTGGTACGGGCCGCAACTAACGCAACCGCGTAGTCAGTTAACAGTCGATCACTTGCATGAGGACAGTACGTTTGCATTAATGGACATGAGCTTTTTTGCAAAGCCTGATTGGGCGGATAGCGCTATACACAGCTTTTCCGGTTCAGTTTCATTTGCAGATACCAAACTGACATTTCCATTAGAAAGAGATCCGTATGAGGGTGAACTTATCTTCCCGGAATTCACCATAGGCTTCATTGCAAATGATGGAGAACTCATTCCAACCCGGAAATCGAGAATAAGTACGAGTGTACAAAGTGAGAGTCTCTGGGATGTCGTGGTCGGCACCGGTGCAGTCTGGCAGGAGGAAGAAGATGGTGAATGGAGCCGTGCATCCTTTCCGCTGACGCTGACCGAACGGTATATTGGTCAAGCCAGAAATTGCGTAGCAACATTCGTATTTAAGGCGCAAGCCATCAGCAATGTCTACACGCAATGCAGCCAAGAAACCGCCGATCTCAATGATCGTCAGATAGGTGATATCCGCGTCATGCTGCAAGCTGAATATCACAATGGGCTTAATGCCGATTCGAGTCAAGTGATCAAACAGCACAAACAGTTCAAATCACAAAGACTACCGGTTTCCCCACTAAATGCCTTCGATACCAACCATGAGATCGCTGATTATTTTGAGAAATCGTTGCATACAAACGCTCCAACGAGTGTGGGTGCTGTTCTTATGGATGGGAAGCTTTACATGCAACCACCCAAAACACGGCATGGTCTGTATCCATATCCAGATGAAATGCGACACGGAGTTTATTCTGTCACCAAAAGCATGGCAGGAGCTCTTTCGCTCCTGTATTTTGCTGAACGTTATGGCGATAATATTTTTGATGCATTAATTACCGATTATGTACCGGCCTTGGCAGACCATCCCGGGTGGCAGGGAGTAACTTTCTCTCACACCTTAAACATGGTGACAGGGACGGTGGGAAGTGAGCGCGCCGAGCATCTCTATGAGATTCTTATCAAGGCCCGGACAGCTGAAGAATCTATACAAAATATAGTCATACTTAGCGATGCTCCGGAAGCTCCGGGTGAAAAGTTCAACTATGCTTCTACAAACTTGTTTGTGTTGTCCTACGCACTACAAAACTATGTAGAAGAGAAAGAAGGCAGGCAAATTAATTATTGGGACTTGGTCCGCGAAAATGTATTGGTACCTATTGGCGCCGATTATTTTACGGTACGCCAAACCCTGGAAACCGACGAATCAAAAGGCATTCCTATCCTGGCTTATGGAGCACTTCCGTCACTCGATGAAGCCGCAAAAATATCGTTGTTAATCTCAAACGATGGGCTTTATCGGGGAAAACAACTCCTGCACAAAGACAAAACACGTGAAGCCCTTGGCCGCACACAATGGGCTGGCTACAGCACGGGTAATGACTTTCGTGGCATGAGATATCGGCATTCTTTTTGGTCGACAGATGTAAGAGCAAACGGCTGTACTATTGATGTAACGTATATGTTGGGCTATGGAGGAAATTATGTACTTTTTCTACCAAGTGAAGCCACCATATTTCGATTTATGGATGAATACGACCTGGATTTTCGCAATCTGGTCCAAGCGGTTGAGAAGGTGAGATCATCATGCAAGTAGAGTCAAAACCTCATTTCAGTACAGAGATGCGAAAATGTGTTGAATGGTTGAAACTCATCTGCCATGTCTCCAATACTTCGCGGAGTATATTTACATTTCAGATTCTCTTTCAAACTCATCAATCTCATTCAGAAACTCCAGTGCTTCATTCACCTGACTCCCGCTGCCTTGAAGCAGCCAGTTCAGCCACTTTTTATCGGCATTCTTTGGGTTCAGTTTTCGATGCATCCACCATGCTACGGGAATTAACAATCCGCTGAGGATAAAATTCCAGGACAGTGCTGAAGTATCGGTTATAGCAATGAAATTTATTCCAAAAAACAGTTCTGATATCCAAACCACGAAAGCCGTGTAAAACGGCAGCACCCAAACGCCGATTCGAAGATTTTTTATAATTGCGGTTTTGATCCTCATCAATCTTTTCTGGAGCTGTAATACCGGCAATGAATAATCAATTGTGAGAATCAGTTGAAGCTGATGAATGGCACTCGCACTCGCGATGAAAGACCAACCTGCAAGTATTCCACCGGAGATCACATAATGCCAATTCTCCCAATGGGTTGCACAAAAATACATAAAGTATGATCCCGCTAACAAGTAAAAGCCAATCGTAATGGCTTGTTGCCAGACAAGGCTTTTCAATTTGTTTTGTGCACGGTCCAGGTTCACCTTTCTCAAAAGCTCCAGGTTGAGCCGGTTACTCTTTTCCAGTTTCTGTTCAAACCGATTCCATGTTTGCTGTAAATTTGAAAGATCCATATTTAATCTGTTTTAAAGTGTTCTTTTAATTGATTTTTGATCCGGTAGATTTTGGTCCCCACGTTACTTTCCGAGAGATCCAACACCTCCGCAATATCTTCGTGACTATTACCGTCTAAATACATAATCATCACGGCCCGGTTTAACTCATCCAGATTTTGAATAAAATGGCGCAGTTGATCGACTTCCCGATCCATATTTTCCTCATCCAAATCTGCTTCAATTTGAATAATTTTTTCAGGCATCGGGCTGATGTATTTCTTCCTCGTTTTAGACTTCCGGTGAAATGAAATCGATACATTCAAAGCTACCCTGTACATCCACGTAGTTACTTTGGATTGGTGATCGAATCGCTCGTATCCTTCCAACAAGTTATACATGATTTCCTGTACAAGATCTTCCTGGTCATTCGGATCATCGCAGTAACTGTTTACCACTTTGTAGATGATCCCCTTATTCTCCTCAATGATTTGAATGAGATCATCTAATTTGTTTTTATTTCGCCTCTGGCCGGTCATCAGTTCAAGTTGTTTAATTCAGCCCATTCTTTGATTTTTATCATCGCTTCTTCGCTGTGTCGTATCCCGTTATGTGTGGCGCCTTCAACGATTAATAGTTCACCCTCTGAATACTGCTCCATAGCGGTTTGAAATTTGGTGGCTTCCATCACTTCATCTTCAGTTCCTACGATGACCAACAGTGGTTTGTTGACCGCCCTCAGGCCATCCCTGTAATCGGACGGAGCATTACTCATATTACTTCGATGACTATACTTCGTAACCGGGCTGTTTTCCGGGAGGTTAAAAAAGAGCACATTCAGCGAATCATACTCGTGATTTCCAACTGAATTGAGCATCGACAACCCGATCATTCTCTGGATATGCAGTTTCATAAATGATTCACCCGTTTCTGGGGGCTCGGTTCTCATTGTGGGATTGATGTGACCCAGTGTCGGAGCTGTTAACAAGTAACCATCCACTTCTGGAAAATCATCTTTCATGGCGTATCGAAGAGAAATTCCGCCGCCCATGGAGTGACCGGCAATGATAATTCTATGGCCCGGTTTTTCCTTTTTAATGTGATTTACGATATCAGCCAGATCATCTTCATATTGACCGATATATTCCACATCACCCGGACGACCACCTGAATTGCCGTGTCCCCGAATATCCAATGCATAGATTTCAGCTCCGGTCGCTTCCCGCAAGAGCCCTGACATTTTATTGAACAGGTAACTGTCACCCAAAACGCCGTGCGACAAAAGAATTGTTGTATTTGATTCCGCCGGAAAATGCCGGGCGAATAATATTTCGCCATCCCTTGAATCAAAAGAGATTTCTTCAAAAGAGTATGGCTGTTCAAAACCGAGATCTGCAAAAGCTTCCGGATCCATTGTTGTGGCCGGTGGATTATCAAACACAGGCTCTGGTGAATGGATCAGTGCCAAAGCTTCCTCAACAATGCTCGTACTATCCTTCGGTATATCCATTTGACCGAAAGCGTATTGTGAAAAGATAAGGTTTGATGCTAAGATCAGCAGTACAGTGATGGTTTGAGTTCTAATATTTTCTTTCATGAATTTGTGATTTTAAAAGGTTCATTTACCCTATATGTCGCACGACCATCAAAAAAATCACAAAGTTTTTCGGTAGTGAATGATAAAGTGAGTTCAACATATGAATATGTAGTAGAGTGTCCCCCTTTGAAGCTAAGGTGTGGACACTTCTCCTAAATCGTTCAAGTATAATCAAGATCCTTAAGTTGTACACCCCTGTTATCGATGAGATCCCTCCATGCGTTCGCTCTGCTATTGGTCGATATGACACAACGGAGGTAAGGAAGCAGTGTATTTAACTCAAAATGAATCACTAAATCGCTTCAGTGCTCAACAGGTCATCCCCCGGAAACACTTTGTGTTTCTTTCTCCCTTCGAAGTGGGAAATATTTAAAACGTAACGAGCTCATACTCAGATCACTTTTTCTATTTCCAGATTGGCTTCAAAACCCGATTATAACTATACTGATTGCGGGTTTTAACGGGTATATCTTATTTCATGAATCAAAAGTCCATTGCCGTCCTCCCCTTTGTCAATATGAGTTCCGATCCCGAGAACGAGTATTTTAGTGATGGAATTACAGAGGAGATCATCAATGCCCTGACCGGGATCCGTGAGCTCAAAGTAACAGCACGTACTTCATCTTTCGCTTTTAAAAACCGACAAGTGGATGTTCGCCATGTCGGAAACCAATTGGGTGTTTCCACCATACTGGAAGGCAGCATTCGCAAATTAAATGACCGTGTTCGAATTTCAACTCAGCTCATCCGAACAGACGACGGCTTTCATATCTGGTCTGAAAAGTATGACCGTGAACTTGTTGATATTTTTGAGCTCCAAGATGAAATCAGCCTCGAAATTGCAGAACAGATCAGGGAAAATTTTGGTCACCTGGAAATAAAAGAACGCCTTGTGGATGCTCCAACCGATAATATTGAAGCATATAATCTTTATCTGAAGGCCCGCTACAATCACCTTCGATGGGATTCCGAAGGCATTGAAACTGGCATGAGACTTTATGATGAGTGTATAAAAATGGCACCTGAATTTTCATGGCCTTATTTTGGAGCCGGGTATTGCCATTCGATGTTCGGTTCATGGACACCGAATAAAGAATCATTAGATTTTGCAGAAGAATATATTGAGAAGGGATTTCAATTAGATAGCGGCTCATTTTTGGGGCACTACAGCAGAGCTACACTCCAGTTTTGGGGGCGTTGGGATTTCATTCGCGGACATGATTCTTACAAGAGATCAATGGCGTTAAATCCGTCATACACGGAAGCAGAGGAAGGATTGGCGGAACTTTATACTGCTATTGGTGATTTTGACCGTGCGATGGAACATGCTCAGCACATTCTTGCTCTGGATCCGCTTTCAAAAAATCATCTCTTTACCATCGCAAATATATATTATCTGGCGGGACATCCAAACAGAGCCCTTGAATATGTAGAAGCCGGTCTTAAGATCGATCCAAACTTCACTCATCTCATCGAGTTGATGCAGCTTTGCCTGATCGAATTAAAGGAAGAAAAAAAGCTGAATAATTTTCTGAAGCAGAATCTTTTAGCTGAAAATAAACGAGCCTCAACAACCCTGTATCAACTGATCCATCAGCCTGAAAAAAATGGATCCTACAATTTCCAAAATGATGACGAACGTGTGAGGTTGATTCCATGGTATATGTTCCTGCATACCCATTGGGGGAATCAAACCGAAGCGTTGAATGTACTTGAAGATGCTGTAAAGAGTAAAGAGGGGCAGTATATGAATTTCAAAAATATGCCATTATTAAATCCGCTTCGAAATCATCATCGGTACAACAAATTAGTTCAAACTACATTTCCCCCATCTCTATTGCCGAACACTGAAGCAGAGACTGATTCTTCACGAAAGGGGCCTAAATTTTCGATGAATACAGAAATAACTGAGTCAACTTCAGAGGAATCTAATTCTTTGATGGAGGAAGTTGAAATTGAACAAGCTCTAAATCTTCTTGATCATCTGATGAATGGAGAGAAGAAATTTCTCGATACTGCTATTTCACTTCGTTATTTAGCTGAAAATTTGAATATCCATCCAAATAAGCTTTCGTGGCTTCTTAACGATCGCCTTTCGATGAATTTCAATGATTACATAAACAGCTTCCGCCTCAAAACATTTCAGGAAAAAGTGTTGGATCCGGCTAATAAAAACTACACGCTTTTGGGCCTTGCCTTCGAAAGCGGATTTAACTCAAAATCGGCCTTCAACGATTATTTCAAAAAGAAAACCGGAACCACACCGAGAAAGTGGTTGAAACAGAATAAGTAGTTTAGTGGTATTACTTAAAAAAGATCAATGAGTTTTGTTTTAAAAAGCATATTCAAAAAAGTAGTAGATCAGGCTGAAAAAGACGGCTTAACACCTGAAACCGTTTCTCATTTGGGGATCGAAGACATTCTTCAAAATGAGTCTAAATATGCCCCTACTGATCCTTTCTTTGAACTCTATGAGATTATCGATCAGCATCTTGACCCCGGGTTTTCCATTCGGGTGGGACAATTAATGGTGCTTGACGATTATGACGTTCTTGGACTTGCATGGAAAACCTGCTTATCTCCGAGGGATATGTTTAAAAGATGCGAGCGGTTCTTCATACTGATGACCGATACACAACTCTACAAAGTCCAAGATGAGGGTGAAACCGGAAGCATAACTATCTACAGAGAGGCACCGCGAAGGGGAATCGAAATCTCAAATGAATCTTCGATTGTGGCTACATTAACAGTCATCCACAAAATAACCGGAGTTGATATTTGTCCCGTTAAAGTTTCATTCGTTCATAATGCGCCTGAACGTGTTGATCTGTATGAAGACTTTTTCTCTTGCCCTGTTCACTTTGGTCAAAAGTATAACAGGCTTGTCTTTAGATCTGAGGATCTGGATACAAAATCGTTGAAAGCGGATAGAAGTATCAATCAATTCATGATGGAGCGCCTGCAGGAAAAGGCTGAAGGGATTGAAGTCAGTGCCAATAAACTGTTGAACGACACCCAAAATCTTATCAAAGACGCATTGCCCAGCGGTATTCCATTTGCAGCAGAGATCGGCAAACATCTTGGAATGAGTACCCGAACTCTTAGCCGTCGGCTTTCAGAAAAGGGAACCACCTACCGCCAACTGGTACAAGATACCCAACAAGAGATCAGTAGTGAGCTGCTTAGAAATACCACAGAAACAGTTAGCGAAATAGCCTTTCAAACCGGATTTTCTGAGCAGAGTGCCTTCAACAGGGCTTTTAGACGATGGACTGGCCTCTCACCGCTGGAATACCGAAAAAGCTCAGAATCCACCTCTTTTGGCTTGAACGGATAAATCTTTGGCAGGTTCTGTCAAGTAAGTACTCGCTGGTGATTCCATATTGCCTCTGAACTTAAAAACAGAGGAAAATGGAAATCACACTTAAAATCATCGTCTTATACATTGCAATCCTTTTAACGGGATTATCAGCCGGACTTTTCTATTCGTGGCAGGCCTCGGTCATTCCAGGTACGAAACTAACCCGGGACTCAACGTACATCGAAACGATGCAGAAGATCAACCGGGCAATTATCAATCCACCATTCATGTTGATATTCCTGGGCTCACTTCTCGTGCAGGTTCTGAGTGTTTTGTTTTACTGGAACACCGGAATCTCCCTTTGGTTAATTCTTGCAGCTACCCTCATATATGGAGCAGGAACGGTGATTGTAACCGGATTAGGGAATGTACCGCTGAATGACGCTCTTGATGAATTGCACCTGGATGATCTGAGTCAAGAAGAGATTTCTAAAGAGCGACACGATTATGAAGTACCGTGGAACCGGCTGCATCTCGTTCGTACTATTTTTGCCGTGCTTTCTTTTATGCTTCTTCTGTTTGCTGCATTCATCAACTCTTAACCCAAATAAACCATCTAAACTCAAACTAATATCATAAACCAATGGAAAACAAATATTTAGTTATCGGCGGAACTGGCAAGACCGGGCGTAAAGTCGTATCGAATTTGAAAGAACAGGGATTAAACGTACAGATTGGATCCAGAAGTGCCACTCCCCCCTTTCAGTGGGAAGATCCTTCGAACTGGAGCAGAGTACTTGAAGATATCGACAGAATGTACATCGTCTTTTATCCCGACTTGGCTGTTCCCGGAGCTTATGAAGCCATAGATAGACTCACAGAGGTGGCAAAAACTGCCGGAGTCAAGAAAGCCGTTTTGCTGTCAGGTAAAGGAGAAAAAGAAGCTGAAAGGTGCGAGCAACTCATCGCAAATTCAAGGTTGGATTATACGCTGGTTCGAGCTTCCTGGTTCAACCAAAATTTCAGTGAAAGTTTCTTTGTTGATCCTGTAAAATCCGGGTATGTAGCATTGCCCATGCCGGATGCAAAAATCCCCTTCGTTGATACCGGTGACATTGCTGATGTGGTTACTGCTGCTCTGACAGATGACAAACACAACGGACAAACCTACGAAGTAACCGGCCCCAGAAAACTGACCTTCGGAGAAGTGGTTCAAGAAATTTCTGATGCTACTGGAAGAACGATCTCTTACCAACCCATAACATTAGAGGAATATACTGAAGGAATGAAAAAAGCCGGTCTCCCAGCCGACTACATCTGGCTGTTTGAGTATCTCTTTAAGGAAGTATTGGGGAATCCAAAAAACCAGGTAGTGAGTAGCGATGTGGAACGGGTTTTAGGACGAAAAGCCAAAGACTTCTCTGAATTTGCTGCGGAAACGGCTGAGACAGGAGTTTGGGAGCAGAAAGTTACACATGTGTAGCTTACATAATTTCATTTATTATTTAATCTATCTCTACAACCAGTATTTAAATCAAACGTCATGAAATGAACTATCTCGGGACAGAGCCCACGAGGTATCGTCTTAAAATCTATTATTTTTTTGATAGAATATGTGTTTATTGAAGAGTGTCCCCTTTCGAAGGGGGCAATGGGGGATGAACAATCTTCCCTTGAGGGGATTACGGCTTTAGCCGATAGCGGTGTAATGCCTAAAAATAAACTCTTGGGCCATGAACATCATTATACTAGTCATCCGCCTGTCTTCCGAAGCTTCAGCGCAGGCAGGCTCGATTCAGATTCTGCATTCCTTTTTATAGCCAATATCTGGAGATCCTGAATCAAGCCTGTCCCGAAACATCGGGGTTCAGAATGACGTTCAGAGTTTTTCAAAGCCTCCTATCAGTTATTATTTAATAATCTAAATCTACAATCAGTATTTAAATCAAACGTCATGAATCAGTACCACATTTCCAATCTTTTCGCCGGTTAATACATATCGAAACGCTTCTTTGATATCATTGAATGAGTATCTTCGGTCAATTACAGGATCAAATGAACCATCCTGGATACGTGCAAGGATATACTCTAAACTCTCCTGAATATTAAACGGAACCGGAAATTTCACTCTCTTTCCGGAGGTAAACAGGCCAATAAATGCTAAAAAAGGATTTTGTGCCTTCGGTCCAAATTCAGAAGAGATGTAAACACCTTTTTCAGTCAACAATGGTTTGCACTTGCCAAATGTACTCTTGCCAACTGCATCAAAGATAAAATCATAAATCTCATGATCTTTGGTAAAATCCTGCAAATCGAAATGGATAACCCGATCTGCTCCCAGTGATTTTATTAACTCCTCTCGATTGGACGGACAAACTGCCGTTATGATCGCTCCATGATACTTCAGAAATTGTAATCCGGCCGAACCAATGGCGCCGGTCGCCCCATTCAGCAGTACTTTTCTCCCATTTAAATTCTCCATTCTCTTGATAAAATTGTATGCATAATGTGCACCCTCAAATGCCGCAGCAGCTTTCTCAAATGACAATGAATCAGGAATTTTTATAACCCCACCCTCTTCATTGATAACCATATATTCAGCATGAGAAGAAACACCGTTATCTCCAAAACCACCAACCCGATCACCCTTTTTAAAACGTGATACATCTCTCCCGGTTTTTATAACTGTACCGGCAAAATCGGAACCGGTGACGGGATTTTTTGGCCGTTTGAATCCCGCAACTAATCGCATAATTGCCGGTTCACCTGTTAAATAAGCACAATCGGTTCTGTTTACAGTTGATGCATGAATCCGTATCAACAACTCATCATCTTTTGGATTCGGTATCTCTTTATCCACGATTTGAATCGCTTCTTCAGTGCCATATTCCGGGTGTTCAGCAAGTTTCATTGAATTCAATGTTGGTTTCGCCATTCTGATATCTTTATCGGTTTAAATAATCATTAGCCTGAATTTGGAAACGTTTTTCAATTGATTCGTCCAGATTTTTTAATAAAAAATGATTGAATGAGATTACGCACTTTTTATTAATAAATTGAATAAATCATTGATTCTTTAAGTAAATAAATGGGGAATATTGGCCCTTAGCTATCCAAAGGAGCATTTTCCATTTTTATTTTTACTAATCACCTCCAACTCCACAACGTCCAGAATCTCACGAAGAGGTCCTAAATCATAATCCCGGACGATAAGGAACGCCAGCCTCCTCATCTTTGGTGCAGAAACTTAAACAAAACTGCATCATGGAAAACATTTTACTCGCAGGAGCCACCGGATACTTAGGCAGATACATCGTCAGAGAATTGACGATTTGGGGAATTCCAGCAGTTGCAATAGTGCGACACCCTGAAAAACTGGGTGAGGCTGATCCTGAAATAATCCGGGTACTTAAAGCGAAAGTTACACAGCCTGAAACCTTAGTAGGAATCTGCAACGGGATTGATACGGTGATTTCAACTATAGGTATCACTCACAAACAGGGTGGTTTTACCTACATGAATGTAGATTACCAAGCCAACCTGAACCTGCTCCGGGAAGCCCAACAAGCTAAGGTTCGAAAATTTATCTACATCTCGGTGATTGACGGCGACAAACTTCGTCACCTTGCGATCACAGCCGCCAAAGAAAAGTTTGTGGATGAACTGAAAGCCTCCGGCCTGGAATACACAATTATTCGGCCCAATGGATTCTATTCAGATATGAAGGAATTCCTGAAGATGGCTCAAAAAGGAAAAATCTATCTCTTTGGGAATGGTGAATATAAGCTGAATCCCATTCATGGAGCCGATCTGGCCGAGGTATGCGTTCGGGCCATCTCTCAAAAAACGAATGAGATCATCGTTGGCGGGCCGGACATCCTTACCCAAAATGAAATTGCGGAAATGGCTTTCAGTGCATGGGGCAAAGTACCAAATATCATACATCTGCCGGACTGGTCTCGACGTGCCCTTATCACCGGAGCTAAGATTTTTTCTACATCAAAAAAGTTCGGGGCTCTTGAATTTTTCCTGACGATGATGGGGCGAGACAATATGGCTCCTCGTCACGGCTCTTACCGGCTTCAAGATTTTTATAAACGCGAAGTAAATAACAAAACCAATAACTAATAGATCACAAAACCATGAGGCAAGCAATAACAACAATTAAACAGGTAATCATAGCAATCATACTCATGCTTTCGAGCATGCAGGCATTAGCACAGAACAGTCCAACAGAAACCAGCAGGGAAGGCTTCGTTATCGGCTTAAGTGCCGGTGCAAGTTACCTTTCAATTGAGGGAGATGCATTCGGCTCATTTGAAGACTCGGGCCTCTCGCTTCCAAATCTGAAGATCGGCTGGATGATCTCCCCAAAAACCGCGCTGCTGCTTAGCATACCCGGTATGGGATATGAGATTGACGGCGTGGACCGAAGTTTCGACTCGGTAGTTCCCTCCATTCAATACTGGGTGCGGCCTAAGTGGTGGGTAAACGTCGGCTTTGGTCTTGGAATGGATTCCGTTGCGTTCTACGAAGATGACCACGGACAGGACAAACTGAACGTGGGCCCTGCCGGGATGATCAGTACCGGTTTCGAGATCTACAAACGAGGCAAGTTTACGATCGACCTCCAGGGCACCATTCACGCAGGCCAGATGTACACGGACGGTGATCATTACGAAGCCGGTGCACTCTTGGCGGGTGTAGGCTTCAACTTCTATTGATCTATGAAAATCAAATGAATACTAACCACCAAAATTTAAAGAGCGGGGGAATTCATTGAATCCTTCGCTTTTCTTTTTAGTACAATCTACTTCATAAAATTTGATGATATGACCGGACCCAATAAGAACATTGTCTTCCCACTAAAGGATTATAAACGTCTCTGTTTTCTCAAAAACATCATAGAAAATCCGAATATCATTGTGGGGGATTATACCTACTACGATGATGACGAAGACGTTCACAACTTCGAGAAAAACGTTAAATATCACTTTGATTTTGTTGGGGATAAACTGATCATCGGCAAATTCTGTATGATCGCTTCGGATGTGACTTTTATCATGAATGGAGCGAATCATCTGACCGATGCAATCTCGACCTACCCGTTTGAAATTTTTGGAAATGGTTGGGAAAAAGCAATGGAGGGAAAAACCTACCCGGTAAAAGGAGATACAGTAATAGGCAATGATGTTTGGATCGGGTACAATGCCACCATTATGCCGGGAGTTCGGGTTGGCGATGGAGCCATCATTGCGACAAACTCAACCGTGGTAAAAGATGTAGATCCCTACTCTGTCGTTGGTGGAAACCCGGCTACACAGATCAAGAAGCGATTTTCTGACGATCATATTGAAAAGCTTTTAGAGATTCAATGGTGGAACTGGGGGGTCGAAAAAATCACAGAAAATTTGCCGTTCTTGACCGCTAACAATCCTGACGCCATGGATCATGTTTAAAAGAATTTTGTTCCGACTCAGGCAGACTTGGTCAAAACATGAACTAATGAGTTTCATCGAAAGAATAGAAAGTATCGGCAAAGCACTATTCGCTTCAGTTGAAATCAAATCGACCCCGTTAAATGTACTCCTGGCCATACCCAGAATTGCATTCGGATTCCTGTTAATTTCAAATGTGTGGAGACGAAAAATCGGTATGCCGGTCAATGAAACTTCAGGCTATGCAACTCAATTGATGGAAATTCCAGGTTGGCCGGATTGGATTGACAAAAACATGATCCTCTGGATTGATATCGCAGAAAAAATCGGGCAGGGCAGCGTTTTCATCTTTGGATTTAATACACGGCTTGTAGCGTTTGCCATGATCTGGACATCGCTCGAACACTGGTTTAACGGATTTATGATAGAAACACTCGTTCTCCCATTGTACATTCTATTTATTTCTGTCTGTTTCTACTCACTGATTTTGGGATCAGGGATAATTGGGATTGATTACTGGATAAGCCGTAAACTTGACTCAAAAAGGAAAAAGAAAAGCTAACATGAAAAAGTTTTTGAAATGGGTAACTGGAGTAATGGTATTTCTCACATTCGTTGTGACAACGTTCTATTGGTTTGAGGGTGAGAAAGAAGTCAGAATATTATGTTCAATGTTCAAACCCGGTCAATCAACAGAATACGTGATTCGAACTCTTGATACCGGCCACCATCTCGACTATATACAGGAAAACAAACGGATCAGTGTAGACAGTCCCAAAACACTTGGCAGTTCCCGATGCACCATAGAATTTTCAGAAGGCGGTGAGGTGATTTCAAGTCGCTACTCACAATCATTCTCTTTGAATAAAACCGCTGCATGGATTGGAGTTTTCGGATTCTTGGGAATGGGCATCTTCCAGTTTTTGCTGGCTCTCGGTTACCCGTACGGCAAACTTGCCTGGGGCGGATTTTATGAGAAACTACCTGTTTCGCTGCGAATCGGAAGTGGAATTGCAATTCTGATTTATGGGTACGGAACCATCGTTCTGCTTGAATCGGCTCTAATTATTCAACTTCTGAACAATCCTGATCTGGTAGAATATTCGGTATGGATATTTGCTGCTCTTTTTGGATTGAGTACAATTGGGAATCTTCAATCAAAAAGCGAACTGGAAAAAAGAGTTATGACGCCCATTGGAATTCTATTCTGTAGTCTTTGCATCATTCTGGGAATGGCCGGATA
>Ga0102943_1001178_pt1 | contig 16601 bp, 14 predicted proteins | sample SalPonC_black_MG_FD_78174 | JGI IMG/M metagenome (GOLD analysis project Ga0102943, IMG submission 78174) | Salt pond soil microbial communities from South San Francisco under conditions of wetland restoration - Salt Pond MetaG... | ecosystem: Environmental > Aquatic > Marine > Intertidal zone >...
CCGCCCCCGCGCCGTGCGCGCACCTGGAAGACCATGAACACAGCGGCGATTGCGGACCCTTGATCCGGTTCTCGCACGTGAGCGCGGGCCGATGACCGCCGCCCCCCGGCGCCTGCGCCGGATGCGGGGGGCCGAAGTCGCGATGATCTTCCAGGAGCCGATGACCTCCCTCAATCCGGTGTTCACCGCCGGCCGCCAGATCGCCGAGGCGATCACCCTGCACCAGGATCGCTCGGAGGCGGACGCCTGGCGCGACGCGGTGGAGCTCCTCGAGCGCGTCGGCATCCCCGACCCCGCCAGCCGGGCCGAGAGCTATCCGCACGAGCTCTCGGGCGGCATGCGCCAGCGCGTGATGATCGCGATGGCGGTCTCCTGCCGCCCGAAGCTCCTGATCGCGGACGAGCCGACGACCGCGCTCGACGTCACCGTTCAGGCGCAGATCTTCGACCTCCTGAACGACATCCAGTCCGAATTCGGCACCGCCATCCTGATGATCACCCACGACATGGGCGCCATCGCGGAAATGGCCGACCGCGTCGCCGTGATGTATGCCGGCCGCGTGGTGGAGCAGGGGGCCGCCGACCTGATCCTCGACGACCCCCTCCACCCCTATGCCCGCGGCCTGATCGCCTGCATCCCCGCCCTCGGCAAGGGCGAGGAGGGCGAGGGGCGTCCGCCCCCTTTGGCCGAGATCCCCGGCGTCGTCCCGCCCCTGCACCTGATCGGCGCGGGCTGCGCCTTCGCCGCCCGCTGCGCCCACCGCTTCGAGCGCTGCGACCGCGAGCGCCCCGCCCTCATCGGCAACCCCGCCCACCCCGCCGCCTGCCACGCCGTCGAGGAGGGCCGGACATGACCGCCCCCGCGCCGTGCGCACACCTGGAAGACCATGAACACAGCGGCGATTGCGGACCCTTGATCCGGTTCTCGCACGTGAGCGCGGGCCGATGACCGCCGCCCCCCTTCTCGAGGTCGAGGATCTGACGGTCCGCTTCGCCCTGCCGCGCGAAAGCCTCTTCGCCCCCCGCCGCCATCTGGAGGCCGTCCGCGGCGTCTCCTTCACCCTCGAGACGGGCCGCACCCTCGGCCTCGTCGGCGAGTCGGGCTCCGGCAAGACCACCACCGCCATGGCCGCGATCCGCCTCGCCCCCGCCGCCGGCGGCGCCGCCCGCTTCGAGGGCGAGGACCTCCTGAAGCTCGAGGGCGAGGCCCTCCGCCGCCGCCGCGCCGACATGCAGGTGATCTTCCAGGACCCCTATTCCTCGCTGAACCCGCGCGACCGCGTCGGCTTCATCGTGGCCGAGCCGATCGAGCTCCTCGGCCAGGCGAGCCCCGCCGAGCGTCGCGACCGGGCGCGGGAGCTCTTCGCCCTCGTCGGCCTCCGCCCCGACCAGCTCGAGCTCTTCCCCCACCAGTTCTCCGGCGGCCAGCGCCAACGGATCTCCGTCGCCCGCGCCCTCGCCACCAACCCCAAGCTCGTGGTCTGCGACGAGCCGGTCTCGGCCCTCGACGTCGCCATCCAGGCGCAGATCCTGAATCTCCTCCGCCGCCTGCAGGAGGAATTCGGCCTCTCCTACCTCTTCATCTCCCACGACCTCGGCGTGGTCCGGCAGATCTGCGACGACGTCGCGGTGATGTATCTCGGCCGGATCGTGGAGCACGCCCCGCGGGCCGAGCTCTTCCGCCATCCCCGCCACCCCTACACCCGCGCCCTGCTCGAAGCGGCGCCCTCCCTGGCCTGGCGGAAGTCGCAAGGCGGCCCGCGCCGCTCCGTCCGCCTCAAGGGCGACCCGCCGAGCCCCATCGCCCCGCCCCCCGGCTGCGCCTTCGCCCCGCGCTGCCCCAAGGCCACCGCGATCTGCGCCGAAAGCGCGCCTCCCCTCGAAGGCGACGCCAGGGGCCGCGTCGCCTGCTTCCACCCGGACTAGAGCGCTTCGCGACCTGATCGGATCAGGTCTCGCGCTCCGGACTTTCGATTTGTCGCGTTTTCGCGACGCCGGCCCGTTCCGGTCCGACTGGAAAACGCTCTAGACGCCGCCGCCGGAAAGCGTCGCCGGCGGCGCCACGCCGAAGCGCCGCCGCATCGCCTCGAGGAACAGCCCGAACGGGCGCGCGGAGGCCAGCATGAAGCCGAGGGCGGCGCCGACGGCGACCGCGATCTCCCGCGCCTCGGCCCCCGCGAGGGCGAGCACGGCGACGTAGACCGGCACCTGGAAGCTCAGGAACGCCAGCGTGTCCGCCGCCGCCCGACCGGCCCGCCCGCGCGGCCGGAGCCGCCTCAGGACGCGGTCCCGCCACGCGCCGTAGGGCCGGCCGGTCGCCACCATCACCGGGATCGTCAGGGCGCGCGCGATCAGCACCTGCACCGGCTCCAACCCCGCCACCACGAGTTCGGTGAAGGCGGCGACGACGGTGAAGAAGACCACCGTGGCGAGGGTGTCGACGAGAAACGGCCTCATGCCCCGGCGTCTAGAGGGGCCGGCCCGCGCCGTCCAGCCGCCGCATCTCCTCGGCGAGGAGCGCCACCCCCGGCGCGATCCGCGCCTCCGGGATCGCCGAAAGCCCGAGTCGCAGGAACCGCCGCGGCGGCGGCTCGGCCGCGAAGAACGGTGCGCCGGGCTCGATCAGCACCCCCCGCGCCCGCAGCCGCTCCGCCAGACGCCCGGCGTCGAGGCCCCGCGGCCCCTCCAGCCACAGCGCGGCGCCGCCCCCCGCCGGCGCCGGCAGACGCTCGGCCGCCAGCGCCGCGCGCAGCGCCGCCCGCCGTGCCGCCAGGCGCCGCCGCAGCGCCGCGAGATGCGCGTCGTGCAGCCCGAGCGCCATGAAATGCGCCGCCGTCCGCTGCGTGAGCCCCGGCGGATGCCGGCTCGAGAGCGTCCTGACCGCCCGCGCCCGCCGCACGAGCGCCGCGTCGGCGTGCAGAAAGCCGAGCCGCAGCCCCGGGAACACCGCCTTCGAGAAGCTGCCGACATGGATCACCCGTCCCCGCCGGTCCGCCGCCTTCAGCGCCGGCGCGCCGGCGCTCGGGGCCGTCGTCTCGAAGTCGTAGTCGTCCTCGAGGATCACCCAGTCATGCGCCTCGGCCAGCGTCAGCAGCCGCGCCCGCCGCGCCTCGCTCAGCGTCGCGCCGGTGGGCGCCTGATGGCCCGGCGTCACGACGACCAGCGCCGCCTCGGGCGGAATCGCGTCGGGCGGGATCCCTTCGGCGTCCACCGCCACCGGCGCCAGCCGCGCGCCGAGCCGGCGCAGCATGTGCCGCGTCTCCGGGTATCCCGGTTCCTCCACCGCGACCAGCGCCCCCGGCCGCGCCTTCAGCACCAGCTCCGCCGCCAGCCAGAGGGCGTTCTGCGCGCCCGAGGTCACCAACACCTCCTCGGGCTCCGCCCGCACCCCGCGCGCCGCGAGGCCCCGGCGCGCGATCTCCGCCACCAGCATCGGATCGTCGCGGTCGCCGACGTCCCCCGCCACCGCGTCGAACTCCGCCCGCCCCAGCGCCCGGCGCGCGCAGAACCGCCAGTCGTCGAGCGGGAAGCCCTCCGGGTCCGGCTGGCCGAACACGAAGGGATGCGCGAAGCGCCGCCAGTCCGCGGGCTTGGCCTGAGCGCCGAGGGCCGGCGGCTCGGGGCCCAGCCGAAGCGCCCAGTCGATCCGCGGCCCCTCCGCCGCCGGCTCCAGCGCCGGGGCGCGGGGCGCGCCCTCCGCCACGAACCAGCCGCGCCGCGGCTCGGCGCCGAGCCAGCCCTCGGCCGCCAGCTCCTCGTAGGCGAGGGCCACCGTGATCCGCGCCACGCCCAGATGCGCCGCCAGCGCCCGCGTCGCCGGCAGCCGGTCGCCCGGCCGGAAGCGCCCCTCCCAGATCGCCGAGGACACCGCCTCGCGCAGCCGCATCTGCAGCGAGCGGCCCGGCGCCGCGCCCAGCGTGATCTCGGTCTCGGCGATGCGCATCGGCCCCTCCGCCCCCGCGATCCTGCCGCGCCCGCCGGCCTGGCGCCATGTCTTTCCGCCGCTGGCCCTATCCTCGCGCGCCCGCGCCGGGCTTGCTGGGGAAAACGCCCGACGAGCCCATGGGAGGAAGCGACGTCATGCGCATGACCACCGAGGAAGCCTTCGTGAAGGTCCTCCAGCGCCACGGCATCACCGAGGCGTTCGGCATCATCGGCTCGGCCTTCATGCCGATCTCCGACCTGTTCCCGCAGGCGGGCATCCGCTTCCGGGACGTGGCGCACGAGGCCAACGGCGGCTTCATGGCCGACGGCTACACCCGCGCCGGCGGCCGCATGGCGATGTGCATCGCCCAGAACGGCCCCGGCATCACCAACTTCGTGACCGCGGTGAAGACGGCCTACTGGAACCACACGCCGATGCTGCTGGTGACCCCGCAGGCGGCGAACAGGACCCTCGGGCAGGGCGGCTTCCAGGAGATGCCGCAGATGGCGCTCTTCGAGGACTGCGTCGCCTATCAGGAGGAGGTGCGCGACCCCGCCCGCATCGCCGAGGTGCTGGACCGCGTCATCGTCAACGCCCGCCGCCGCTCCGCCCCGGCGCAGATCAACCTGCCGCGGGACTACTGGACCAAGGTGATCGACGTTGCGCTGCCCGAGCCGGTGGCGCTGGAGCGTCCCTCCGGCGGCGACCGGGCTGTGGCGGAGGCGGCGCGCCTCCTCTCCGAAGCGCGCTTCCCGGTGATCCTCTCCGGCGCCGGCGTGGTGATCGGCGAGGCGATCGCGGAGACGGTGGCGCTGGCGGAGCGGCTCTCGGCCCCGGTCTGCTCCGGCTACCAGCACAACGACAGCTTCCCGGGCGGCCACCCGCTCGCCTGCGGCCCGCTCGGCTACAACGGCTCGAAGGCGGCGATGGAGCTGATCGCGAAGGCCGACGTGGTGCTCGCCCTCGGCACCCGGCTCAACCCGTTCTCGACGCTCCCGGGCTACGGCATCGACTACTGGCCGAAGGACGCCAAGGTGATCCAGGTGGACATCAACCCCGACCGCCTCGGCCTCACCAAGCGGGTCGACGTGCCGATCTGCGGCGACGCCGGACAGGTCGCCTCGCGCATCCTCGAGCGCCTGGCGCCCGAGGCCGGCGACGAGGGACGCGAGGCGCGCACCGCCCTCGTCGCGCAGACGAAAAGCGCGTGGCTCCAGACCCTCGCCAGCCTCGACCACGAGGACGACGACCCCGGCACCGACTGGAACGAGCGCGCCCGGGGCCGCGAGCCCGACCGGATGTCGCCCCGCATGGCCTGGCGCGCGATCCAGGCGGGCCTGCCGAAGGATGCGATCATCTCCACCGACATCGGCAACAACTGCGCCATCGGCAACGCCTATCCGATGTTCGACGCGGGGCGGAAATACCTCGCCCCCGGCCTGTTCGGCCCCTGCGGCTACGGCTTTCCGGCGATCGTCGGAGCGAAGATCGCCTGCCCGGAGACGCCGGTGGTCGGCTTCGCCGGCGACGGCGCCTTCGGCATCTCGATGAACGAGCTGACCTCGATCGGGCGGGAGGACTGGCCCGGCGTCACCATGGTCGTGTTCCGCAACTACCAGTGGGGGGCGGAGAAGCGGAACACCACGCTCTGGTATCGGGACAACTTCGTCGGGACCGAGCTGCACCCGAAGCTCTCCTACGCCAAGGTGGCCGAGGGCTGCGGCCTCCGCGGCGTCGAGGCCCGAACCATGCAGGACCTGACCGACGCCATCCGCGAGGGCTGCGAGCTGCAGAAGGAGGGCGTCACCACCCTCGTCGAGGCGATCCTGAACCAGGAGCTCGGCGAGCCCTTCCGCCGCGACGCGATGACGGCTCCGGAGACGGTGGCCGGGATCGACCCCGCGGACATGCGCCCGCAGGCGCCCGTCGCGGCCGAGTAGGCCCGCAGGCGGGCCCCCGGGGCCCGCCCCCGCAGCTGCGCCGAAGGCCGCGCGTCGCCTCTGGCGCCAGGCAATCCCGCCGCTGGCCCTATCGCAGCGGCGCCCCGCGGCGGAACGATGCCGCGAGCCCGAGACCGAAGGAGATCCGCCATGGCCCCGCTCGACGCCCGCCCCAACTCGCTCGAAGAGCACTGGATGCCCTTCACCGACAACCGCGGCTTCAAGAAGGACCCGCGCCTCGTCGTGAAGGCCGAGGGGGTCCACCTCTGGGACCAGCGGGGCGGCAGGATCCTCGACGGCTCCTCGGGCCTGTTCTGCTCGCCCGCCGGGCACTGCCATCCGCTGATCGCGGAGGCGGTCGCGAAGCAGATGACCGAATACACCTACGTCGCGCCGTTCCAGCTCGGCCATCCGGGCTCCTTCGCGCTGGCCGAGCGCGTGGCGCGGCTGACGCCCGACGGCATGGATCACGTCATGTTCGTCAACTCGGGCTCCGAGGCGGTGGACACCGCCCTCAAGATCGCCATGGCCTACCACCACGCCCGGGGCGAGACGCGCACCCGCTTCGTCAGCCGCGAGCGCGCCTATCACGGGGTGAACATCGGCGGCGTCTCCCTCTCGGGCATGGTGAAGAACCGCGAGACCTTCCAGGCGGTGATGCCGAACGTCGTCCTGATGCGCCACACCTGGGACGCCGACGACCTCTTCATCGAGGGCGGCCGCCCCTCGGCCGAGAAGGGCCTCGCCCTCGCGAACGACCTCGAGCGCATCGTGAACACCTACGGCGGGCGCACCATCGCGGCGGTGTTCGTCGAGCCCGTCGCCGGCTCCACCGGCGTCCTGCCGCCGCCCCACGGCTATCTGGAGCGGCTGCGGAAGATCTGCGACGCGCACGGCATCCTCCTCGTCTTCGACGAGGTGATCTGCGGCTTCGGGCGCATGGGCGAGAACTTCGCCGGCCAGCTCTACGGCGTCACGCCCGACATCATGACCATGGCCAAGGCGCTGACCAACGGCTCGATCCCGATGGGCGCGGTGGCGGTGCGCGACGAGATCCACGAGACGATCACCGGGGCCGCGCCGGAGGGCGCGATCGACCTCTTCCACGGCTACACCTATTCGGGCCACCCCGCCGCCTGCGCCGCCGGCCTCGCCACCATGCGGATCTTCGAGGAGGAGGGCCTCTTCCGGCGCGCGAAGGAGAACATCCCCGCCTTCGTCGAGGCGGTGATGTCGCTGAAGGACCACCCCCTCGTGCGGGACGTCCGCCACGCCGGCCTGATGGCGGGCGTCGAGGTGCATCCCGGCGAGGCCCCCGGCAAGCGCGGCCCGGCGCTGCAGTCCGAGCTCTTCTGGGAAGGGCTGCACGTCAAGTTCACCGGCGACGTGGCGATCTTCGCGCCGCAGTTCGTGGCCGGCGAGGAGCACTTCGCGGAGATGGTGGACAAGTTCCGCGGGGTCCTCGACCGTCACGTCTGAGCGCGGGCCTCCTCGACGGGCGCGCGCCGCTCGGGGGGATCGACCCCCCTCGCGCCGCCGCGTCGCCCGAGGGCGACGCGAGGGGCGCCCGGACCGACCGGGGCGAAGCCGACCCGGCCGGTCCCGGCCTCAGCCCATGCCGTCGGGCGGCGCGACGCCGGTCTTGGCGGAGGCCTCGGCCAGCGAGGCCCGCAGCCCCGCCGAAAGCGGCACGCCGTCCCGCGCCGCGGCCACGCGCCCCGCGCGCTCCGGCTCGCCCGGGGTCAGCACCGGCTTCGCCGCGTCGCGCGGCGCGGCCGAGCGCACGGCCTCGAGGAACGCCGCCGCCTCCGCCGCGATCCCCTCGGGATCGCCGAAGCGCTTCGGGTCGAGCACGATGGAGAGCATGCCGTTGCAGAACCGCGCGTTCGGGTCCGCGTTGGTGCCCGAGCCGATCAGCGCCCCGGCCAGCAGTTCGCAGGCCAGCGCGAGGCCCGAGCCCTTGTGGTCGCCCATCGGCTGCAGCGCGCCCGGCCCGGCGCGCGGGTCCGGCGCGGCGCGCGACTCCGTCTCGCCGTAGAGGGTCGCGGGGCGGTCGGAGTCCGAGCCGTCGGGGTCCACCATCGCGTCGGACGGCAGCGCCTTGCCGGACTTCAGCGCCACCAGCACCTTGCCCTCGGCGACGCGGGAGGTGGCGAAGTCCAGCACGAAGTCGCCCCCCGCCTGCGGGACGCCGACGCAGATCGGATTGGTGCCGAGGCGCCGCTCGGTCGCGCCGAAGGGCGCGACGAGCCGCGAACCCGGAACGCTGACCCAGTGGATCGACCAGAGCCCGCGCGCGCAGAGCCGCTCGGCCCAGGCGCCGATGCGCCCGAGATGGCCCGAGCGGCGCAGGCCCAGCAGGCAGACGCCCTCGGCCTCCGCCACCTCCGCCGCGGCGTCCACCGCCTTCGCGCCGGCGACCTGGCCGAAGCTGTAATGCGCGTCCATCAGCAGGAGCGCGCCGGAACGCGACAGCGTCTCGACCTTGGCGGCCGGGATCATGCGGCCCTGCTCCACCCATTCGACGTAGCGGGCGGTGCGCACGATGCCGTGGCTCGGATGGCCCGAGAGGTCGGCGAGGACCAGATTCTCCGCCACCTGCCGCGCCTCGTCGGGCGGGCAGCCGGCGCCGGCGAAGATCTCCGTCAACCAGGCCTCGACCGCCGCCTGCGGGGCATGCACCACGCCGTCCGATCCATCCATGTCCGTCCCTCCCGAAGGCTCGCCGGTCTCGCGCCGGCCGGCGGCATCACGGCACGCCGCCGCCGCCGCCGCAAGCCCCCGGCCGGCGACCTCCGAGGCGAGGCGGCGCGCCCGGTCCGAAGGCGCCGGGCGCGCGCCGACACGTCGGCGATCCGGGGCGGAACGATACCCGAACACGCGGACCCGCCGGAGCCTGTCCGTCGCCGAACCGAAACCGAATCGCGCCTGCAATGCGCCGTCGTACGCGTTAGGATGCCTGCACGGATCCCCGTAGGAGTCCCCCATGCTGCGCCCGCCCGCGCCCCGACCGCTCGGCCCCGTGCCGGCCCTGCTGCGCCATCTGGCCGAGCCCGAACGCGATCTGCTCGCACTCCTGCCGGCCGACGCCTATCGCCGCCGCGTCGGTCGGCTAGGGCATTCGCGCCGGCTCATCCTGCTCGTCAACGATCCGGTACAAGTGCGTGAGATCATGGGGCCTCGCGCGCGGGAATTTCCCAAGAACGACCTCTTCGCCGGGGCGCTCTCGCCGCTGGTGCGCGACAGCGTCTTCACCTCGGCGGGGGAGACCTGGGCCCGCCAGCGCCGCCTCGTCGACCCCGCCTTCGGCCACATGCAGGTGCGCCGAGCCTTTCCTCGCATGGCCGAGGCCGTGGACGACGCGGAGACCCGGCTCGACGCCGCCGCCGCGCGCGGCGAGGCGGTCGCGCTCGACGCCGCCATGAGCCGCGTCACCGCCGACGTCGTGTTCAGGGCGATCTTCGGCGAAAGCCTCGAAACCTCCGCCGCGAAAGAGATATTCGAGGCCTTCGCCGCCTTCCAGCGCAGCGTCGCGCATGTCGACGCGGCTCGTCTGATCCTCGGCCGGCCCTTCGCTCCGACGCCGGTCTCGCCGGAATGCCGGGAGGCCTGCGACACCATCCGGGGGCGCCTTCGCGAATGGATCGCCGCGCGCATGGCCGCGCCGGCGCGCGAGGATCTCTGCTCCGCCCTGATCGCCGCGCGCGATCCCGAGGGCGGCCCGGCCTTCGACCTCGAGGACCTGGTCGACACCGTCGGCGTCTTCTTCCTCGCCGGGCACGAGACCACGGCCGGGGCGCTCACCTGGGCGCTCTGGATGCTGTCGGAGGACGCCGGCGCCGCCGCGCGCCTGCGCGCCGAGACGGAGGCCGAGGCGGGAAGCGGGCCGATCCCGCTCGGCGCCGTCAAGCGCCTGGTGCGCGCCCGCGCCGCCTTCCGCGAGGCGATGCGGCTCTATCCCCCGCTCGCCTTTCTTCCGAGGGTCGCGCTGCAACCGACCGAGATCGATGGGATTTCCGTTCCTCGGGGCGCGATGGTCATGGTCAGCCCCTGGACGCTGCACCGCTCCCCCGACCTCTGGGCGCAGGCCGACCGCTTCGACCCGGACCGGTTCCTGCCCGAGCGCGAGCGCGCCGTGGAGCCCGGCAGCTACATCCCCTTCGGCCTCGGCGAGCGGATCTGCGTCGGCGCCGCCTTCGCCACCGTCGAGGCGACTCTGATCCTCGCGAGGCTGATGCGCCGCTACCGCTTCGAGGCGGTGGCGCCGGAGACGGCCCGGCCGCTCGCGCGCCTGACGCTGCGTCCGGCCCAGCCCCTGCTGATGCGCGTGCGCCGCCGCGACACCGCCGAGCCTGCGCCCGCCGTCACCGCCGCCTGACCGCCTCATCGGAGAGCCCATGCCCCGCACCGCCCTGATCGTCGGCGTCACCGGCGTCACCGGCCGCGGCCTCGCCGCGCGCCTCGCCCCGGACCCGGACTGGCGCGTCCTCGGCCTCGCCCGCCGGCCGGAGGACGCGCCCGAGGGCGTCGAGGCCGTCGCTGCCGATCTCTCCGATCCCGCGGCCGCGCGCGTCGCCCTCGCGGCCCATGACGACGTCACCCACCTGTTTCACTGCGCCTTCGACGGACGCGGCGACTTCGCGGCGCAAGTGCCTGCGAACCTTGCGCTTCTCGACAACGCGCTCGACGCGGTGGAGGCCGCCGGCGCCCCCCTCGAGCACGTTCACCTCGTCGAGGGCACCAAGTGGTACGGCTCCCATCTCGGCCCGTTCCCGACGCCGGCGCGGGAGGACGATCCGCGCCACATGCCGCCGAACTTCTACTTCGACCAGCAGGACGGCCTCTCCGCCCGCGTCGCCGCCGGCGCTCCCTGGAGCTGGAGCGCCTGCCGCCCGCACGCGATCTGCGGCTTCTCGCTGGGCAATCCGATGAACCTCGCCATGGCGATCGCCGCCTACGGCGCGATCTGCCGGGAGCTCGGGCTGCCGATGCGCTTTCCGGGCAAGCCCAAGGCTTGGGAGTCGCTCTATCAGGTCTGCGACGCCGGGCACCTCGCCGAGGCGATGGTCTGGATGGCGACCGATCCCGCCTGCGCGAACGAGGCGTTCAACATCGTCAACGGCGAGCCCTTCCGCTGGAAGCGCCTGTGGCCGCGCCTCGCGGCGATGCTGGGCTGCGAGGCCGGCGAGCCGCAGACCCTGCCTCTGGCGCGGTGGATGGCGGACAAGGGTCCGCTCTGGGACCGCATCGTGGAGCGTCACGGCCTGCGCCCCGTGCCGTGGGAACAGGTCGCGAACTGGGGCTTCGCCGAGTTCGTCTGGTCCACCGAGTGGGACTGCGTCAGCTCGATGATGAAGGCCCGGCAGGCCGGCTTTCACGCGGCGGTGGACGACGAGACGATGTTCGCCGGCCTCTTCGAGCGCTTTCGTGCCGAGAGGGTGATCCCCTGAACGCCGTCGCTCAGACCACCGGGGTGTCCAGCCAGGCCTCGGCGTCGTTGCGCGCCGCGAGCGGGAACGCCTTCACCTGCAGACCGGGAATCACCGCGCCCTCCATCTCCGCGGCGCCGCGCAGCCACTCGGAATCGCTCACGAGAGCGGCGCGGTCGAAGCGGCGGATCAACCCGAGCAGCTTCGGCAGGCGGGCGAGTTCGACCGCGATCGCGCCGGGGCTCGGCATGACGAACTCCGGCGCCTCCACGAGCATGCGTCCGTTCGAGATCCCCTCGGACTGCGCGATCAGCTCGTCGAGCCCCCGCCGCATGGCGTCGGCGTCGACCTGGCCCTCGATCGCCACGTCGATGCGGGTGAGTCCGGTCTTGGTCACGGTCAGCATGACGCCTCTCCTTCGCGGCTTGTTCGGCTGACGGGAAGTCGGGACGGCCGAGGCCTCCGTCAACCCGCCGCCCCCTCGCCTCGCGCCGCGCCGCCCGCTACGCTCGCGCGGTCAGCCGCGAGGGAGGAGACCATGCCGCTCATCGACCGCCACACCGCCGGCGTCTACATCATCGCCGCCACGCCGTTCGAGGACGACGGCGCGCTCGACCTCGCCTCGATCGACCGTCTGACCGACTTCTACCTCGCCAAGGGCGTCGACGGGATGACCGTGCTCGGCGTGATGGGAGAGGCGCCGAAGCTGACGCCGGAGGAGAGCTTCGCCGCCGCCGCTCGTTTCATCGAGCGGTCGTCGGTCCCCGTCATCGTCGGCGTCTCCGCCCCCTCCTTCGGAGCGATGAAGGCCCTGACGGCGCATTCGATGGACAAGGGGGCGGCGGGGGTCATGGTCGCGCCGCCGCCCGGCCTCAAGACCGAGACGTCGGTGCTGGCCTATTACGCGCAGGTCTGCGAGGCGCTCGGGCCGGATGTTCCGGTAGTGTTCCAGGATTATCCGCAGCTCACCGGCGTCCACGTCACCGCGGGCACGATCCTCGAACTCACCCGCCGCCATCCGCAGATCGTGATGCTCAAGCACGAGGACGCGCCGGGGCTGAACAAGCTCTCGGCCGTGCGCGAGGGGTCGGGGACGGCGGATACGCCGCGCATGTCGATCCTCTGCGGCAACGGCGGCATCCACCTCGCGCAGGAGATGCAGCGCGGCGCCGACGGCGCGATGACCGGCTTCGCCTTCCCCGAGATGCTGGTCGAGGTGGTGCGCCTGCACCGCGCGGGCGACGCCGACGGGGCGGAGGACCTCTTCGACGCCTGGCTGCCGCTGGTGCGGCACGAACAGCAGCCGGGCCTCGGCCTCGCGCTCCGCAAGGAGGCGCTGCGCCGCCAGGGCGCCATCGCGGGTTCGGCGGTGCGCGCGCCCGGGCCGAAGCTGACCGCGGCGGATCAGGGCGAGCTGACGCGGCTGGTCGAGCGCGTCGGCCGCCGCCTCGGCCGCGACCTCGCCGCGGCGGCCTGAATGGAGCTGGATCGCGTCGTCGCCGGGGGGCGCGTGCTCCTCGGCGACCGGCTCGTCGAGGCGGATGTCGGGATCCGGGAGGGCCGGATCGCGGCGCTGGCGGAACGGCTCGACGGCGCCGAGCGGATCGACGCGCGCGGCCGGCTCGTGCTGCCCGCCGGGATCGACGCGCATTGCCACGTCGCGCAGGAGAGCTCCGCCGGCATGATGTCGGCCGACGGCTACCGCTCCGCCTCGATCTCCGCCGCCGCGGGCGGCGACGCCGTCATTCTCCCCTTCGCCGCGCAGACGCCCGGCGAGAGGCCGATGGCCGCCCTCGACCGCTACGCCGAGCGCGCCGAGGGCCAGTCCGTCCTCGACTGGGCCAACCCGCTGATCCTCTCGGATCCGACGCCGGAGGCGCTGGAGGAGCTGCCGTTCTGCTTCGCCCGCGGCGTTCCGGCGCTGAAGGTGTTCCTGACCTACGCCGTGCGCCTCGACGACCGGCGGTTCCTCGACGTGCTCTGGGCCGCCAAGGCCGCCGGCGTCCTCACCATGGTCCACGCCGAGAACCACGGGCTGATCGAATGGATGATCGCCCGCCTGCTGGACCGCGGCCTCGACGCGCCGAAATGGCACGCGGCGAGCCGCCCGGCCATCGGCGAGACGGAGGCGGTGCGCCGCGCCATCGCGCTGGCGGAGGCGGTGGACGCGCCCCTGTATCTCGTCCACGTCGCGACGCCGGAGGGGGCGGAGGCCGTGCGCGAGGCCCGCGCCCGCGGCGTGCGCGTCTGGGCGGAGACCTGCCCGCACTACCTGACGCTCACGCGCGACGACCTCGACCGGCCGGGCCGGGAGGGCGCCAAGTTCGTCTGCTCGCCCCCCCTCCGCGACGCCGAGACGGGCGAGGCGCTCTGGCGCCACCTCCGTGTCGGGACCTTCTCCGGCGTCAACTCCGACCACGCCCCCTACCGCTTCGACGAGACCGGCAAGTTCTTTCACGGCCCGGACATTCCGTTCACGAAGCTCGCGAACGGCCTTCCCGGGCTCGGCGCGCGCCTGCCGATCCTTTTCTCCGAGGGCGTCGCCAAGGGACGGATCAGCCTGGCGCGGTTCGCCGCCCTCTCCGCCGGCGACGCCGCCCGCCTCTTCGGCCTCGCGCCCGCCAAGGGCGCGGTCGCCATCGGCGCCGACGCCGACCTCGCCCTCTGGGACCCGGAGGCCGAATGGACCCTCGACCTCGCCTCCCAGCGGGACGCGATGGACTACACGCCCTTCGACGGGATGCGCCTGACGGGCCGGCCCGAGACGGTGATGCTCCGAGGCGAGACGGTCATGCATCGCGGCGAGCTTCGCGTCGCGCCCGGCTTCGGCCGACGCCTGACCAAGGGCGCGCCGGACTTTTCCGATCAGCCCGGAACCGGCGCCCCCGCGCTGCACGGGCCACAGACCTTCGGCGAGGATCTGCGGTGAGCGGCCCGATCCTCGTCGTCAACCCCAACTCGAACGCCGAGGTGACGGCGGGGCTCGACCGCGCGCTCGCCCCTTTCCGCCTCGGCGGCGGGCCGGAGATCGAATGTCTCACGCTGGCGGAAGGACCCTTCGGCGTGGAGAGCCGCCGCGACGGCGACGCGGTGATCCTGCCGATGCTGGCGCTGCTGCGCTCCCGCTCCGACGCCGCGGCGGTCGTCGTCGCGTGCTACTCCGACCCCGGCGTCGAGACCCTGCGCGAGCAGCTCGCGATCCCCGTCTTCGGCATCCAGGAGGCCGGCGTGCTCGCCGCCCTCGGCCGCGCCGACCGCTTCGGCGTGATCGCGCTGTCGGAGGCGTCGATCGCCCGTCACCGGCGACATCTGCGCGGTCTCGGTCTGCTCGACCGCTGGGTCGGGGAGGAGGCCGTCGCGCTCTCCGTCGCCGAATCCGCGCACGCCCTCGCGACGCTCGAGGAGGCCGGCCGGCGCCTCAGCGCCCGCGGCGCCGGCGCGCTCGTCCTCGGCTGCACCGGCATGGCCGAGGCGCGGGGGCCCCTCGCGGCCGCCCTCGGCGTCCCGGTGATCGAGCCCACGCAGGCCGCGGTCGCGCTCGCGCTCCACGCCGTCCTCGCGGCCTGACTCTACTCCGCGGCGGGCCGCGCCCGCGTCCGGCCCGCGATCATCTCCTTCACGTCGATGGTGGAGCGCACGCCGAGGTCGTCGAAGTGCCGCTCGATCCAGCGGCCGGCGGCCTCGCGCCCGATGTCGCGCAGATGGCGGAGGAAGGCCCATTCCGCGTTGACCTTCGAGGAGGCGCCGAGCGGGCGCATGCGCTTGCGCGCCTCGATCATGTGGACGCGGACCTCGCGGTAGCGCGCGGGGTCGAGGCGGTGCTCCTCCACCATGCGCCGCACGAAGTCGATCTGCCGCAGTTCCAGCAGGAGCGAGCTGTTGAAGGTGATCTCCCCGATGCGGTCATGGATCTCGCGCGCGCTGCGCGGCACGCCCGGGCGCACCACCGGATTGATCTGCACGATCACGATGTCGTCGCAGCGGCCGAGGTCGATGAAGGGGAACAGCACGGGATTGCCCATGTAGCCGCCGTCCCAGTAGGCCTCGCCGTCGATCTCCACCGCCTGGAACATCGAGGGAAGGCAGGCCGAGGCCATCACCGCGTCGACGCTCAGCTCCTCGCCGGTGAAGACGCGCACCCGCCCGGTCTCGACGTTCGTCGCGGAGACGAAGACCGGCATGTCGCCGCAGCCTCGGACCTTGTCGAAGTCCACCGTCTCGGCCACGAGGTCGCGCAGCGGATTGATCGCCATCGGATTCAGGTCGTAGGGCGAGGCGATGCGGCTCGCGAGGTCGAGCCAGAGGTAGACCGGCGACTGCTCCAGCGACCAGCGGCCGGTCAGCCGCGCCCAAGGCGGACGGCGCAACGGGCTCGCGACCGCCGCGTGACTGACCTTGCGCCAGAACGCCTCCAGCGCTTCGCGCGCGCCCTCGCCGCCGCCGTCGTACATGCCGTGTGCTGCGACGACGGCGTTCATCGCCCCGGCCGAGGTGCCGGAGATCGCCTCGATCCAGATGCGCCCGTCCTCGAACAGCCGGTCGAGGACGCCCCAGGTGAAGGCGCCGTGCGCGCCGCCGCCCTGCAGGCCGAGATTGACCGCCTTCTCGTGGCGGGGCAGCCGTCCGTGATCCTTCGACATGTCTCGCTCCGCCGCTCCGCTGCGGCGCAGCATAGCGCGGACGCGGCGCAGCGGCGAGAGGTCTCGTGCCGCCGCCCGCCGAGCCCCCACTCGCGAAGGGGATTCTCAGGAGGGCGCCGGGATGGTCCGTCCATGGAGAGATGTGCCGGCATCTTCATGGGAGCGGCGATCGCACGGCGGGCGGACGATCCGAGGACGCCGGCGAAGGCGGGTCCGGAAGGCGCGGCGGCCGGCGGCGATCCGCGACGGGGGTGGTCTCGGCGTGGCGGTGAGGATCGGGGCGTCGGGCTGCGGATCGTCCGGGGGGTGGTGCGCTTCGACGCGAGGGGCCGGTCGACCGCAAGTCGCCGCCGCTGACGACGGCGCAGGGCGCGGCGCCGGGGCGGGCGGTGCAGGACGGTCCGAAGCCGCGTCCGGACGGCGCGGCGCGCTGGCGCCCGGTCGATCCGGTGCGATGGGTCGGGAGCTCGGCGTCTCGGTCGGCCGGCGGACCTCGGGCCCGGCGCTGCGTGCCCCGGGCTTTCGCGGGTTCTCGGCCCGGCCGCGCCGCCGCGGGACAGGACCCCGACACGCTCGGGGAGTTCGAAAGAGCCTCCGCGAGCGGCCGGCGGAGATCCGCGCCCGGACTACCCGAACTCGAGCTCCGGCGGCAGGACGAGCGTAACCGG
>Ga0102943_1001180_pt1 | contig 16585 bp, 17 predicted proteins | sample SalPonC_black_MG_FD_78174 | JGI IMG/M metagenome (GOLD analysis project Ga0102943, IMG submission 78174) | Salt pond soil microbial communities from South San Francisco under conditions of wetland restoration - Salt Pond MetaG... | ecosystem: Environmental > Aquatic > Marine > Intertidal zone >...
ATCGTCGAGGCGCACGAGATGCCGAAGGCGCTGCCCCTCGCCCTGATCGAGGGGCTGGAATGGGACGCCGAGGGCCGGCGCTACCGCACTCTCGCGGACCTGCACGCCTATTCCGCCCGCGTCGCCGGCGCCGTCGGCGCCATGATGACGGTGCTGATGGGCGTGCGCGACCGCGACGCCCTCGCCCGCGCCTGCGATCTCGGCAACGCGATGCAGCTGACGAACATAGCCCGTGACGTGGGCGAGGACGCGCGGGCCGGCCGCCTGTTCCTGCCGCTCGACTGGCTGGACGAGGCCGGCATCGACCCCGACCGCCTGCTGGCCGAGCCGCGCTTCAGCCCCGAACTCGGCGGCGTGACGGCTCGCCTCCTTCTCGAGGCGCGCCGCCTCTACCGCCGCGCCGCCCCCGGCGTCGCGGCACTGCCTGCGGACTGCCGCCCTGCGATCTACGCCGCCTCGCGAATCTACGGCGCCATCGGATCGGTGGTGCGCGGGCAGGGGCACGACAGCGTCTCGCGCCGCGCCGTCACCACGACGCGCGTCAAGCTCGGCTGCGCCGCGCTCGCCCTCGGCGACGCCGCCCTCAGCCTCGCGCCCGGCCGTCCGCTCGGCCTCTCGGCGCGCCCGCTGCCGCAGACCGTCTTTCTGCTCGAGGCCGCGGCGAAGGAAGACCCGGCCAGCCGCCATGCGCGCGCCGAGCGTCAGGTCTCCGCCTTCATCGCCGTGATCGCCGAGCTCGAGGCGCGCGACCGCGAGCCCATGCGGCCCGCCTGACCGCCCCCGGCGCAAGGCTCCCGCGCGTCGCCGCCGCCCTTGCGGGCGCCGCCCCCGCCATGGGCCCGGCGCGACGCCGTGGGGGTCCTTCGGACCCGTCACGGCGTCGCGCGGGCGCTTCGACGTCGCCGCGCACTTCGCTTCCGCGTTCCGGCGCCCTATGTCTGACGCAGTCGCGCGAACGGACGGCAGCGGGAGACGCGCTATGATCATGGAATGGGTCGTGCTGGCCGGGCTTGGGCTCGCCGTGATGGGGGCGGCCTCCACCGGCGCCATCTACAAGCCGGGCGCCTGGTACGAGACGCTGGAGAAGCCGCCGTGGACGCCGCCGAACTGGCTGTTCCCGGTGGCGTGGCTGGTGCTCTACATCCTGATGACCGTCGCAGGCTGGCGCGTCGTCACGGCGCTCGCGGCCGGCAGCCTCGCCGCACCGATGACCGCCGCCGCCGGCGTCGCGTTCTGGGCCGCCCAGATCACGCTGAACGCGATCTGGTCGCCCCTCTTCTTCGGCATCCGCAGGCCCGACGCGGCGATGATCTGCGTCGTCGCGCTCTGGCTGGCCGTGGCGGCGAGCTGCGGGCTGTTCTGGATGGTCGATCCGCTCGCGGGGGCGATGCTGCTCCCCTACGTCGCCTGGGTGACCGTCGCCGCGGCGCTGAACTGGACGGTGCTGCGGATGAACGACGACACGAAATGGGGCCTGCCCGACGCCGCCTGAGCCGCGCGCCCCGTGTCCCGAACCGGGGCACGGGCGAGATCGCCCACCATTCAGGGTCCTGGGTCCGCCCGCGCTTGGCCATTCCGGTGCGGCCGGACCCGTCTCGCCTCAGCGGCGAAGCCAGCCCGGCGGCCAGTAGGGCGGCCGCGGCATCCGGAAGGGCAGCAGCCCCTTCACCCAGCCGGCGGCGAAGCGGTCGAGGTCGAGCGTCTCGTGCACCGCCGCCGTCCGCTCGCCGAGGATCGTCGAATCGAGCGTCGCGCGGGCGTAGAAGGGTGCGTCCTCCATCCGGCGGGCGACCCTCGGCAGGGACCCCGCGTCGGCCCGCGTCTCCCGCCGGACCCGCCAGAGCGTGCGGGGCAGGGTGGCCTTCGGCGGGCTCTCGATCCGCTCGGCCGAGCCGTCCGCCCCGAAGCCGAGGCCGAGATCGAGGACAGAGCCGTCGCGCCGCTCGGCGTCGTAGAAGGTCACCGCGCCGCGCCCGTGCGGCGCCCGGCTCCAGGTCCAGTAGGAGAAGTCCGCCTCCAGCGCCCGCGTCCCGAAATTCCCGTCGAGATATCCCTCGCCCGACCAGCGGAGCGCCGGCCCAGAGAAGTCCACCTCGATCCGCGCACGCGGCGCGAAGGGCCGCCAGACATGCGCGCCCGCCGAATCCAGCACCGCCTCGATCTCGGTCACCGCCTCCGGAACCACCCGGATCACCCCCGTCAGCGGCGTCATCTGCGGCACCCGCGTCTCGCGCACCGTCACCGTCAGCGCGGTTCCGTCCCACGCCACCACCGACGGCCCGATCCGGAACCGGTCGGCGCTCCGCGATACCTGCTCCCGCCCCCGCTCCGTCATCGACCAGGACCCGCCCAGCGCCCCCGCGCCGCGGCCGTAGAGGCAGACGTTCAGCGCGCAGTGGTTCTCGGGATCCCGCCTCCCCGCCCAGGCATAGTACGGCGAGAACACCGAGCCGACGAAGGCGATCACCGTGACCGCGTTCGCCCCGTCGTCGCTCACCCCGTCGAGGTACCACCACGCGTAGCCGTCCGGGTCGACGCGGAGGTCGAAGCGCGGTCCGCCATGATCGCCTCGGCCGCGCGCCGGCCGGAGCGGGTCGCCATCGGCACTCCCGGCCCCGGATGGCAGCCGCCCCCCGCCAGATAGAGCCCCGGAACCGGGCTCCGCGCCGTCGGCCGACGGAAGGTCGCAAGCGCCCCGTGCGGGTTCGCGCCGTAGAGCGCGCCGCCCGTCGCCGGGAACATCGCCGCGAAGCGGTCCGGCGTCGTCAGCGCCTCGGGCGTCCGCGAAAGGTCCGGCGGGCTCAGCCGCAGACCGGCCGCCGCCAGCCGCGCGAAGCTCGTCGTCGTGCATCTCTCGATCTCCTCGAGCGAAGGCGGGCCGAGATCCCCGTCGGCCGGCGCGTTGAGTATCATAAGCAGCCGCTCCGGTCCGCCCGGCCCTTCGGCCCCCGGCGTGGCCGCACGGTCCTGCGCGCAGACGTAGAGCGAGGGATCCTCGGGCGGCCGGCGCCTGCGGTCCAGATCCTCGAACTCCGCCCGGTAGTCATGCGAGAAGAACACTGTGTGATGCGAGAGCGGCAGGCCCTCCGGCTCCGCCGCCCAGGTCCATACCCAGGCCGAGAGCGAGCGCCGCGCCCGCGGCATGGCCGGCGCGGACCGCTGCACGTCCCGCCCCGGCAGCCCCGCCGCCAGCGCCGCCGGATCGCCCGCGAACACCACCGCGTCCGCGTCGATCCGCTCGCCGCCCTCCACGATCACGCCGCGCACGCGCCCGCCCTCGACCGCGATTCGCGAGACGGGCGCGCCGTAGCGCAGGCGCGCGCCGTTCCGCTCCGCCACCGCCGCCATCGTGCGCGCCAGCCTTCGCATCCCGCCCTCGACGGTCCAGACCCCCTTGGCCTCCGACCGCCAGATCAGCATGAGGAGCGCCGGCGAAAGGAACGGCGAGCCGCCCACATAGGTCGAGAACCGGGCGAAGAGCTGGCGCAGCCGCGGGTCGCGGAACTGCCGCCCCAGCGCGTCCCAGAGCGTCGACAAGGGCGCCATGTCCCGCGTCAGCCGCAGCGCGTCGCCCGCCACCGCCTTCGCGACCCCCAGCGGCGTCGGCCGTTCCGCCGCCATCACCGGCCCCTCGAACGCCTCGAACAGACGCCGGCAGCGCGCGTCGAAGGCCCGGAACCGCGCCGCCTCCGCGGGCCCGGAGAAGGCTTCCACGGCCGCCTCGCAGCGCGCCGGATCGTCGAAGAGGTCGAGCGTCGCGCCGTCCGGCCAGACGTTGCGCGACAGCAGCTCCGCCCGCCGAACCGTCAACTCGGCCTCCAGCGAGGTTCCCGCCGCGGCGAAAAGCGCCTCGAACACCTCCCTCTGGGTGAAGACCGTCGGTCCGGCGTCGATCTCGCCGGCCGCCGAGGGCACGGCCCGCATCTTGCCGCCCGGACCGGCCGCCGCCTCCAGCACCACCACCTCGTGCCCCGCCGCCGAAAGCTCCATCGCCGCGGCGAGTCCCGCGACGCCCGCGCCGACGATCACGACGCGATCCCGCGCCCCGGCCCTCGCCGCCATCCCGCTTCCGTCCGCCATCGTCGCTCCGATTTCAGGTTGACGGCAGCCTAGCAACTGTCCACTCTGATTTACACTATCTTTTGTAACGCTGACTGGACGCGCCTGCGTCCGCCCGGCACGAGGGAGACCGGCATGGACCCGAGCACCCGGATCGACAAGGCGCTCCGTTACGCGCTCTCCCGCGCCGGGGCGGGAGAGGCGCCACCGAAGCTCTCCGCCGCGATGCGCCACGCCGTGTTTCCGGGCGGCGCGCGCGTGCGCCCGATGCTCTGCCTCGCGGTCGCCGGCGCCTGCGGCGACGACCAGCCCGCGCTCGCCGAGGCGTCCGCCGCGAGCCTCGAGCTGATGCATTGCGCGAGCCTGGTGCATGACGATCTGCCGTGCTTCGACGACGCGGAGGTCCGGCGCGGCCGGCCCACCGTGCACGCCGCCTACTCCGAGCCGCTCGCCGTGCTCGCCGGCGACGCGCTCATCGTCCTCGCCTTCGAGACGCTGGCGCGCGCCGGCGGCGTCGCGCCGGCGCGCCTCGCCGGCCTCGTCGCCGCGCTCGCCAAGGCCAGCGGCTCGCCCTCCGGCATCTGCGCCGGGCAGGGCTGGGAGAGCGAGGAGAAGATCGCCCTCGGCCCCTACCACCAGGCCAAGACCGGCGCGCTCTTCGTCGCCGCCTGCACCATGGGCGCCCTCTCGGCCGGACGCGAGCCCGGCCCTTGGGCGCATCTCGGCGACTGTCTCGGCGAGGCCTATCAGGTCGCGGACGACCTGCGCGACGCGCTTCTCTCGGAAGCCGAGCTCGGCAAGCCCGCCGGGCAGGACGAAACCCACGGCCGGCCCTCCGCGGTGGCGGAGCTCGGCGTGCGCGGCGCCGTCTCGCGGCTCGAGGCGCTGCTGCGCGAGGCCGTCCTCTCGATCCCCGACTGCCCCGGCCACGCGACGCTCGAGGCGCTCGTGATGGCGCAGGCCAAGCGCCTCGTGCCGTCCGGGCTAGAGGCGGCGACGGCCTGAGGCGGCGCGAGGTGGACGGCGGCGGCGGCGCCTTCGCGGCGGCGACGGGGCTCGCGAAGCCCCGCCTCTCGCTCTGGGACCGGATCCTCAACTGGCGCAACCGACGCGTCGCGGCGCCCGCCTTTCAGGCTTGGGCCGCGCGCCATCCGCTGACCCGCCGGCGCACGCGGCGCAGCGCCGAGGCGCTGCACGATCTGGTGGCGGGGTTCGTCTATTCGCAGACGCTCGCCGCCTGCTTCGATCTCGGCGTGTTCGAACTGCTGGCCGACGGTCCGCGCACGGCGGAGGATCTGGCGCCGGCCCTCGCGCTCGATCCCTTCGAGGCGGAACGCCTGCTGGCCGCCGCCGCCGCCGTCGGCCTTCTCGCGCCGCGCAGCCGCGGCCGCTGGGGACTTGCCGAACTGGGCGCCGCGGCGATGGGCGCCGCCGGGGTGCGCGAGATGGTGCGCCATCACCGGCTGCTCTACCGCGACCTCGCCGATCCCGTCGCCCTGCTGCGGGGCGAGAGCGAGCCCGAGACGGCGCGCTTCTGGTCCTACACGTCGGGCGCGCCCGACGTGGACCCGGCCGAGGCCGGCGCCTATTCCGCGCTGATGGCCGTCTCTCAGGCGATGGTGGCCGAGGAGACGCTGGCCGCCGTCGACCTCTCCCGCGCGTCAAGCCTGCTTGACGTCGGCGGCGGGGAGGGGGCCTTCGTCGCCGCCGCGCTGCGCGCCAACCCGGGCCTGCGGGCCACCGTCTTCGACCTGCCGAGCGTCGTCGCCCGCGCCCCGGCGCGATTCGCCGCCGCCGGCGTCGAGGGCCGCGCCGAGACGCGGCCGGGCTCGTTCCTCGAGGAGGATCTGCCGGAGGGCCACGACGTCCTCTCTCTCGTCCGCGTGCTCTATGACCATCCGGACGAGCGTGTGCGCGTGATTCTCTCTCGCGTGCGCAAGGCGATGGCTCCCGGCGCGCGTCTGATCGTGACCGAGCCGATGTCGGGCGGGCGTCGCCCCACCCGCTCCGGCGACGCCTATTTCGGCCTCTACCTCGCCGCCATGCGCTCGGGCCGCGCCCGCTCGCCCGCGCGGCACGCGGAACTGCTGTCCGAGGCCGGCTTCACCGACATCCGCCGCCCCCGCGTCGGGCGGTCCTTCATCACCGAAGTCGTCACCGCCCGGGCGGGCTGACGGTCGCGAAACGCCATTCGTGGCGAAGGGAAGTCTCCACCCGAAATGTAAGGAAGACTTGACAGGCCAAGGTGTAAGGCTAAAGTGACAACCAAGCCTGACAGTCCCGGGCGACGCCCCGAAGCGGCGCCGGAGGGACGGTCGAAAGGACCAGGGAGGACCGAGGGTCGATGGACGCGAGAGCCGTCATAGTGGAAGCGCCGGAGCGGTTGACGGTCGGCCGCGTTCGCCTTCGCGACCCCCGGCCGGACGAGTGCGTCGTGGAGATCGACTTCTCCGGCGTCTCGACCGGCACCGAAAAGCTGCTCTATTCCGGCGCGATGCCGCCCTTCCCGGGCATGGGCTACCCGCTGGTCCCCGGCTACGAATCGACGGGCACGGTCGTCGAGGCCGGTCCCGAATCGGGCCGGAAGGTCGGCGAGCGGGTCTTCGTCCCGGGCTCCGACGGTTTCGCCGACGGCCTGCGCGGCCTCTTCGGCGGCGCCGCCTCGCATCTCGTCGCCAAGGGCGCGCGGCTCGCGCCGGTCGATCCCGGCCTGAAGGAGGAGGGCGCGCTGCTCGCGCTCGCCGCCACCGCGCTTCACGCCATGGCGGGCCATGCGGTCCCCGACCTGATCGTCGGCCACGGCGCGCTAGGGCGTCTTCTCGCCCGCCTCGCCGTCGCCGCCGGCGCCGAGCCGACGGTCTGGGAGATCGACCCCGTTCGCGCGCACGGCGCGACCGGCTACCGCGTCGTCTCTCCGGACGAGGACGAGCGCCGCGACTACCGGGCGATCTACGACGTCTCCGGCGCCGAGGGCATCCTCGATCAGCTGGTCATGCGCCTCGTGCGCGGCGGCGAGATCTGCCTCGCCGGCTTTTACGCCAACCCCGTCAGCTTCGCCTTCCCCCCGGCCTTCATGAAGGAGGCGCGCCTTCGCGTCGCCGCCGAATGGAGCCCGGAGGACCTCGTCGCCACGCGCGACATGATCGAGCGCGGCGCGCTGAGCCTGGGAGGGCTCGTGACGCACCGCGCGGCCGCCGAGGACGCCCCCTCGGCCTACCGCACCGCATTCGGCGACGCGGCCTGCCTGAAGATGATCCTGGACTGGAGAGCCTCCGCATGAGCGACGCCCCCTACGACCTTCAAGGCGACGCCCGTGGCGACGTGCCCGACCTCTCGGGCCACGATTCCATCGCCGACATGGACGCCGCCCGGCTCGCGGAAGCTTCGGCCGAGATGCCGGAGATCGAGCCGACGCCCGTCACCAAGGAGACGCAGATCATCGCGATCTACGGCAAGGGCGGAATCGGCAAGTCCTTCACCCTCTCCAACCTCAGCTACATGATGGCCCAGCAGGGCAAGCGCGTGCTGCTGATCGGCTGCGATCCGAAGTCCGACACAACCTCGCTGCTCTTCGGCGGCAAGGCCTGCCCGACCATCATCGAGACCTCGACCCGCAAGAAGCTGGCGGGCGAGGAGGTCGCCATCGGCGACGTCTGCTTCGTGCGCGACGGCGTCTACGCGATGGAGCTCGGCGGCCCCGAGGTCGGCCGCGGCTGCGGCGGGCGCGGCATCATCCACGGCTTCGAGCTCCTGGAGAAGCTGGGCTTCCACGACTGGGACTTCGACTACGTCCTCCTGGACTTCCTCGGCGACGTGGTCTGCGGCGGCTTCGGCCTGCCGATCGCCCGCGACATGTGCCAGAAGGTGATCGTGGTCGGCTCCAACGACCTGCAGTCGCTCTATGTCGCGAACAACGTCTGCAACGCGGTCGAATACTTCCGCAAGCTCGGCGGCAACGTCGGCGTCGCCGGCATGGTGATCAACCGCGACGACGGCACCGGCGAGGCCACCGCCTTCGCCGACGCGGTCGGCATCCCGATCCTCTCGACGATCCCGGCCAACGACGACATCCGCCGCAAGTCCGCGAACTACGAGATCGTGGGCCACCCCGACGGCGAATGGGGCCCGATGTTCGCGACCCTAGCCGAGAACATCGCCACCTCCGAGCCGCACAAGCCGACGCCGCTGACCCAGGACGGCCTGCTCGGTCTCTTCGACTCCAAGGACACCGGCGGCGACTACAAGCTGATCCCGGCCACCGACGCCGACATGCGCGGCAAGCGCTCCGAGCCCAAGACCAGCCTCGAAGTGGTGTACGACGATGCTTGATCTCGACGCCCTCGCCCGCCTCGAGGCGCGCCTCTCCGGGCGCGCGCCCGCGCCGGCCCCGCGCCCCGCCCCGCCCGCCGCCCGTCCCGCGGGCATCCCCGAGGACGCGCTCCGCCGCTGCCCCCACCTCGCCGCCCTCGCGCGCCCGGAGCTGGAGGCCGCCGAATGACGGACGACCTGAAGGGCCCCATCCGCTACGACGACAGCGACGACGCCTTCGTCATCGCCGCCGAGGCCGACACCCCCGAGCCCGTCGCCGAGGCCCCCGTGGACCTCACCGCCGACGGCATGGGCTGCGTCTCGGGCGACATGAAGGCGCAGGCGATGGCCAACGGCTCGGCCGAGATCCTCGCCCGCTACGCCGAGGACTACCCGGTCGGCCCGCACGACCAGCCGCAGAGCATGTGCCCCGCCTTCGGCTCGCTCCGCGTCGGCCTGCGGATGCGCCGCACCGCGACGATCCTCTCGGGCTCGGCCTGCTGCGTCTACGGCCTGACCTTCGTCAGCCACTTCTACGGCGCTCGCCGCTCGGTCGGCTACGTGCCCTTCAATTCGGAAAGCCTCGTCACCGGCAAGCTCTTCGAGGACATCCGCGACGCGGTGCACGCCACCGCCGACCCCGAGAAGCTCGACGCCATCGTGGTCACCAACCTCTGCGTGCCCACCGCCTCGGGCGTGCCGCTGCGCCTCCTGCCCGACGAGATCGACGGCGTGCGCATCGTCGGCATCGACGTCCCCGGCTTCGGCGTCCCGACCCACGCCGAGGCGAAGGACATCCTCGCCGGCGCCATGCTCAACTACGCCCGCAAGGAGGTCATGGCCGGCCCCGTCCCCGCCCCCGAGGGCGGCCGCGACACCCGGCCCACCGTCACCCTCCTCGGCGAGATGTTCCCCGCCGACCCCATGATGATCGGCGCCATGCTGGAGCCGATGGGCCTCGCCGCGGGGCCGGTCGTGCCCTGCCGCGAATGGCGCGAGCTCTACGCCGCGCTCGACGGCGCCTGCGTCGCCGCGATCCACCCCTTCTACACCGCCAGCGTGCGTGAGTTCGAGGCCGCGGGGCGTCCGATCGTGGGATCGGCCCCCGTCGGGCTCGACGGCGCCGCCGCCTGGCTTCGCGAAATCGCCGATGCGCTGGCCGTCCCGAGGGCGAAGGCGGATGCGGCCGCGAATGCGTTTCTCCCCGCGATCCGCGGGGCTCTGGCGGCGGCGCCGATCAACGGCCGGATCACGGTCTCGGGCTACGAGGGCTCGGAGCTCCTCGTCGCCCGCCTGCTGATCGAGAGCGGGGCGGAGGTGCCCTATGTCGGCACCGCCTGCCCGCGCACCAAGTGGTCCGAGGCCGACCGCGAGTGGCTGGAGGCCAAGGGCTGCACGGTGAACTACCGCGCCTCCCTCGAGGACGACGTGATGGCGGTCGAGGCGCTCGAGCCCGACCTCGCCATCGGCACCACGCCGGTCGTGCAGAAGGCGAAGCAGCAGGGCATCCCCTCGCTCTACTTCACCAATCTGATCTCGGCCCGTCCGCTGATGGGTCCGGCCGGCGCCGGCTCCCTCGCGCAGGTGGTCAACGCCGCCATCTCCAACCGCGAGCGGATGGCCGGCATGAAGGCCTTCTTCGAGGGCGTCGGAACCGGCGACACCGCCGGCGTCTGGGAAGGCGAGCCTAACGTCAACGCCGCCTTCCGCGACCGCTACCAGAAGAAGCTCGACAAGCAGCGTCGCGCCGAAAAAGCGGCGGAGATGATCTGATGCTGGTTCAGGATCACGACCGCGCCGGCGGCTACTGGGGCGCCGTCTACGTCTTCACCGCCGTGAAGGGCCTGCAGGTGGTCATCGACGGCCCGGTGGGCTGCGAGAACCTGCCCGTCACCTCGGTGCTCCACTACACCGACGGCCTGCCCCCGCATGAGCTTCCCATCGTCGTCACCGGCCTCTCCGAAGACGAGATGGGCGCCGGCACCGAGGACGCGATGAAGCGCGCCTGGGCCACGCTCGATCCCGCCCTCCCGGCGGTCGTCGTCACCGGCTCCATCGCCGAGATGATCGGCGGCGGCGTGACCCCGCAGGGCACCAACATCCAGCGCTTCCTGCCCCGCACCATCGACGAGGACCAGTGGCAGGCCGCCGACCGGGCGTGCCTCTGGCTCTTCACCGAGTTCGGGATGACCAAGGGCCGGATGCCCAAGGAGTCGAAGCGGCCCGAGGGCGCCAAGCCCCGCGTCAACCTCATCGGCCCGGCCTACGGCATGTTCAACATGGCCTCGGACCTCGCTGAGATGCGCCGGCTGGTCGAAGGGATCGGCGCCGAGATCAACATGGTCTGGCCCCTCGGCGCCCATGTCGCAGACGCCGCCCGGCTGGTGGACGCCGACGTCAACGTCTGCCTCTACCGCGAATACGGCCGCGGCCTCGCGGAGGCGCTCGGCAAGCCCTACCTGCAGGCCCCTTTCGGCCTCGACTCGACGACGAAGTTCCTGCGCAAGCTGGGCGAGCTCACCGGCCTAGACCCCGAACCCTTCATCGAGCGCGAGAAGCACTCGACCCTGAAGCCGCTCTGGGATCTCTGGCGCTCGGTCACGCAGGACTTCTTCGCCACGGCCAACTTCGCGGTCGTCGCGAACGAGACCTACGCCCGCGGTCTCCGCCACTACCTCGAGAGCGACCTGGGCATGCCCTGCGCCTTCGCGGTCGCCCGCAAGGCCGGCGCCAAGACCGACAACGACGAGGTCCGCGCCCTGATCGCGCAGCACCGCCCGACGGCCGTGTTCGGGTCGATCAACGAGCGGATGTACCTGGCCGAGCTCTCCTCCGGCCACGGCCCGGCGCCCGCCTTCATCCCGGCGAGCTTCCCCGGCGCCGCCATCCGGCGCGCCACCGGCACCCCCTACATGGGCTACGCCGGCTGCGTCTGGGTGCTGCAGGAGATCTGCGAGGGCCTCTTCGACGCCCTCTTCCACATCCTGCCCCTCGGCTCGCGCATGGACGCGGCCGAGGCGACGCCGACCCGGCTCCGCCGCGACCTGCCTTGGGACGTGGAGGCGCAGCGCCTCCTCGACGAGCTGGTCGCCGCCCATCCCGTCCTCACCCGGATCAGCGCCGCCAAGCGGCTGCGCGACGCGGCCGAGCGCCATGCGCTCGAAGCCGGAGAGACCCGGGTGGGCTCCGAACGCCTCCTCGCCGCCAGCCGGCTCGAGGCCTGATCCCCCGTGCGTCCTTCAGAGGAGAACGCCATGACCGAAGCGAAGCGCAGCAAGGCCCCGCACAAGCCGAGCCCCCTCGAATACGGGCTCTACTTCGGCGCGTCCTTCATCGCCTTCCTGCCCATCGCGGCGGTGCGCCAGGTGCTTCCGGCGCCCCGCGACGCCTTCGGGCGGACCGAGAAGCGCCGCGGCGTGATCGGCGAGGCCCGCGCGATGGCCGCCGGCATCCTTCCCTTCGTGTTCATGCACTGAAGGGCCGGGCCGTGGGCGGGCTCCAGGCCGCCCCGGTCCAACGAGATCCGCGGCCGGCGCCAGGCGCCCCAGCCGCGCAAGCGTTCGTCCTTCGGGGCGAAGACCTGTCCGTCTCCCGGCCGAGGCCGGGGCTCGGACGGCCCCCCGGGTCCACACCGGGAGGCGAACCCGGCCGCGGGGACCTCTGCGGCGAACGGCCGTAACTCATCCGGAGGACTGCTTATGGCTGATGAAAACGTCTCCTTTACGGGCTTGACCGACGAGCAGGCTCAGGAGCTGCACGAGGTGTACCTCAAGGGGTTCTACCTCTTCTCGGGTGTCGCGCTGGTCGCGCACCTGCTCACCTTCATGTGGCGGCCGTGGTTCGCGGGCCCGGAGGGCTTCGCAGCCCTCGAGGCCGTCTCGCGCACGATGATCGGCTGAGGAGAAAGATCATGGAGAAGTTCTACAAGATCTGGCTCGTCTTCGATCCGCGCCGGGTGTTCGTGGCGCAGGGCGTGTTCCTGTTCCTGCTCGCGGCGATGATCCATTTCGTGCTGCTCTCGACCGACCGCTACAACTGGTTCGAGGGCAACCCGGTGGGCGGCGCCGGCGACAGCGCCTCGCTGATCGACCTCGGCGCGCGCCTCGTCACGATGGTCTGACGACCGCGCACCGCAATGGGCGGCGGGCGGGGCGCGTTCCCGCCCGCCGCCGATCCACAGACAAGCCATCGCACACGGCGCGCGTCCGCCACGCGCCCGCCGACGGAGGGCAGACGACATGGCCTTGCTCAACTTCGAGAGAAAATATCGCGTCCGAGGCGGGACGCTGATCGGCGGGGATCTGTTCGATTTCTGGGTGGGGCCGTTCTACGTCGGGTTCTTCGGCGTCACGACCTTCTTCTTCGCCACCCTGGGAACCGTACTGATCCTCTGGGGCGCCTCCCAGGGACCCACCTGGAACCCCTGGACGATCAACATCGCGCCGCCGGACCTCAGTTACGGGCTCGCCTTCGCGCCGCTCATGGACGGCGGGCTCTGGCAGCTCATCACGATATGCGCGCACGGCGCCTTCATCTCCTGGGCGCTCCGCCAGACCGAGATCTGCCGCAAGCTCGGCATCGGCTATCATGTGCCGATCGCCTTCAGCTTCGCGATCCTGGCCTATTCCACCCTGGTGGTGTTCCGGCCGCTCCTGCTCGGGGCCTGGGGACACGGTTTCCCCTACGGGATCTTCTCACATCTCGACTGGGTGTCGAACGTCGGCTACCAGTATCTGCACTTCCACTACAATCCGGCGCACATGCTGGCGGTGACCTTCTTCTTCACCACCACGCTCGCGCTCTCGCTGCACGGCGGCCTGATCCTCTCCTCGACGAACCCTCAGAAGGGCGAGGAGGTGAAGACCCCGGAGCACGAGGACACCTTCTTCCGGGACTTCATCGGCTACTCGGTCGGCACCCTCGGCATCCACCGGCTCGGTCTCCTGCTGGCTCTGAACGCCGGCTTCTGGAGCGCCGTGTGCATCATCATCTCGGGGCCCCTCTGGACCAAGGGCTGGCCGGAGTGGTGGAACTGGTGGCTCGAGCTGCCGATCTGGGCCGGACTGTAAGGAGGCCGATTAGATGGCGACCGCTCTCGAATATCAGAACATCTTCACTCAGGTTCAGGTCCGGGGTCCCGCCGAATACGGCGTGATCTCCGAGGACAGCGAATCCGACATCGGCCGCGTCGGCGAGGGCCGCTTCTCCTCGCTGATCGGCTGGTTCGGCAACGCCCAGCTCGGCCCGATCTACCTCGGCGGCTGGGGGGTGATCTCCCTGATCACCGGCACGCTCTGGTTCAACATCGTCGGCCTGACGATGCTGGCGAGCGTCGACTGGAACTTCGCGGTGTTCATCCGCGACCTGTTCTGGCTGGCGCTCGAGCCGCCGGGGCCGGAGCACGGCCTGAGCGTGCCGCCGCTGATGGACGGCGGATGGTGGTTCATAGCCTCGTTCTTCCTCCTCGTGTCGGTCCTCTCCTGGTGGGTGCGCACCTATCGCCGGGCCCTCTCTCTCGGCATGGGCACGCACGTCGCCTGGGCCTTCGCGGCGGCGATCTGGCTCTTCCTGGTGCTGGGCCTCATCCGCCCGATCCTGATGGGCTCGTGGTCCGAGGCGGTGCCCTACGGCATCTTCCCCCACCTCGACTGGACCGCGGCTTTCTCGATCCGGTACGGGAACCTCTTCTACAACCCGTTCCACGCCCTCTCGATCGTCTTCCTTTACGGCTCGACCCTGCTCTTCGCCATGCACGGCGCGACGATCCTCGCGGTCTCCCGCCTCGGCGGCGACCGCGAGATCGAGCAGATCACCGACCGCGGCACGGCGACCGAGCGTGCGGCCCTCTTCTGGCGCTGGACCATGGGCTTCAACGCCACGATGGAGGGGATCCACCGCTGGGCCTGGTGGTTCGCCGTCCTGACGCCGATCACCGGGGGCATCGGCATCCTGCTGTCGGGCACCGTCGTCGACAACTGGTACATGTGGGCCGTGGAGCACCACTTCGCCGCGGAGTATCCGGTGGTCTGGGATCAGCCGACGCCGAACCCGAACCTGATGGAGGGCGCCGGCGACGCCGGAGCCTACGTCCCCAACAACGACGTCAACGTGGGCCCGTACCCCGGTGACGGCGCCGGCTCGGAGATGACCCAATGATCGAAGACCTGTTCGAGAGGATCGAGTGGAAGAAGCCTTTCCGCTACGTCGGCATGGTGGTCTGGATCGGGGTCGCAGGCGTCTTGGTCATCGTGGCCGCCCTCTGGGTGATCAACGGAAGCCCGACGAAGGTGGAGAGCTACCAGACCGGCTACCGCGGCACCGGCGGCGCCCAGCTCGAGTTCGAGAGCGAGCTCGCCCGGCTGCGGGAGATCAACCGGATGCCCGAGAGCGAGGAACCCTACGTTCCTCGCGAGGGCGACCGGCTGGCCAAGGACGTCTACGAGAACGTCCAGGTCCTCGGCAATCTGACGGAGGACAACTTCAACCGTCTGATGGCCGCGATGACGGAGTGGGTGGCGCCCGAGGAAGGGTGCGCGTACTGCCACAACCTCGACGAGGGCTTCGCCTACGACGGCGTCTACCAGAAGCTCGTGTCGCGCCGCATGATCCAGATGACCTGGGAGGTGAACTCCAACTGGCAGTCCCACGCGGCCCCGGCCGGCGTGAACTGCTACACCTGCCATCGTGGCCAGAACGTGCCCGAGTACATCTGGTTCTCGCCGGAGGAGTACCCGAACGTCGGACCCTCGGCGATGTATCAGAACCGCGCCGGCCAGGAGGTTCCGGTCTACGCCTCGCTCCCGACCAACTCGATCGAGGCGCTGCTCGGGCCGGACGTGCCGATCGACTCCAAGGCGATCCAGGTCCAGGCGGACAGCGAGCGGGCCCCGAACGACAGCTTCGACTACCAGACGGGGACCGAACTGACCTATTCGCTGATGATGCACTTCTCCGACAGCCTCGGGGTGAACTGCACCTTCTGCCACAACTCCCGCTCCTGGGCGGATTGGGAGCAGTCGCCCCCGCAGCGGGAGAACGCCTGGTACGGGGTGCGCATGGTCCGGACGCTCAACGCCGAGTATCTCGACCCGCTGCGCGACACCTATCCGGCGCACAGGCTCGGCCCGGAAGGCGACGCGCCCAAGGCGAACTGCTCCACCTGCCATCAGGGCGTGAACAAGCCTCTCTACGGCGCCTCGGCGATCGAGAACTGGCCCGAGCTGGTTTCGCCCGATCCGACGTACAGTCAGGAGACGGCCGCCGCCGACTGACGGCGACGCCGTCGAGGCCCTTGGAAGGGGCGCCGCGGAATCCCCGCGGCGCCCCTTTCGCCGTCCACCCCGGGCGCGCGAGCCCGCCCCCTCCTTGGACTGCCCCCGGTTCCCTGCTTCGGCCAACGCAATCACGGATCAGGGCGCGCGGGAATCCCCCGCAGAGTCAGAGCTTTCGCGCGACGGTGTCACGCCCTCCGCCTCGCCTGAAGGCGCGCGGCTGCGCGAGTGCCCGGTCGATCCGAACGACACCGTCTCCGACGTCCGGGGCCGACGGCGCCAGATCCGCGCTGCGTGCCGTCCCCTTCGACCCTCGGGAAAAGGCCGGGGGGCCTTGGCGACGCGGACCGGCGGCCTCGCCCGAGCCAAGGCCACCGTCACCCTCGCCAGGATGGGCCGCAACGTGAAGCGATGCCGCCGGCCCGTCAGGCGGAGCCCGCCGCTGATGGCGAGCGGAAGACGCGTCGGGCGCGCATCGCGATGGCAAGATCGGATACCGGGGGCCGAAAAGCGGGAACTCGGGCCGGGCGGCGTGCATGCGACCGAAACGTCGCTACTTTCCACGGGTGGGATGCGACAGCGTCGGACGGGATGAACTGCCCCGTCTTTCCCGGACGGCGTTTCGTTCGTCGCTTCAGGCGACGTCACTCGCGGGCTCGGCCCGTTCGAAGTGGCGTCGCTCGGCCTGCGCCGGCGGCATGTGGCCGATCGAGCTCAGGAGGCGATGCTCGTCGTGCCATTCCACCCAGTGCATGGTCTCCCATTCGACGTCCTGCATTGTTCTCCACGGCCCGAGCCGCTTGACGACCTCGGTCTTGAAGAGGCCGATCACGGTCTCGGCGAGGGCGTTATGGGATGGACGCCTCCCGCACCTGGCCCACGATCAGGGCGCTCTGGAACAGGGAGGACGGGACCATGGAGATGCTGGCTGTCGACCTGGCGAAGCA
>Ga0102943_1001181_pt1 | contig 16583 bp, 15 predicted proteins | sample SalPonC_black_MG_FD_78174 | JGI IMG/M metagenome (GOLD analysis project Ga0102943, IMG submission 78174) | Salt pond soil microbial communities from South San Francisco under conditions of wetland restoration - Salt Pond MetaG... | ecosystem: Environmental > Aquatic > Marine > Intertidal zone >...
CCGGTGAATGGTTACCCCCTGGCCCTGGGTAATGTAGCCGGTGATGGGATCTCCGGGCAGGGGATTGCAGCATTTGGAAAATTTTACCAGAATATCGTTGAGCCCCTTTACAATGATGCCGGTATCTGATTTTTTCTGCCTGCTGTCTGCAATTTTTGATAAAAAGCCCTCCTCTCTGGCCTCCTGTTCCAGCTGAGGCAGGGCCTTGTTGAAAATCTGCATAGGGGTGAGTTTGCCGAAACCCACATGGGCTATAAGATCATCCACGGTCCTGAAGCCGAAGGTATGTGCCACTTCTCCTATTTTGCCCGATTTTATCAGGGCATTAAAGTTCTGGTTTTTCTTCCGGAACAGTTTTTCGCACATCTCCCTGCCCAGCGAGTAGGACCGTTCTTTTTCCCTGGCATTGATCAGGGCCCGGATCTTGGTTCTGGCCTTGACCGTTTTGACAAAGTTCAACCAGTCCGGACTGGGGGTATGGCCTTTGGTGGTAATGACCTCCACAGTATCACCGGTCTTGAGCTCATGGGCCAGGGGAACGATTTTGCCGTTGACCCTGGCACCGGTGCATTCCGCCCCCACCTCTGTATGGATCCTGTAGGCAAAATCCACAGGTGTGGCCCCCTTGGGAAGGGTTTTGATATCACCGGCAGGCGTGATCACATATATTTCATCCGGATACAGATCAATGCGCACATTTTCGAGAAATTCATCCGGATCATTGAAATTTTCCTGATTTTCCACAAGGTTCCGGATCCAGGCAAACATTTCCCCGGTGGTCTCATCAATACGGGTTCCTTCCTTGTAGCTCCAGTGGGCCGCGATACCGGATTCAGCAATCCTGTCCATATCCTGGGTCCGTATCTGGATTTCCACCCGTTCGCCTTTGGGGCCGATGACAGTGGTATGAATGGACTGGTACATGTTGGGTTTGGGATTGCCGATATAATCTTTGATCTTGTAATAGATGGGCTTCCACATGGAATGGATGGCTCCCATGGCTGCATAGCACTGGGGAACCGTGTCCAGAATGATCCGGAAGGCGATGATATCATAGACTTCATCAAAATCCAGGTTCTGGGAGACCATTTTCTGGTAAATGCTGTAGTGCTGCTTGTACCGGCCCTTGATATCACAGGGCAGTTCCATTTCCTCCATTTTATAGTGAAGGCTGGTGGACACCTCTTTGATATATGCCTCTTTTTCATCCTTGGCCCGGTTCACCAGGGCATCGATGTATTCATACTCATCGGGCAGGGTATAATAAAAGGCGATCTCCTCCAGTTCATGCTTGATCCAGAATATGCCTAACCGGGCCGCAATGGGTGCGTATATGTCCAGGGTCTCCTGGGCGATGGCAGCCTGCTTATCCGGGTTTTTATGGTATTTAAGGGTCCGCATGTTGTGGATCCGGTCCGCCAGTTTGATGAGCACCACCCGGATATCATCCGCCATGGCCAGAATCATTTTCCGCAAGGACTCCGCCTGGTGGGCCACTTTATTGGAAAAAGGCAGGGCTGACAGCTTGGTCACCCCTTCCACAATATGGGCCACATCAGATCCGAACATGTCCTGGATATCTTCTTTGGTGGCCGGGGTATCTTCTATGACATCATGGAGCAGGGCTGCGGCAATGCTTTCCACATCCAGGCGCATGTCCGCCAGGATCTTTCCCACCTCCAGGGGGTGGGAAAGGTAGGGCTCCCCGGACAGCCGCACCTGCCCGTCATGGACCCGGGCGGAATACACATAGGCCCGGTCAATGATATCCAGATCCGCGTCCGGATTGTATTCCAGAATGGTATCCAGTATGTCGGTGATACGAATCATGGACTGATCCTATCCTGCACAGCTGAAAACCTTCATCCGGTTAATAGGCCTTGGCAAACAGCACCCGCTGTTCACTGGCTTTTTCACAGCAGATACACTGGCCGTCTTCTTTTGGACTGTCAAATGGAATACACCGGATGGTGACGGACAGATCCTTTTTAATCTGTTCTTCACATGCCTGGGACCCGCACCAGTGGGAGAAAACAAAGGCACCGTTATGGGCGCCTTTTGTGTTTTTATACAGATCATAAAATTCCTGTCTGGTATCGATATTAAAAGTATTGGTTTTCTGAAATGCCAGGGCCCGGTCATACAGATTCTGTTGAATACTGTCCAGAATCTCGGAGATGGTATTGATAAACACCGTTTGGTCCATGCTCTGCTTCCGGCTGGCCGGCATATCCCTGCGGGCCATGAACACGGTGTTGTCGGCAATATCCCTGGGGCCGAGTTCCACCCGGAGGGGAATACCTTTTTTCACCCAGTCCCAGCCCCTGGCACCACCGATATCCCTGTCATCTATTTCCACTTCCACCGGCCGGTCATAAAACTTTTTGGCCTGCAATGCTGCTTTCAGGGATCTGGCGCTCTCCAGCACCGTTGTGTTGTCATCACCTTTTTTGATGATGGGCAGTATCACCACATGGGCCGGGGCGATACGGGGAGGCACCACCAGGCCGTCATCATCTGAATGCACCATGATCATGCCGCCGATCATCCGGGTGGAGGTGCCCCAGGAGGTGGTCCAGGCATACTGCTCCTGGCCGTCTTCGTTCTGGAACCGGATGTCAGAGCCTCTGGCAAAATTCTGGCCCAGAAAATGGGAAGTACCTGCCTGGAGGGCCCGGCGGTCCTGCATCATTGATTCAATACAGGTGGTGTCATCTGCGCCGGGAAATCTTTCTGAAATGGTTTTACGGCCCGTGATTACGGGCATAGCCAGCCGTTCTTCCACAAATCTGGCATACAGATCAAGCATCTGCATGGTTCTTTGCACTGCTTCGTCTTTTGTGGCATGGGCTGTATGTCCCTCCTGCCACAAAAATTCACTGGTTCTCAGAAACATGCGGGTACGCATTTCCCATCGGACAACATTGGCCCACTGGTTCAGGAGGATAGGCAGGTCCCGGTAGGAAGAGGTCCATCTGGACATGGATTCGCCGATAATAGTTTCAGAGGTGGGCCGGACAATCAAAGGTTCAGCCAGTTCGCCGGCCGGCACCAGTTTGCCGTCTTTGCCTTTTTCCAGTTTATGGTGGGTAACCACAGCGCATTCCTTGGCAAATCCCTCCACATGTTCAGCTTCTTTTTCCAGGTAGGACAAGGGAATAAACAAAGGGAAATAGGCATTTTTAACCCCGGTTTTCTTGAATTGGGCATCCATCTGGTTCATGATGTTCTCCCAGATGGCATATCCCCAGGGTTTCATGACCATACAGCCCCTTACCGGTGAATTTTCCGCCATATCCGATGCCTTGATGACCTCTTGATACCACTGGGCGTAATCCTCTTCCCGGGTGGGGGTAATTGCCGTTTTATTCTTTGCTCCCATTCACATCCTCCGAATTTTGCGTCATTTTATCGATTTCATACAGCAGCTGTGTCACAAGCTGGTCCTGGGCCACTTTTTTAAACACCCTGCCTTTTTTAAATATAATCCCTGTGCCGTCAGCGCCGGCAATGCCGATGTCAGCTTCTTTTGCTTCGCCCGGCCCGTTGACCACACACCCCATAATGGCAACTTTAATCTGAGAGTCGCATTCAAGTAAAGCTTTTTCTACATCCTGTGCAATTTTAAACAGATCGATCCTGCACCGGCCACAGGTGGGACAGGAAATGATTTCAGGCCCTCTGTTCCGCAGTCCCAGTGCCCGCAGAATTTCATACCCGGTGCGGATTTCTTCTACCGGATCACGGGTCAATGACACCCGGATGGTATCCCCCAGTCCCTGTGCCAACAGCATGCCGATACCGATGGCGGATTTGGTGATGCCGGCATACAGCCCCCCTGCCTCGGTGATGCCCACATGAAAAGGCACATCGGTTTTTTGGGCCAGCAGCTGGTAGGCGGCCACAGTGCGGGCCACATCCGATGCTTTCAGCGACACCTTGATATCATAAAACCCCAGGTCTTCCAGTATCCGGATATTGGCCAGGCCGCTTTCCTTCATGGCCTGAGGTGTTGCCCCCAGGCGCTTCTCAATCTCTTTTTCCAGAGATCCGGCATTGACCCCTATGCGGATGGAAATCCCATGGGTTTTTGCACAGTCCACTACTTTTTTCACCTTGTGACGGGCCCCGATATTGCCGGGATTGATGCGCAGCGCATCTGCGCCGGACTCAGCCGCAGCCAGGGCCAGCCGGTAATCAAAATGGATGTCTGCAATAACGGGGATGGCCACCTGGTCTTTGATCTGCCGGATGGCACCTGCATCAGCCATTTCCGGCACCGCCACCCGGATGATCTCGCACCCGGCCGCCGCCAGGCTTTTGATCTGGCGGACCGTGGCTGTCACATCCCGGGTTCGGGTATTGGTCATGGACTGGACCGAAACCGGTGCCTCTGATCCCACCGCCACATTACCCACACGGATCTGCCGGGTTTTTCTTCTTTTCTGCACCAATGACATAATGGGTTTCCTGTTCATTTTCCCCGGGCCTGCACCTGACAGGTCACAAAAAACAGATCCGGATGCAGCCTGTTTAAACACGTTTCACATGATGAAGCGTACCACATTTCAATGGAATGGTTCAACCCGGCAGATGGGACGGTATATCATAAAACATATCAGACAGCACTGCCAGGGAACGGTTCAGGTTCTGCCGGTTAAACACCTCCAGGCTCACGGTGCCTTCATAACCTGCCAGCAGACTGCGCACCAGATGCATCTGGGATGGTGCAAGATGATCCAGGCTGGTATGGTCTTTTTTGCCTTTCGGGGAACAGGCAACCCCATGAAGATGGACCAGAGCCAGGCGGTCCTTGAACATTTTAAAACTGTGAGCAAGGTCATAATCATAGAGAAAATGGTGGCCTGCATCAATACAGATACCGACATCATGGGCTTGTGCCAGAGGATGCAGCAGGGCAGGCAAATAATCCAGTGTTTCCAGTGATACCGCCCGGGGATCGCCCAGAAGTGTTATCAGCCGGTCCAGACCATCCCGGGCACGCGCCTGCCAGGCGGTGATGTCTTTTTTATCTCTTTCAAACCCCATTTCCAGATGAAGGGTGTGGGTAAAAGGAGATAATGGAGCACACAGATCCACCACCCGGGCCATGGTATCAGCCGCTTTTTGCCGGTCTTTTGCCGCACTGCTGGTAAGGTTAACATCGGTGGGCAGATGCACATTATACCCCACACCCAGGTCCCGGGACAGACATACCAGTTCGGCAATATCTGCGCGGGTGGGCAGCACGGTTTCAGGGATGCTTTCAAACACCAGCAGTTCAATTTCATCAAAAAAAGCGCCTGTTTTTCGGACATTGGGAACAATATGGTCCGGGTATATGAATGAGGTGGTGCCCAGGCGGAAAAGCCGCTGTGTTTTCATTATACCGCTCCTGGCGTCTGCTGCAGAACAGCCAGGAAAATGGCGGCTGCCAGCCCTGCCACCGCAGCTGCCTGCATGAGCCTGCAGGCAGAACCAATGGCAGATATGTCAGGATCACCAAAGGCTGTCCCGATATAGGGTTTGTCCACCTGTTTGCCATGGTAGATATTCGGCCCGCCCAGGCGGATGCCCAGGGCCCCGGCAAAGGCAGCCTCGGGAAATCCGGCATTGGGGCTTTTGTGCTGCCGGCCCTGGGAAAATCCGATTTTTACCGCCCTGGCACCGGATGCTTCCGGCACAAAAAAGGCAGCTGCCGCAATCACAAAAACCGCCAGTCTGGCCGGAATAAAATTGGCTGCATCATCGATGCGGGCAGATGTCCGTCCGAACAAAAGATACCTGTCATTGTCATATCCCACCATGGAATCCAGGGTGTTGACCATTTTATAGGCCACCGCACCGGGCACCCCCAGCACCAGTGCCCAGAAAAGCGGGGACAAAAACCCGTCCACAAAATTTTCCGCCACTGTCTCCACCGCGGCCCGGGTGATGCCGGATTCATCCAGGGTCCGGGTTTCTCTGCCCACAATCATGGACAGGCTGTGCCGGGCCGCAGGCAGATCCTTTGCCCCAAGGGGCCTGGCCACGGCAAGGGCGGCATCTTTCAGGCTTTTAACGGAAAAACAGTAAAACAGCAGCAGCACCTGGACCCCTGCGCCGAAAACCGGATGGATCCGGCCGGCCGACCAGACCGGGACCAGGACCAGAAAATAGGTGCAACCAATCAAAAAAACAGCAAATACCAGGCCCGCTGTAAACTGATTGATAAAAATCCGCCGAAAACGGGTTTCGAAAAACGCAATGGCCCGGCCCATGTATACCACCGGATGGGGCAGGTTCCCGGGATCACCCAGAAAAAAATCCAGGACAAAGGCGGCCAAAAATATATACCAGGCAGCCTCAACCACGGGCCAGGGCCTTTTGAATGCTGCCGGCCAGGGCCATGTTGGTTTTCCGGTCCTTGAGGGAAAACCGCACATACCGGTGGCCAAGGCCCTTGAAATTGCTGCAGTCCCGGATCAGAATCCGGTCTGTGCCCACCTGCCGGCATACATCGGCAGCGGTATGGTACAGCAGATTTGCCAGAATAAAACAGGTGTGGCCGGATACAGGTACAAGACCCTTCAGGTCTGACACTGCATCCAGAAAGTGTTGTTTTTCTGCGGCAATACAGGCCCGGGTTTTTTCATAAAACGGCGCGATCTGTTCCGGGTGGTCAAATATATCTGTGATCACCACCTGGGCCAGCGCATTGACACTCCATGGCTGGTAATACTGCATGATCCTGTCAACCAGATGTTTTGCCCCGCTTAAAAACCCGGTGCGCAGCCCGGGAATGGTAAAAATTTTAGACATGGAGGACAATACCAGCAGGTTGTCATATGATGTGTCAGGTATCAGCGAAATGTCGCCGGCCCGCTCCACAAAAGGAAGATAAGATTCATCCACCACAAAACACACATCAGGATGCCGGCGTGCCAGGGTGGTGATGAACTCTTTTTCCACCAGCACCCCGGTGGGGTTGTTGGGGTTGCAGATAAATACCAGATCAGCCCGGGCAGCCATGTCAGACACCGATTTTAGATCAGGTAAAAACCCTTGGGCTTCTCTGGCCATGCAGAAACCGGGTGCAATGCCGTGCATGGCGCAGGCATCTGCATAATCAGCATAGGTGGGTCCCAGGATCACCACTTTTTTCGCATCCAGGGCCTTGGGGAGGGTATAGATAAACCAGGTGGTGCCGCTGCCGGCGATCACGGTGTCCGGATCAATACCATGGTACCGGGCAAACCCTGAGGCCATGGACCGGGCGTCCGGCTCAGGAAGCGCATGGATGGCTGACAGATTTCTCTGTATAACGGTTTTGATCCGTTCCGGGGGCCCAAGCGGATTGAGATTGGCGCTCATGTCGATGATGTCCTCTGCAGAACATCCCAGTTCCTGTGCCAGTGCTGCGGTGTTGCCGCCATGGCCGATAATCATGTTACTATCCTTTTCACACAAAGGCGGCGCCGCAGCCCAGAAACAAAACTGCTTCCAGCAGTTCTGTCATGGCCCCGAGCATATCCCCTGTGATACAGTTCATCTTTTTTTTGTAAAACCATAAAATACCCAGACAGCTGATGCCGAACAACAGGTTCAGAACCAGGCCGTTATACCCCAAAAATACTGATAAAAACAGGGGGATCAGGCAATAGACAAAATCTTTTGGTCCCAGGGCAGTGGCAAACAGGTCCAGACCGGTGCCGGTACCGGTGCGGCCATATGATAGAAACCGGATGCCGAAAATCATGGATGCCCTGGCATAGGCAGGCACCAGCAGCAGAACCAGCAGGGCCTGACCAGTGCCGAAAGCCGTTTTCACCGCATAAATTCCTGCCACCTTCATGGCCAGAACACAGACCACGGCCACAAGTCCCATCATGCCGGTACGGCTGTCTTTCATGATCTCCAGGGCCCGCTGCCGGGACCTGTGGCTGAAAATGCCGTCTGCTGTATCCCCCAGGCCGTCCAGATGAAACGCACCGGTGAGTATCACCAGGCAGAGCACATCTGCGAGAGCCGCCACAGGCAGAGGCCACAGCCGGGAAGCTGCAAGATCGGTGAGCATAAGCAGGCTTCCCAGTATAAGGCCTGTCACCGGGAAAAACCGGATCATGCCCATGGGAGAATAGGCAGCGTGCCGGCCGGCCGGCAAAATCGTCAAAAACAAAAGACAGGACTGCAGATCTCTGATAAACCCGTTTGTTTTGGGGGCGTTCATGCATCCCCTTTTGTGGTGGAAAAAAACACCCCCCTGGCCTGGGTTCTGGAAGTAATGCTTCCTGCTGCCAGAAGTTCGGCCAGCAGCAGATCGATCTTTTTTGGCGGCAGTCCCAGAATGGCGGCCAGATCCTCTCTGGTGCAGGGCCTGCGGTGTATGGTTTCCAGAACCGCAGAAGCAGGATCTGCCGTCTTTATGCTTTTGGTGCCGGTGCCTGCCCGGGCAATGATCTCCACATTTTTTTCATCCAGGATACGGATCACCCGGTCCAGCTCCTCAGGGGATGCCGGCCTGAGGGAGGAAACCGTGCCCGGCCGGTCAAGGGTGTTGAGCTGCACCCGGTGGGGCTGTATCTTTCTGATGGCTGCCTTGAGCAGCTGCAGTTCTTCTCTGGTATCGTTCACCCCCGGCAGAATGAATATTTCCAGCCAGATCTCGCCGGAAAAATCTGCGGCAAATCCGGCAATACCCGCTACAATTTCTGCCGGCTGGATACCGGAACAGGGCTGGTTGATGCGGCTGAATACCCTTGGAGATACCGCATCCAGAGACGGTACCACAATATCGGCGAAGGCCAGGTCGTCCCGTACCCCGGGATCAGACATCAGGGTGGCATTGGTGAGCACAGCCACCCGGATGTCCGGCTTGTTTTTTTTGATATGGGCAATCACCTGTCCCAGGGCCAGGTTGAGGGTGGGTTCTCCTGATCCGGAAAAAGTAATGTAATCCGGGTCATCATTGTGTGCCCAGTAATGGTCCAGTTCCCGGCACACGGTGTCACAGGAAACATACGCTTTGCGTTCTTTTGTCAGCGAAGTTGTACTGCCGCATTCACAATACACACAGTTGAGGCTGCAGATCTTGTGGGTTACCAGATCCACCCCCAAAGATATTCCCAGGCGCCGTGACAGCACCGGGCCGAACAAATGCTGGTATCTCATATGCTATTTTCCTGATTTGATAGTAACACAGATTCCGGCCACGGTGAGCACCACCTGGTCTGCAGCCTCTGCCATATGCTGGTTCACCAGTCCGGCCATATCCCGGAACCGTCTTGCCAGACTGTTTTCCGGTACAATCCCGTACCCCACTTCATTGGTGACCAGAAATACCGGACAGCTGGTCCTGGAAAGGACCTGGATGGTCTGGTCCATATATTGCTGAACCGCTGCTTCATCCATTTCCAGTGCCAGCATATTTGCGGTCCACAGGGTCAGGCAGTCCACCAGGATCACATCTGCCGTCTGCGCCTGGGCAGCGATTTTTTCATGGATATGCACCGGCTCCTCAATGGTCTGCCAGTTATCTCCCCGCTGGGCCTGGTGGGCAAGGACCCTTTTTTCCATTTCCCGGTCCTCAGGCACGGATGTGGCCAGAAATATCTTTTTACTGCCCGGAACAGCATTGGCCGCATCCAGGGCGTACCGGCTCTTGCCACTTCTGCAGCCGCCGATGATCAGGGTTAAACAATGTTTGTCTGTCACAGTATATTTGGTTCCTTTGCTGGATATCCGGTTAAATCGGTCTAAGATACCGTATCCATAAGCAAAGATGCAACCAAAAAAAATTGGGCCTTTGGGGTTTACAATATATTATGTTTCATGTAAACAATGAAAACCCTATCCATTGCATGATGCTTTATGGTTTAAAGGAGGCAGGCGTGATTAACCGAAGTACCATCAATTTACTTGGCCTGAAACCCGTAACCCGCAGCATGTGTTACGATTTTTATGTGAAAATCAATTCCGAGCTGGAAACAGCCGATGCCATAAAAGAATCAGTTTCCTGGTGGCAGGACAACAAATACAAACTCAATGAACTCTGGTGGGTGCTCAATTATTATTCTGAATCTTTGGATCCGGAACGTAATCTGCGGGCATATGTGGAACAGCACCTGGATGCCCTGGCCCTGGAAAAAACAGCAGCCATGGAAACCGTACTGGAAAATGCCGGCGCGGCAGCAGAACCCCGTGTACTGGAGCAGGCCTGAATATCCGGCGTTGATCCAGAATAACCACCAGCCGCTGAAATCATCACACCGGGGTTTTGTCTTCGTCACCGGAGCTGGAACCCCAGATATCGATATTCTGCTTTTTCTTCAGATTTCAGGCCGTCAACGGCCTGTTTTTCCTGTTCATTCCCTGTCATGGAATACCCACTTTTTTGCACATGCATTTTATGCAATAATACGTTTAAGGTACGCACCATTCCGGATTTTTGGATATAACCGCAACAATAATTGCCATTGGCAGATGCACACGTTACAGGAAACGCCTTTATGAAATCCCTTGAAGAAATTTCTCTGCTGTATGAAATCAGTGAGGCACTGAATCAGCACATGGACATGAAAAAATCTTTGTTCAAGGTTCTGGGTGTTTTATCCGAGTCCATGAACCTTGTCCGGGGCATTATTTTTTTGACCAACCGGGAAACCGGAGAAATACGCATTGAAATCGCCCATGGCATTTCAGAGGAAACCACCCGCCAGATAAAATACATTCCCGGCGAAGGTATCATCGGCAAGGTGGTGGAATCCGGCAAATCCGCTGTGGTGCCCCGCATCAGCAAAGAACCGTTGTTTCTGGACAAGACCCATTCCAGAAACCTCTCCCAGGGGCAGGACTATTCCTTTATCTGCGTGCCCATAAAAAAAGAAAACCAGGTAGTGGGTGCCATCAGTGCGGACCGGCCCTTTGAGGGAAAACACTCTTTGCAGCAGGGGGAAAAACTGTTGACTGTGGTGGCGGCAATGCTGGCCCATCATGTGATCAATATCGAAAACGTGCGCCTGGAAAAAGAACGGCTGAAGTCGGAAAATCTCCGGCTGAAAACCGAGCTGGAAAACCGGTACAGTTTTTCCAATATTATCGGCAACTCCAACAAAATGCGTGAAGTGCTTCAGATGATATCCCAGGTGTCATTTTCATCAGCCACTGTCCTGATCAGGGGAGAAAGCGGTACAGGCAAGGAACTGGTGGCCAATGCCATCCATTATAATTCAGAGCGCCACCACAAACCCTTCATCAAAATCAATTGCGCAGCCATCCCGGAAAATCTCATAGAAAGTGAGCTGTTCGGCCATGAAAAAGGCGCATTTACAGGCGCATCCCACCTGAAAAAAGGCAAGTTTGAAATTGCAGATCAGGGTACTGTTTTTCTGGATGAGATCGGCAACATGGCCCTGGGTGCCCAGGTAAAGCTGCTGCGGGTACTCCAGGAAAAAGAATTTGAACGGGTGGGGGGATACAAACCCATCAAGACAGATGTGCGCATCGTTGCCGCCACCAATGCCAATCTTGAAGAAATGGTCCAGCAGGGCAGGTTCAGAGATGACCTGTATTTCCGGCTCAATGTATTTCCCATTTACATTCCCAGCCTGCGCATGCGCAAAACCGATATCATCCTTCTGGCAGACCATTTTCTGGAAAAATACCGCAAAGAACATGGCAAGGACATCAAGCGCATCACCACTCCGGCCATTGACATGATGATGGAATACCACTGGCCCGGGAATGTCAGAGAGCTGGAAAACTGCATTGAACGTGCGGTGATACTGTGTAACGAAGGCGCGGTGCATTCCTATCACCTGCCGGCCACCCTCCAGACCGGAACCGATTCCAAAACCCTGCCCCAGTCTCTGGAAACCGCTGTGGCCGGACTGGAAAAGGAAATAATCATGGATGCCCTGAAAAACACCAGAGGCAATATCAAAAAGGCAGCCCGGCTCATCCAGATCACGGTGCGCAAGTTTTCCTACAAAGCTGCCAGATATAATATCAATTACAAGGATTTTCGATAAAAGGAGATGCTGCAATGAAAATGGAAGGCTATATCAGGGCCATTGCAGGCCTGTTCATACTGGTATCTTTAGGCCTTGGGCACTGGATTTCCCCCTACTGGTACCTGTTCACCGCTTTTGTGGGGCTGAACCTGCTGCAGTCTGCATTCACCGGGCTGTGCCCCATGGAAGCCATCCTGGAAAAAGTGTTCAAAATTCCAAAAACCTGAACAATGCCGCTATAATTTTTTAAGCAGGGTTTTACGGTCTATTTTCAGTATCTTTAAAGCCTTTGTCTTGTTTCCCCCGGTCTGGGCAAGCACCTCCCTGACATATTTTGTGGTCATTTCCGACAGGCTCAGGGTAACATTTTTTTCCGGCGATATGGTGGTTTTCATTGCCGCCGGAAATGCAGCACTGTCCATATATTGGGTATCATGCATGATCAGGTGCCGGTGTATCAGGTTTTCAAGCTCTCTGACATTTCCGGGCCAGGCATAATTTTTCAGGGCTGCAATGGCATTTTGTGTGAGCTTCGGTTCTTTTTTTCCCAGCTGTTTTGCATACTTCACAATAAAATGTTTTGCCAGCAGCAGAATATCATCGCCCCGCTCCCGCAGTGGTGGAATATCAACCGTAATCACATTGATACGGAAAAACAGATCCTGGCGGAACAGACCTTTTTCAACCAGATCTGCCAGTTTTTGGTTGGTGGCTGCCATAATCCTGACATCTGCAGTGGTCTGCCGGGTTTCTCCCACCCTGGTATATTCTTTTTCCTGGAGTACCCTGAGCAGTTTTCCCTGGAGCTCACAGGGCAGTTCACTGATTTCGTCCAGAAAAAGGCATCCGTTTTCAGCTGCCCTGAAAAACCCTTTGCTGTCCTGGGTCGCCCCGGTAAACGCCCCTTTTACATGGCCGAACAACTCACTTTCAAAAAGGGCCGGGGGAACACCCGGGCAGTTGAAGGGAATAAAGGGATACACAGCCCGGGTGTTATGGTTGTAGTGAATGGCCCTGGCCACCAGTTCTTTTCCTGTTCCGCTTTCTCCCTGTATCAGGACAGTGGCGTCATTTTCCCCGGCTTTTTGTATGGTGGCAAACAGGTGCTGCATTTTTTCAGACTGTCCGATGATACCGAACCGGGACCAGGTGTCAGCATAAAGCACACCAGGATCGATCCTGCGCTCTTCGTATCTTTTTATGCATTTTGCCACGGTATCCATCAGTTCCGTATCAGTGAAGGGCTTGGTGATATATTCATCTGCCCCCTGTTTCAGGGCTGACACAGCCCCTTTGATGGACCCGTATCCTGTAAGCATGATAATCCCCAGGTCCTGGAAATTATCCCGGGCGTATTGGATCATTTCCAGTCCGGTGAGCCTGGGCATCTTGTAATCAGTGATCAGCAAATCAATAGCCTGAGCGGAAAGCACACCAACAGCATCTTCCACATTATGGACAACAAAAACACGGTACCCTTCAGATGCAAGGTTTCTCTGAATGACTTCACAGGTGATCTTATTGTCATCCACGACCAGAATCTGCGCCTTTGTTTTTTTTTCCGGCATCAATCGATCTCCAGGGGCAAAGATATTTCAAAAACACTGCCTTTTTCAGGCGCACTGCTGACCTTGATATCACCATCATGGTTTTTGATGATTCCGTACACTACAGAAAGTCCCAGACCGGTGCCCTGGTCCACATCCTTTGTGGTAAAAAACGGCATAAACGCACTGCTGATATTCTCATCCGGTATCCCGATCCCGGTATCTTCAATGGAAAAAATTGCTTTGTCTGCAGCCTTTTTTACGGTAAGTGTGATTTTTCCGCCGTTTTTCATGGCCTGCACAGCATTGATGGTCAGATTGGTAACCACCTGCTTTATCTGGTTGGCATCTGCCATGACAAACACATCTTCAAAAAATCTCTTTTCAAGGGTGATACCTTCTCTGGCACACCGGGCCGCAAGAAAAGTGAGGCTGTTTTCAATCACCTGGTTCAGACATATTTTTTCTTTGCGCACAGGGGCGTTACGGGAAAACTCCAGCAGTTTTGTAATAATTTCCCGTGAATACATCACACATTCCTGGATTCGGGTCAGATCGTTTCTTGCCTGTTCGGGCAGATGGGACAACTTGAGTGACAGCTGGGCCAGGCCCAGAATATTGCCCAGGGGTTCGTTTAATTCATGGGCCACACCGGCTGCCAGACGGCCGATGGTGGCCAGACGGTCATTGTGCAGCAATTGTTTTTGAATTATTTTTCTGGCTTCATCATCTTTTTGCTTTTTCATATAAAAACTGATGATGTTGGCAATACCCTTGAGCAGATTGCGTTCTTCGCTTAAAAATGGATCTTTTTTTCCGGCAGCGGCATCCGGGTGATAATACACATCTATGCCCCCTGCAGCCTCATTGTCAATATATATATTTTCTGTCTGGCATATATCTGATTCACAAAAATCAGGTGACAGATAAATGGTTTTTCTGAACCGGATCCGGGCGCAGCAGTTGTGGGAAAACTGCCACCCTGTGGGAATGATATGAACAATTTTTTTCAATGCAGCAGTGGTATTTCTTTCCAGAACCACACACTGGGCAACCTGGTATAAGCAGTTAAGTTCTTTTACCCGTTCTTTTTCATTGGTTTGCACCTGCTGGTATGCATCATAAAACTGCTGCAGTTTTCTGTTCTGTTTTTCAAGAGCGGCAATCTTTTTTTGCATGTCATCTGTATTCTTCACAGCACATCACCGGGTTAATATTTTCCTGCAGACAGCAGGTTTCCAGGTTTTCACAATTGCTGCAGATATTTTTTTGATACGATGCTTTGGCTGCAAACGGTGGTTCTGTGATATCGCCAATGGGTTGTGCACATGCCCCTTCCGGACAGGTGCATGAAAATTCTTCACAAAAAATTATGGGCCTGGGATTATTTTTCATAAAATAACATTGTCCTGCATGGATACAATTGCCACAAAGACCTGATAAAACATTTTTTTCCAACATGCTGACTCCTTTATCTTTGGTTGGGTTACCCCAGCCATACAGGCAAAGAGCATGCCAGAAATAAAATTTCACAAAAAGGCTTATATTACAACAGGTTGTTGAATTTTACATACGGTGTTGCCGGCACAGATCTGTGGAAACTTTCCAGAGGTATGGATTTTTTCCATACTGTGCACCAGGTCTGGGCCAGGTCTTTTCTATGGTCCGGATTTTTTGGCCGGCTCCTGGTTTATGCTGTAATCTGTTTTGTTTGACAAATCGTTGAAAGGGTCACCTTCTGATACCATCTGGTCCAGAAGGGGTTTTTCGCCTTTCACGGGCAGCCGTCCGGTAAGGGTTGCCAGGACCACCTGCCGGCCGTTCTGGTTTGTAAAGACGGCCTCGGCCTCGGCCCGGCCGCTTTCCCGGACACTGGTCAGGGTGACCCGGCACTGGATGGTATCTTTGAAATAGACCGGATACAAAAATTTGAAGGTCATGCCTGTGGCCAGCCATCCCACCTGGCCCCCGAATTCGCAGATCATTCCCCCCACCAGAAGCCCGTGGCAGATCAGGCCATTGAATCCTTTGGTCCGGGTCCAGCGGTCATCATAATGCACCGGGTTGTAATCCCGGGTCAGATCACCGAAATCCCGGGTTTCTTTTTGTGAAAACTGCCGGGTGAAACAAAATGTATCACCCGGCTGTAATCCCTGAACTGCACGTTCCCGCAGCGGATTGGCCATAGATACCTGCTTTTGTTACGGGGTGGACCGGGCCAGGGACCCGGCTGTCATAAGTTTTTCAGAATACAGTGCAATTGTTTTGGCAAACCGTTTTTTTTCCGAAGAAGCAATCGGTTTTGTATTGGTTTGCGGAATTTTCAAGGGATTGACCGGACTGCCGTTTTTCACCACCCGGAAACACAGATGGTATCCTGTGGCAAGGCCTGTTTTTCCCACATATCCAATAACAGCTCCCTGGAAAACAGATGCACCCTTTTTCAGGCCCGGGGCATATTTATTCATATGATAATAACTGGTTTCATACCCGTTACTGTGGTGGATGGTCATATACCGGCCCATGGTCTTGTTATAGGCCATTTTGGTGATAATGCCGTCGGCAACGGTTTTTATAGGGGTGTTTTTCGGGGCTGCATAATCTACGCCGGGATGGGGCCGGCTGGTTTTTAAAATCGGATGCAGCCGGCTGGCGGAAAAATAAGAGGTGATTTTAGAAAAATTCACCGGAGATTTTAAAAATGCCTTTTGCAGGGATTGGCCGTTTACATCATAATATCCGGCATGGCCGTCTGTATCTGTGAACAAAAATGCTTTGTGGGCCTGCCCTTTGTTAAAAAACACAGCTGCCAGGATATTGCCGTATCCCTGGAAAGCATCATCGCGGAACCGTTGTTCCACCAGGATCTGAAACCGGTCCCCGGGCTGGATGTCTTTTGCAAAATCAATGTCCCAGGCAAAAATATCTGCCAGCTGCCCTGCCAGGGAGGTGCCGTGTCCGGCTTTTTTTACAGCCGCAAAAATACTGGATGCAATGTGAACCGATATCACCTCCTGCCGGATATCATACGCAATGGGAACTTTTC
>Ga0102943_1001182_pt1 | contig 16574 bp, 12 predicted proteins | sample SalPonC_black_MG_FD_78174 | JGI IMG/M metagenome (GOLD analysis project Ga0102943, IMG submission 78174) | Salt pond soil microbial communities from South San Francisco under conditions of wetland restoration - Salt Pond MetaG... | ecosystem: Environmental > Aquatic > Marine > Intertidal zone >...
ATATCAAAAACAGCGACTGCATCCTCATCATGGGCAGCAATGCCGCTGAAAATCATCCGGTTTCCTTTAAATATGTCACCCAGGCAATGGAAAACGGGGCCAAACTGATCAGCGTGGATCCCAGATTTACACGGACATCGGCGAAAGCCGATATTTATGCGGCGTTACGTTCCGGAACAGACATCGCCTTTCTCGGCGGCATGCTCAAGTATATTCTGGACAATGATCTGTACAACAAAGCGTATGCTGCAGCCTATACCAATGCCGGTTTTATTGTGGGCAAAAAATTCGGGTTTGATGACGGGTTGTTTGCCGGATACAGCAAAAATGACAAAGGACCGGGCATGGGCCGTTACGACAAGTCTGCCTGGGCTTTTGAAATGGATGATGAAGGCGTTCCCAGGGTGGATAGAAGCCTTTCCCATGACCGCTGTGTGTTTCAGCTGCTTAAAAAACACTTCAGCCGGTATGATCTGGACACGGTTTCCCAGGTCACCGGCACACCCAGGCAGGATCTGCTGGCGGTTTACAAAACCTATGCCGCCACCGGTGCCAGGGGAAAAGCCGGCACCATCATGTATGCCATGGGCTGGACCCAGCATACGGTGGGGACCCAGAATATTCGGACCATGGCGATCATCCAGCTGCTGTTGGGCAACATGGGGGTTGCCGGCGGCGGGGTCAATGCCCTGAGAGGGGAATCCAATGTTCAGGGATCCACGGACCACTGCCTGCTGTGGCACATCTGGCCCGGCTATCTCAAGACCCCCCGGGCCTCCAACACCAGCCTGGATGCCTATAACGCCAAATGGACACCGGAAAGCAACGATCCCCTGTCTGCCAATTGGTGGGCCAATTATCCCAAATATTCGGTCAGCATGCTGAAATCCTTTTTCGGGGATGCTGCCACCCCGGACAACCAGTTCGGGTATAACTGGCTGCCCAAAGTGGATGATGACAAGGTTTATTCCTGGTTTGACCTGTTTGATGCCATGTACCAGAAAGATATCAGGGGATTTTTTGCCTGGGGCCAGAACCCGGCCTGTTCCGGTGCCAATGCAGCCAAGATCAGAAAAGCCATGGGAAATCTCGACTGGATGGTGAACGTCAATATTTTTGACAATGAAACCGGATCATTCTGGAACGGCCCTGGTGCGGACCCCAAAAAGATACGGACCGAGGTGTTTATGCTGCCGGCCAGTGTCTCGGTGGAAAAGGAGGGGTCCATCACCAATTCCGGCCGCTGGATGCAGTGGCGGTACCAGGGACCCAAACCCCTGGGCAACAGCCGGCCTGACGGGGATATCATCCTGGAGCTGGGACATTGGATCAAAAAAGCATATGCAGGCAGTGGTGTATCCCCTGAGGCGATCAAAAACCTGAAATGGGATTATGAGAGCAACGGGGCGTATGACCCCCACAAAGTGGCCAAAGAGATCAACGGGTATTTTACAAAAGATGTCACTGTCAAGGGCAAGCTGTGTAAAAAAGGCACGCTGGTCCCCAGTTTTGCCTGGCTCCAGGCAGATGGTTCCACCTCTTCGGGCAACTGGCTCTATTGCAACTCCTATACGGAAAAGGGCAACATGTCTGCCAGGCGGTCACAAAAAGATGCTGAAAACAACATCGGCCTGTATCCGGAATTTGCCTGGTGCTGGCCGGTCAACCGCCGGATTATTTATAACCGGGCATCAGTGGACCCCAAGGGACAGCCCTGGGATAAAAAAGACTGGGTGGTCAAATTCGCCGGGGAAGTCAAAGACGGAAAATATGTATCCCAGAAGTGGGTCGGGGATGTGCCGGACGGTGGCTGGTATCCCCTTGAAAATCCGGACGGCTCCAAAAGAGATGATGCCCGGCACCCGTTTATCATGAGAAAACACGGCCATGCCCAGATTTTCGGGCCGGGCCTGGCGGACGGTCCTTTTCCCGAACATTACGAGCCCCTGGAATGTCCCATTGAAAAGAACCTGTTCAGCTCCCGGATGATGAATCCCACAGCCGTGGTATACCAGTCCGATGCAGATGCCCATGCCACCTGTGATCCGCGGTTTCCCTTTGTGGGAACCACATACCGGGTGACAGAACACTGGCAGACCGGTTTGATGACCCGGACCCAGGAATGGCTCATGGAGTTGCAGCCCTCGGTGTTCGTGGAAATGAGCGAGGAGCTGGCCGCACTTCGGGGTATTGAAAACGGGGAACGGGTCAAGGTGTCCAGTGCCCGGGGCAGTCTGGAATGTACCGCCATTGTCACCCGGCGGTTCAAACCGTTCCAGATCGGCTATGCCACAATTCACCAGGTGGGAATTCCCTGGCATTATGGCTGGAGATGGCCTGCAAGCGGCGCGGAAGAGAGCGCGAACCTGCTGACACCTCCTTCCGGAGACCCCAATACCCGGATTCCGGAAAGCAAGGCCTTTATGGTCAATGTCGCTAAACTCTAAAGGAGGTGAATCTGTCATGACTATGTCAATTTTGATCGATACGACTGTCTGCACCGCGTGCAGAGCCTGCCAGGTGGCATGCAAACAGTGGCATGACCTGCCGGCCGAACAAACCACCAACACCGGTGGATTTCAGAACCCTGAAAATCTTTCCTTCTTCACCTATAAACTGGTGAGGATGAATGAAACTATCATTGATGATAAACTGCAATGGCTCTTTTTTCCGGATCAGTGCCGGCATTGTGAAGATGCTCCCTGCCTGGAAACCGCGTTTGATGAACAGGCGATTTACCGGGATTCCGTGACAGGGGCGGTTATTTATACCGGCCAGACCAGGAGACTGGATGCGGAAGAGATCAACTACTCCTGTCCCTATGATATTCCCAGAAAAGGACCTGACAGCATCCTGGCCAAGTGTGATTTCTGTAACGACAGAATCCATAACGGACTTGCACCGGCCTGTGTCACGGTCTGTCCCACCGGGGCCATGCAGTTCGGCACCCGGAAAAAGATCCTGGCGGAAGCAGCCGAACGTCTGGAAAAAGTGAAAAAGAAATTTCCCGGGGCAGCGCTGCTGGATCCCGAGGTGACCAATGTGATTTATTTGGTGGCATTTGATCCGGCCCTGTATGCCAAAAATGCCGTGGCAGCCACCCGGCAGCCGGCGGGGATATCCCGCCAGGTGGCCCTGCGGCGGATGATGGGCCCTGTGGCGCGCATGATGCGCATCTGATGTTAACCTCCGCCTGCCCGGGAAACCGGCAACATTTTTCCCCGGGCAGGCACCACCCTGTTTAAAGGACCCATTTATGAACGTCAGTAAACAGATGATCACAACCGCGGATATTATCAAGCAGGTACGGCCAGCCTATGCCGCTATCCTTGATTTTTATTCCCGGGTGTTTGCGGCCCAGGAAAAAAGCAAAGAAACGATCCGCATCCCGCCCATTCAGATGGATCAGGATCTGTTGGAAATCCGGAAAAAAAATGGGCTGCCCCTGATCGATCCGTCTGAATTCAGCATCGACCGGGATGCGGCTGTAGCGCTTTTCATGGATATCTGTGATCTGGCCCTGGATCGGGCACCCCACCTGGCAGAAGATGCAGCTGTCATGAAAACAGGGGTGCAGGATGGCCGGATAGATCCGGAGGCCCTGTTTTCCGCCCTGCTGGACAGCCGGTTTGAACCATTGGAACAGACGGCACAGGCGGCTGGTGTGTCTGTACAACACTTGTCCATGATGCTTTTCTTGTGCATGGCCCCCTGCATCGAAACCGCAGCCCAGCAGCTGGGGGGTCAGCTGGAACCGCAAACCAGCCTGAAAAACGGGACCTGTCCGGTGTGCGGCAACGGTCCGAACATGGGATTCCTGGATGATACCGGTTCCCGGCATCTGATCTGCTGTTTCTGTCACCACACCTGGCAGGTCCGGCGGATGGGCTGTACGTTTTGCGGCAATCAGGATATGGAGCACCAGGGATATTTTTTCAGTGACCAGGAAAAAGAATACCGGGTCAACTGTTGTGATCACTGCCATAACTATATCAAGGTGGTGGATTTGCGGCATCTGTTCAGGGATTTTTTTCCGAAACTGGAAATGGCCGCCACCCTTCATCTGGATATGCAGGCAACAGAAAAAGGATATAAAGGGCATGCGTTACCAACATAATACAGGCAGAATACTGAACCGTACCATACTTGCCATTCTGGTGATGGCCGCCGGTGCTGCCTGCATCATTCGTCCGGGAATCTGCAGCCAAAGATCCGGGTCCCTGGACTTTGATCTGCCGGTACCTGAAGAATCCCTTCAACAGGCTTATCTCGGGGTCCAGGGACGGGACCGGTTTACCCTGGGACAGATTGCTGCCCGGGTGGTGATCGTTGAAATTTTTTCCATGTACTGCCCCATCTGTCAGCGGGAAGCTGCGGATGTGAATGCATTGTTTGACCGGATTCGGCAGGACCCCCAGCTCAGTGAACAGGTAAAACTCCTGGGTATCGGAGCAGGCAATTCTGCTTTTGAAGTCTCTTTTTTCAAAAAAAAATACCATATCGAATTCCCACTCTTTGCCGATGGTGATTTTCAGTTGCACAAACAGATCGGGGAGGTGAACACCCCCCATTTTTTCGGGTTGAAAAAGCTGGAAAATGGAGATATGGAGCTGTTTTTCAGCCGGTCCGGTGAAATTGAAGATGTGGAAACATTTTTGCAAACCCTTTTAAAAGAATCCGGGGTGACACTGCAGCCATGAAAAAAAATCTATGGATTGTCGGTTTATGCGTGATAGGGATACTGGCGGCTTCCGCATATGCTTTTGGCCGGTCCAGTGCTTTTGGGGACAAAATATTTGATTTCGGCCATATGAAGTCCCTAGACAGCGATACGAAACTGTCGGAGGGGGACGCTGCACCGGATTTTGACCTGCCCGCCATTTCCGGAAACCGGGTACGACTGTCTGAATACCGGGGTAACCGCCATGTAATGCTCACCTTTATCCCGGCTGCCTGGACCCCTGTATGCTCCGATCAGTGGCCGGGATACCATATTGCCCGGGAGCTTTTTGAAGACCTGGATACGGTTGTGATCGGGATCAGCTGTGACAATCTGCCCAGTCTCCATGCCTGGATTCTGGAGATGGGCGGTGTATGGTTTGACGTGGTTTCGGATTTCTGGCCCCATGGAAAGGTCAGTGATGCATACGGGGTGCTCCGTTCGGACGGAATGTCCGAGCGGGCCGTGTTTATCATTGACAAGACCGGTATCATCCGGTTCATTCATCTGGAAGATATCAATGCCCGTCCGGATCTGGGGGTTCTCATTCAGGCACTGGAAGAACTGACACCCTGATACAGCAGACAAGCCTTCATGGTATAGCGGGACACTTCAGTGCAAACCTGCCCGGGACTTCAGTGCAGGGCCTGATCAGGGCTTTCAGGATATCATGGAAAGGATATGGATGGTCTGTTTTTCCGGTCCCGCACCCAGGTCCTGTTCCAGCCGGTCCCGGAACCGGTGGAACAGATCCACGGCTGCCTGGCGCCGTCCGGTATCGGCGTAAAGAATCATCAGGTTGCGGCAGGCCCTTTCCGAATAAGGGTCTTGTTCCAGGAGCCGGTGCCAGACTTCCACAGCGGCATCCAACTGGTCCAGCTCTTCATGCAGCCGGGCTTTTTTGGGCAGCAGTTCCAGATACTTCAACCGGAAATACGCCCGTTTCTGCTCCACCTCTTCCAGATAAAGATCGTCTGCAAAAAAATCTCCCCGGTATACCGACAGTGCCCGGTCATAATATGCAAGGGCCTGTTCATAATCTGTGGCTGCTTCATGGCGGCTGGCGGTCTGTGCATAAGCGGTGAACAGATCAATATCCAGGCGGACCAGGTCCGGGTCCAGGGAAACAAGCCCGGCCTTCTGAAAAATATAGGCGTAACCAAAGACAGCATGGGGGACGGGCTCCAGTGCTTTGCGAACCCGGTGCAGATTGGTTTTAAAGTTTTTCTCTCCCGCCTTTGGTCCGGCATCCGGCCACAGGTCGTTCACCAGGATCTCTTTGGGAATATCCTGCAATCCTCTGAGCACCAGAGATTTGAGCAGCATCAATGGTTTTTGTCCGCCAAACCGGTTTTTGTCCAGAAGGTCCGACCCCAGATAGAGTTCAAAATGCCCCAGGGTGTTGATTCTTAGAACGGGCAGCATGGCCTTGTAAACCGGTCGCAGCCGGCGCATTGCGGCTGCCTTTTCCCGGGCGTTCGATCCGGCCAGCAGGTCCGCCATCGCAGTTTCAATGATTCGGGCCGGATAGGTGGTCAACAGTGATCTCTGGTAGGCTGTATCAGATATTTTTCCCCCGGATGCTGCATGAATCACCAGGCAGGAGGCGATCATCATGGGGCCGGCCGTGGGAAAAAACAGATGCCGGCCGGCCATCGCCTTTTCCAGGCCTTTTTCAACCATGGACAGTGCCCCTGTTTTTTGGTCAAGCCGCCAGCGTGTCAGGCCTAAGCCCAGGCAGGCTTCGGCATATACAAGGTCAAATGCCGTGGGTTCAAAAAAGGCAAGAACATCCAGAAAATCGGTTTCTGCCTGGTCCAGATCATTGGTTTCACAATGGATCATGCCGGCCAGATGCCGGGTGAGAAAATGCTGGATACGGCCTTTTTTTTGTGGATCAAACTCTTTGAGTGCCAGGTGAATAAAGGTTTTGGCCCTCTCATACCTGTGTTCGTGAAAAAAGCTTAAAGCATTGATCCGATGGGAAAGACCTGTGTAGAAATCGTTTCCCTCCAGAACAGCAAAATCGTTCAAATGATCCGCCAGGCCGCGGGCATCTGCAAATTGGCCGGTGTATACAAAATACAGGGCCTTGACCTCCACAAATCCGGGATAAAGAAAGATCAGGCCAAAGGTATCAATATCGGTTTCAGACAGTTCCAGCAGTCTGCGGGCCTCTTCAAATTCCCGGATCTGCAGTGCAAAGTTGATGTCAACAATGCGCTTCAACGCCCGGTATTCCGGGTTCAGTCCTTCACGGGTCATCCGGCTGATCCGAAGGAGGGTCTGTCTGGCCAGGGACAGATCTCCGGATTGGACATAGGCATACGTCATGATGATCAGGGCATTCAGGGCAATTGTCTGGTCATTGATCTGCTGGGCCATGAGCACGGCATTCCGGCAGGCAGACACCCCTTTTTTGAAATTGGCATAACCGGCGATATACCCCAGGCCGATCTGCTGGAGCAGCAGGGCCCTGGCCCAGGGATACCGCTGGGTTGCACGTATGGACAAAAGCAGCTGCTCGCCTTTGTGAATCCATTTCAACACCACTGCAGCGGGTTCCCGGACAAAAACGGCCCCTTCGATGAGATAGCCTATGGTCAACAGCATGCCTTTGGTGTCCCGGGTGTTTTCAAACATCTTTCGGGCAGCCCGGAAACGCTGGATGTTTTTCTTTCCGCCTTTGATCCGCCGGACTATGGCGGAAAAAAAGAGCAGCCAGGGATCCGGTTCAATCCGGTCCAAAGGCAGCTGAAGTATCCATTCTTCCAGAGCTGGTATCCTGCCTGTGATAATACAGTCCGTACCCCTGGTTTTGATGATTTTGATGATGTCATCAAAGGCCCGGGCCCTGACGAAACAGGGGATGGCGGATACAGGGTCTCGTTTTTCCCAGAACACCCTGCCGACTGTCTTGTTGAGCTGTTCAAAGTGGTCTTTGCCTTTGGATTTGAGAAGCTGGTCAACCAGAAATTCTTTGAACAGCTGGTGGTACGTGAACCAGGGGGGCTGGCTGCCGGTGTCGATGCGCTGGATGAACAGATGCCTTTTTTCAAGTTCGCAGAGAATGGTCAGCATCCCGTCCATTCCCGGAGCCGGAAGCCGGCTGTCCGCAAAGGTGCGGCTGACCACATCCGGATCGATGCGGTCCATTATTGATGTATGGAGCAGAAATCCTTGAAGGAATGCAGGAAGCGCCTGGAATATTTCCTGAGAAAAATAGGTGAACAGGTTGGCGGACAGAAGGGCCGGCATTTTCATGGAATCGTTGAACTGCCGGATGGACTGGGCCGCCAGGGTTACCCCGCCGGGCCATCCGCCGGTGATTTCCTGGATTTTTTGCGCATGATCTGCACTGAGGGAATGGGTGGTTGACAAAAATGCCCGGGTCTCCTCCAGGGTAAAGGACAGATCGTCATTGTAAATGGTGAACAGATTTTTGGTCATCTGGAGCCGTACCATGTCAAAGGGCGGCCGGGTCCTGGACAGAATGAACAGCTTTAGTTTCCTGAACTGCTGCAGGGTCAGGCCGTGGATGAGTTTGAATCCGTCACGGTCCTCTTTGAGATTTTCAAAATCATCCAGCACGATGCACACCTTTTCGGGCAGTTCCCGGATCAGCAGGGACAGGGAATCAAGATGCCGTGCAATCCCCTTGTCAACCCCGAGAATGCCGGATGAAAAAGCGATGCCGCTTTCTGATGTTGTTTCTTTTGCCCATTGGCCCATGGCCCAAAAGAGCCGGTCAAACAGTTTTGCCGGGGTATTGTCTGTTTTGGACAGGGAAAACCAGAGCACCGGACAAGAAACCTGGCGCAAAAAAGATGCCGCCAGTGTTGTTTTCCCCTGGGCCGCCTGACCGGTTATCAGGATGTTCTGTACCGGTTCGTGGGCTTCGAGCAGGTCGAAAAGCCGTTTTCGGATGACGGGATCCGGAATATGCGGGGGGGTGCAGTGGTGGACCATGTCTGGGGCGCTTTTTTGTTATACCGGCGATGGTGCTGAGACAAAGGCAGCCATTTTGTTCATGCCGGCCATGTGAAATATTTTTATATAGTTAAAGGGCAGCGCTTTGAATTCAATGGCGATACCTGATTTTTCAATGGGCCGCAGCTGTTCCATCAGCAGGGATATTCCGCTACTGTCAATGGAAAAACTGTCCCCAAACCTCAGCACCACCTTTGCAATGCCCTGAAGGGTTGCCGTTTCCAGGCAGGACCGCCACAGGGATGCGGCTGGAGCGGACAATCTGCCGTGCAGCGTCAGTTCCAGGGTGTTGCCGGCGGAAGGATGGGAAACCTTTATGTCAAACGGCAGCTGTCCGGGCAGCTGCCGGCGTTTTTCCGCCCGGCAGAGGGCGGCATTCAGGGCCTCTCTTTCCACGGGTTTGTTGATGAAATCCGAAGCCCCGAGATCCAGCGCCAGAAGGGCTTTTTCCATATCCCCGTGGCCGGTGATGACCACCACCTCCGGAGGCTGGTCCATCTTCCGGATCCGGGCCAGGACCTCAAGCCCGTCCATGCCCGGCATTTTGATGTCGGTGAATACCATGTCCGGCTGCTCTTTCCGGCAAAGGGAAAGGCCGGTTTCTCCATCCTCAGCTGTGTGCACATCATATCCATATGCGTTCAAAAAGAGCTTGAACATGGACAGGGTCGGTTTTTCATCATCGATAACAACTATTTTCATCCTCTGTTCCTTTGTGATGTGCCGGAAAAATAATCTGAAAGCAGGTGCCTTTTCCGGGAGTGCTTTTCACCGAAATGGTGCCGTTATAGTCTTTGACGATTCCCCGGGTGATGGGCAGCCCCAGTCCCAGGCCTTCTCCCATTTCTTTGGTGGTGTAAAATGATTCGAAAATACTGTCCATCCGGCCCGGCGCAATACCGGTGCCGTTGTCAGATATTTCCAGGACTGCATTGCTGTGGTCTGCAAAGGTATGAATCAGGATTTGCCCTTTCTGATCGTGGATCATGGTCTCCATCTTTTCATTGACAGCATCCCTGGCATTGGTCACCAGGTTGAAAACCACCTGCTCGATCCGGTTATGGTGGGCCAGCACACGGGGAAGGCAGGTGTCCAGATCCAGTACCAGTGCGATATTCTGGAGCGCTATCTGGCGGCCTATGATTTTGTTGACTGCATGAACACATTCGTTGATATTGATGATTTCACTGGTAAACCCGGTTTTTCTGGAAAATGTTTTCAACCGTCCCACAATTTCCGCGGCCCGGGTCACCTGGGTGCTGATCTGCGTGAGTACCATGTGCAGGTCATCCTTGTTCACCGGCCGGTTTTTCTCCTGCATCATGCACAGGTATTCACTGCCCATTTTGATGGCATTCAGGGGCTGGCTGATTTCATGGGCAATCCCGGCGGACATCTTTTCCAGGTTGGCCATTTTACTGGCCTGAATCAGCTGGGAGTCCTTTTCCACCAGTTCGGAGATGTCGGTGGTCCCGACAAGGATCACATCCTCATCCTTGTATGTGGAAGGACTGGTATGGATGTTGACAAAAACGCTGGTCCCGTCTTTTTTGTAGAACCCTGCTTTGGAGCTGCCCATCATGGCCTGATCCGGGCCCGGATCGTTGGAAAAATGATCTTGTCCGTGTTTGGCGAGATCGAACAGCCGCATCCCGATAAGTTCCTCAAGCCCATATCCAAAAAGTTCTATGGCATTGGGGTTGGCATCCAGTATCCTAAAGCCGGTTTTTTCCACCACAAATATGGGATTGGGCCCGCTTCTGAAAAGAGAGCGGTATTTTTTCTGGGACTCTTTGAGCCGGTCTGTGGATTCTTTGAGCTGGCAGGTCATTTTGATGAATGAATCGGTCAGTCTGGCGATATCATCCTCTTTATCATAAGGACCGGTTTTATCAGGGGGACCGGATGCCGCTATTCCGCCGGACACGGCATCAGGCAGGATATTGAAATCACCTTTGGTGATCTGATCGGTGTAACGGATCAAAGCGGTGATGGGCCGGGTAATGTGCAGTGCCAGTCTATGGCTTAAAAAAAAGAAAATAACGGTGATTACGGAAAGAAAACTCAAAAAAATCAACCGCAGTTTGGCAATCAGGCTTTCGATATGTTTTTTGTCAAGACCGACATGGACGGCCCCGATGGTATAAATCCCTTCTTTCACCGGTACGCTGATATGAAACACGGAATATCCGCGCTGATCCAAAGTATTGATGGACAGGTTGTCGGGATTCCGCTGCCTGATCACTTTTCTGATACCGGGGAAAAATCCCGTGGTAAAGGTGTGTCCCAGTATTTGTCCATCTTTGTCGGAAATGACCAGGTAACTGACAAAATCCTTTCGGTTGCCCAGGCGGGCATCATAGGCAATGGCGGTGAGCTCGACCCGGTTCTCGGTCAAAATAAATACCCTGGCGCTGTCGGCGATGCTCTGGGCAATGCCCACCCCCCTGTCTTTCAATCCGCTGGTCAGGCTTGAAATCAAAAGCGCCCTTGTGAACAGGGCGATGAGTACACTGACCAGCAGAACAAATCCAAGGCAGGTAAAAAAGATCTTGTTTTTCAATGTCAGGTGGTCGAAGAAAGTCATTTTATCAGCACCAGATCGCCGTCTTTGATCACCGTCAGATAGACATGGTTCAGCCCCTGGTATTCCCGGGTCCCGAAAGATACCGGATTCAAAATTCCCGGGTCGTAGTCATCAATGGATGCAATGGCCTGGAGAAACTGTTCCCGGGTCAGATCCCTGCCGGCCCTTTCTATCCCTTCACACAGGATTCTGGCATTCATATATCCTTCCAGGCCGACAAAACTGGGCCGGGTGTCAGGGTAATGGGATGCCAGCAGGCGGATATATTCTGCAACACCCGGCAGCGGGGAGGGTTCCGGGGTCAGGGTCGGCGGGGGCACCACCTGGGAAACAATCACCCCCTCACCGTCATGCCCCAGCCGCCGGGCCAGTTCTTTTGAGCCCACAAAGGACACATTGTGGAACAGCGGAAAGAATCCGTTCTGTCTGGCCAGAATAATGAATTTGGCACAGGGGTCATAGGTGCCGATCATGACCACAGCCTGGGCCCGGGATGCCATGATGGTTTCAAGTCCGGCCTCCACATCCAGGGTCCCCCGGACATAGGAGCCTTTGGCCACCGGTATCAGGCCGTATTTTTGTAGGGCCAGCTCTGTTCCCCGCAACCCGTCAAACCCGTATTCATCATACTGGTAGAATACCGCCACCCGGTCAAACCCTTTTGTTTTGACCATATAATCCACTGCAGCCTGGGTCTCCTGGTAATAGGATGCCCGGATGTTGATCAGAAAGGGGTTGCTCGGTGATCTCAATCGATTGGCACCGGTAAACATGCCCACCAGGGGGATTTTTGCTTCGTTCACCAGGGGAATGATCCGGACGGTGGTGGGAGTACCCACATAGCAGAACAGGGCAAACACCTGCTCTTCCAGGATCAGTTGCTGGGTATTGTAAAGGCACCTGGTGGGATCATATCCATCATCCAGGGCAGTCAAATTTATTTTCCGGCCATGGATGCCCCCCTGGCTGTTGATGTGAAGGATATAGGACATGGCACCCTGAAGCATCTGGGTACCCAGGTATCCGGCATGCCCTTTCAGTGCCAAAGAGGAGCCTATCCGGATCTCATCTGCTGTGACGCCCCTGGTATCGTCTGGTCCCAGATCCGACTGGGGCGGGGGGGAGCAGGAAAAACAGGTGGATATACAACAGCACAGGAGCAGATATGTCAGATACCGGAAAATGTTCATATACCATTGCCTCATTGCTGAAAATACAGATACTGACCGTATGCAGCCGGTCTGGAATAGCATCATACAAAGAAAAATGATCCGGAAGCATCTGCCGTTATTGTAACCCTATCCTGAAACACAATTTTCGGGGATTGTCAATTTTTATCTGGACCATCCGGGACCAGCCCACTGAAATCATCCGGTGATAAAAAAAGGTCCGAGCTTTGTTTTGCTGCACCATATTCTCCATTGACTTGCAGCCAGTCAGGCTTATTATTCTCCTATATAAATCTGAAAACAAAGAATGTACAAGTGTATTATGGTCTTTTTTAACTGAAAAATGGAGGAATCTATGAAACTTTCATCCTGTTTGCCCCAGAAAATGTCCAAATTTGCCCTGGGAATGATTCTGGTTGCCGCTGCTTTGGCCATGACCGTTGTCAGTTTTACCCTTCTGCCGGTGATCGGGCTGGTGCTGGTTGTGCCCATCGTTGTCCTGGCAATTTATGTTTTCAGGCTGCATCTGAATGACCAATGTGAAATTGATCCTTCTGAAGGCAGTTAAAACCATTTTTTCTTTTTGAAATAATACAGGGATGCCCCTGCAATAACGATGAGCACTCCCCAGAAAATAAAATAGCTGTACCTGTATTTGAGTTCCGGCAGGTATTCAAAATTGGTGCCGTATATGCCGGCGATAAAAGTGAGGGGAATGAAAATAGCGGCAAAGATGGTGAGCACTTTCATAATATCATTCATCCTGTTTGCCACAACAGAATTGTAGATATTCAACTGGTCGGTAAGCAGGTCTCTGTATGTATCAATAGCCTCAGTAGCATGAATGATGAGGTCTTCTACATCTTTGAGAAACGGCAGGGTATTTTCCTGGATCAGGTCGTTTTCTAGTCTTGACAACTGAAATATGGCTTCCCTGGCAGGTCGGATCGATTTTCTCAGATAACTGGTCTCCCTTTTAAACAGGTTTATTGTTTCCATCACATCAGGATTATGTCCCAAAAGAACCGCTTCATCAAGGTCTTCAATCTTTTCTCCTAAATGCTCAATTACGGAAATATAATTTTCTACTACTGTGTCCATGAGCGCATAAGCCAGATAATCGGTTTTATGTCCCCTTATGCGGGATGTATGCCGTCTGATTCTCTCTCTGACAGGATCAAATACATCCCCGGGCTGTTCCTGAAATGTCAGTACAAAGGATTCTGTTAACACAATACTCAGCTGTTCATTGACAATCTTCTGCGTGTCTCTGTCAAACCGGATCATTTTCAGAACGATGAAGATGTAGGATCCGTAATCATCTATTTTGGGCCGCTGGCCGGTATTGAGGATATCTTCCATAACCAGGGGATGCAGATCAAATGTCCTGCCGATCTCACCGATGGCCTGTGCATCGTGCAGGCCGTTGACATTGATCCATGTTACAGATCGGGTCTGTTTGTAAGGGGTCCCGTTTTTGATGTCCACAAGTTCCCTTTCGACATGGTTTTTGTCATCATAGTCAATCAGGCGCATGTTCACGGTATCGACTTTTTGGGTCCCCACAAATATGAGGGCACCAGGACTCCGGCCTTTTACCTTTTCTCTTTTTTTTAAAAACCGTGCCATAGGGTACTCCGCAGTTTGTTTTTAAATCAGGACGGCTGATTTACGGGTTTTTTGTTTGCTTTTTCAAATGATCCTTTTATGTAACGTATGTCATTATTATATCATCATCAATAATGGCAGGATTTTTTACACCGGCACAGCAATCCCTTTGTAGGTGAAGCTGGCGATTTTCACGGCATTCTGATACTGGGCAGTCATCTTCTGGATGGCAAACCCATTGTGTGTGATCAAATTAGAAATATTTCTGGTTAAACTGCACCCGCCGCTGACCTGCTTCCACACCGGGTTGATACGTTCCTGCCATTTTCGGATGCCCGGGTCAGGGGCCTGTCCGTGGTCACAGAAAATCAGCCTTCCACCAGGCTTCAATACCCGGCGCATCTGTCCCAGGGCCTGGTGAATATCTGGAATGGTGCACAGGGTATAGGTCACCAATACTGTGTCCAAGGAATTGGTCTCCAGAGGAATTTCTTCTCCCGGCAGGCTGATAAACCCGACCGGAAAGGGTAGTCTCTCTGCGTGTTTTTCCGCCATTTGCTGCAGGGTATCTGAAGGCTCCAGCCCGTAGAGGTAATCCACTTGTGACGGGTCATAAAACGGCAGGTTCAAGCCGGAGCCCATGCCGATTTCCAGAATCCTTCCCCTGGCCAGGGGCACCACCTTTTTCCGCAGGTTTTCCATACTTTGCAGAGAGCAAACCCAGTGGGTCAGCCGGGGCAGTATATATTTGCTGTAAAATGTCATGAAACTGTAAACCGGTTTTTATGGTTCGCCCCAGTCGTCTCCTGTCTGACACCTGGCTGTCGGGCACGGCCAGCATCACAGCCCCCCTTCTTCCCGGTGAAATCCGGTGACCAGGCATGTTGACAGGAACGGGCCGATCTGTTTTACAAATGTGTCGACTCTGGTGATGCGCCTGCTTCCCGGGCTGCCTCTTCGGCGGTTTCCAGGCGGGGATCCATGTGCATGGCCACAGCGGAAGTGGTTTCCATGATAACAAAATCCACCTGGTCTTCCGCAAGAATAATCTTTACCGATTCTTTGCGGCGCAGCAGCAGGGTTATGACGGCATACAGACTGCTGATGCTGATCAGATAAAAATACAGCCCATAGGGGGTGTTGGCAACAGCCATGACAAAGGAAGACAACATGGGCCCGAACATGGCACCGATACCATAGCACAATAGCAGAACCGAGCTGACCTTTACCACATCCTGGGCATCAAAAATATCATGGGCCCGGGCCACGGCCACCGGATAAATGGCAAAAAATATCCCGCCGAACAGGGCGGTGGCCCCCAAAAGTATGGCCAGCGAATGCCGGGCCGACACCAAAATAACGATGGAAATCACCACCAGAAGAATGCCAAGGCCCGGCAGAACCAGGGAGCGGTCAAGCCGATCCGATATCATGCCCACCGGCCACTGGAGCACCAGTCCGCCGAAAACCGTCAGGGTCATGAACCAGGAAATCTGGGCCACGCTCAAATGGATTTGGTGGGCAAACACAGGGCCCATGGCGTAAAATGCACTGTGCAGCAATCCTGAGGCAAAACACCCCAGGATCCCGATGGGGGCTCTTTCAAATATGGTTTTCATGGCAATTTGTTCTATTTTCGGCAGCTTTGGACGGATGGTATGGGTCACGGCCACCGGAATGGTGCTCAAGACCACAAACATTCCTGCCACCAGAAAAAGGGTCTGGCTGTGAACATCACCCACGTTCAGCAGCTGCTGTCCCACGGTGCTGCCCATGTAGGTCACGATCATGTAAATGGAAAAAATCCGTCCCCGGACGGCTGGTTCCGCACATTCATTGAGCCAGCTTTCAATGACCATGAATAACCCCATATTGGACACACCGGCGGCAAACCGCAGCCCGGCCCACAGCAGCGGGGATGTGTAAAATCCATGAACCATGACAACGGCGGTGGTCACGGCGGCAAAAACCGAAAAGCCCCGGATGTGGCCCACACTCCGGATGATCTTTCTGCACCAGGTGGTGCCGGCCACCAGTCCGGCAAAATAGGCACTCAGCACCAAACCCGTGATCTGGGTGGAAACCCCTTCAAGGGACAGTCTGAACCCCAGGTAGGTATTGAGAAGCCCCAGCCCCATCATCAGCAGTGTCACCGCTGTGTACAGGGCAATAAACGGTTTTATATTGGCAAGCATGGCCATTGTCTCCTTATGGACGACGTGTGTTCAAAACAAAAGCCAAAAATTATAAATCAGACCGATGCCGGATGTCAATCTGTATTTCACGGTCTGGATATTTGCCATAAGCATGCCGGATTTTTGATTGTTCTATGCAGCAAGCTTTCCCGGGCACCGCCCCTGGTGGTGTCCTGTTCCCGGCCCGAGATCTGCGGGGGCCTGTCTGCATAAGAACAATGAAGTACAGCCACCCGCCCTCTGTTTGGGATCATCCCGGCAAATTTTACCAGGCCCCCTCCGGATCTGACGGTCCGTTCACAGGA
>Ga0102943_1001183_pt1 | contig 16568 bp, 15 predicted proteins | sample SalPonC_black_MG_FD_78174 | JGI IMG/M metagenome (GOLD analysis project Ga0102943, IMG submission 78174) | Salt pond soil microbial communities from South San Francisco under conditions of wetland restoration - Salt Pond MetaG... | ecosystem: Environmental > Aquatic > Marine > Intertidal zone >...
CATCGGCGTCTTTCATCGCCTCTTCCAATGTGCGCAAGTCGGTCTTGATGGCATGGGCTGATTTCCATTGGTTCATGCCCTCAGTCCGGCCCTGATAGATCACGCCCTTGGTGTCACACACGATACAGTTTTCGTGCCGGGCACCCATTGCCTTGAGCAGTTCGATACAAGCGATGCCCGCCGCACCCGCACCGTTCAGAACAATCTTGCAATCTTCGATTTTCTTGTCCGACAAATGCAACGCGTTAATCAGACCGGCGGCACAGATCACCGCAGTGCCGTGCTGATCATCGTGGAACACCGGAATATCCATCTGTTCCTTGAGCGCTTGTTCGATGATGAAGCATTCGGGCGCTTTGATGTCTTCAAGGTTTATACCCCCAAAGGTGGGGCCCATCAGCTTGACCGCGTTGATAAACGCGTCGGGGTCTTCGGTATCAAGTTCGATGTCGATCGAGTTCACATCTGCAAAGCGTTTGAACAGAACCGACTTACCCTCCATCACCGGCTTGGAGCCGAGCGCACCCAGATTGCCAAGGCCCAGAACCGCCGTGCCGTTCGAGATGACCGCCACCAGGTTGCCTTTGTTAGTGTAATCATAGGCCAGTTCGGGATTGGCGGCGATTTCTTCACACGGAACAGCGACGCCGGGGGAATAGGCCAGCGACAGGTCGCGCTGTGTGGTCATGGGCACGGTCGCCGTGATCTCAAACTTGCCGGGGGTAGGCTCAAGATGGAAGGCAAGCGCCTCTTCACGGGTGAACTTTGGTTTGGACATGTCGCGGCCTTGTGTCATTTGTTCGGTTTTTCCCTCCATAGCCGGGGTTTGCGCCAGCCTCAACTGCGCATCGGTTTTCGGGTTTTCCGCCCGGCCTTGGCTTTGTAAGGTCTGCGACAACCAAGCCGGGGGCAAAATTGAACACCGCAAAATCAAGCATCACGCCGATGATGGCGCAATACCTAGAGATCAAGGCCGAGTATCCGGGCGCGTTGCTGTTCTACCGGATGGGCGATTTTTATGAGTTGTTCTTTGACGATGCGGTGGCCGCCGCTGAGGCGCTGGATATTGCCCTGACCAAACGCGGCAAGCATCAGGGCGAAGATATCCCGATGTGTGGGGTGCCTGTGCATTCTGCAGAAAATTACCTCCTGACGCTGATCCGCAAAGGGTTTCGCGTGGCGGTTTGCGAACAAATGGAAAGCCCCGAAGAAGCCAAGAAACGCGGCTCAAAATCCGTGGTCAAGCGGGGCGTTGTGCGGCTGGTGACCCCAGGCACACTGACCGAAGAAAGCCTGCTGGATGCGCGGCGGCACAACTATCTGGCCAGTTTTGCCCGCGTGCGCGGCGAGGGCGCGCTGGCATGGGTGGATATCTCAACCGGAAGCTTTCATGTGATGCCTCTGGCCGAGGTCCGGCTAGGCCCCGAATTGGCACGGCTGGCCCCATCCGAGGTTGTGTTGGCAGACGGGGACGAGGCTGATTTGGGCGATATCGTCACTGAATCCGGCGCCGCCAGCACCGAACTAGGACGAGCCGCCTTTGACAGTGCGGGCGGAGAACAAAGGTTGTGCGATTTGTTCAAGGTTGGCACGCTGGACGCCTACGGGCAATTCACCCGCCCCGAACTTGCCGCGATGGGTGCGATTGTGGACTATCTGGACATCACGCAAAAAGGCAAGCTGCCGCTGCTGCGCCCGCCCCAGCGCGAGGCACAGGGCCGCGTGATGCAAATAGATGCCGCCACGCGTCGGAACCTTGAAATCACCGCTGCGCTGAGCGGCGGCAAAGCCGGATCTCTACTGTCGGCAGTCGATAGAACCGTAACAGCCGGTGGGGGTCGGTTGCTGGAACGGCGTCTATCTAGCCCCAGTCGGGTACTGGAGGTAGTCCAGGATCGTCTGGATGCTGTCGCTTTTGCGGTTGAACAGTCTCGATTCAGTGAAGATTTACGCAATTCACTTCGCAAAGTTCCCGATTTGGATCGGGCATTGTCGCGCTTGTCGATGGACAGAGGCGGGCCGCGCGATCTGGCTGCAATTCGTAACGGGCTGGCCCAAGCAGCGGAAATTGCAGCCCTTGCAACCGGCAAAGACATGCCGCGGCTGATGAAAGACGCGGCAAGCGACCTGACTGGGCATGAAGACCTGTTGGACCTTCTGGATCAGGCGCTGATTGCAGAACCGCCGTTGTTGACCCGCGATGGCGGCTTTATTGCTTCGGGCTATGACGCCGAGCTGGACGAGGCGCGCAAGCTGCGCGACGAGGGGCGCAGCGTTATTGCCAGTATGCAGAGCGAATATCAGAATCTGACCGGCATCCAAGGCCTGAAGATCAAGCATAACAACGTGTTGGGCTATTTCGTCGAAGTGACCGCAACCCATGCCGACAAAATGCTTTCGGCCCCCCTGAACCAGACATTCAAACACCGTCAGACCACCGCCAATCAAGTGCGGTTCACCACCGTCCCGCTTAGCGAGATGGAAACAAAAATTCTGAACGCGGGCGGTCGGGCGTTGGAGATCGAAAAACGTCTCTATGACAGCTTGAAGGCGGCCATTTTGGACGCTTCAGCAGGTATTTCACAAACATCCCGCGCATTGGCCGAACTGGACCTGACAACTGCCTTGGCCGATCTGGCGCGCGGGGAAGGCTGGTGCAAGCCACAGGTTGACGAAAGCCGCGCCCTGAACATTCAGGGCGGACGGCATCCAGTGGTCGAACAAGCCCTACGCAAATCTGGTGAGGCATTTATCGCCAATGACTGCCAGCTAGGGCAGGGAAGCGACATCTGGCTTCTGACCGGCCCCAACATGGCCGGTAAATCAACGTTTCTAAGGCAAAACGCGTTGATTGCCCTGCTTGCGCAAGCGGGCAGCTACGTGCCTGCCAAGGCCGCGCATATCGGTATGGTTAGCCAATTATTCAGCCGCGTCGGCGCAAGTGATGATCTAGCGCGTGGGCGGTCGACCTTTATGGTCGAAATGGTGGAAACCGCCGCGATTCTGAACCAAGCCGACGATCATGCACTTGTGATACTGGATGAAATCGGGCGCGGCACAGCCACCTATGACGGATTGTCGATTGCGTGGGCCACCTTGGAGCATCTGCACGATATGAACGGCAGCCGCGCGCTTTTTGCTACGCATTACCACGAAATGACGAACCTAAGTGACAAGCTGGACCGGGTTGAGAATGCCACGGTCAGTGTCAAAGAGCATGACGGACAGGTGATTTTCCTGCACGAAGTGCGACGCGGTGCAGCGGATCGCAGCTATGGGGTTCAGGTGGCCAAACTGGCGGGGCTTCCCGATACCGTGGTTGAGCGGGCCCGCGTGGTTTTGGATGCACTTGAGAAAGGCGAGCGCGAGGGTGGAACCGCGCAAAAGGCACTGATTGACGACCTGCCGTTGTTTTCAGCCACACCGGCCCCCGTGCCGCAGAAGGCACAGGAGTCGGCCTTGGACAAGCGCTTAACCAGTGTGCTGCCCGATGAGCTGACGCCACGCCAAGCGCTTGACCTGATCTATGAATTGAAAAGCCTGTCCGACAGTTCTTAGCCGCTGTTTGACGATACGCCCACCTGCGCCGGGCGCAAGATGCGGTCGTGCAGCATGAAGCCTTCCGTGGACACCTGAATGATATCGCCCGCTTTAGTTCCGGGCACCGGGGCTTCGAACATGGCTTCGTGATGTTGCGGGTCAAACTTATCGCCAACCTCGGGTGTGATCGGCGTGATTCCGTGTTTGGAAAACACGTTGACCAACTCGCGGAGCGTCAACTGGACCCCTTCGATCAATGCCGCGGAAACCTGTTTTTGGTCCTCAGTCGCGGCATCAAGCGCGCGCCGCATGTTGTCATAAACAGGCAGCATATCGCGGGCCAACTTTGAGCCCCCGTAATTTTCAGCTTCGCGGCGGTCTTTTTCGCTGCGCTTGCGGGCGTTTTCGGCGTCTGCCAGTGCGCGCATGAACTTGTCTTGCAAGGCATCGCGTTCCGCACGGAGCGATTCCAGCTCGGCATCTTCATCAAGGATTTCTTCCTCAGAGATCGCCTGTTCTTCGGCCTCGGCCTGTTCAATGTTGTCAAGAAAGTCGTCGTTCTTGGGCTCTGCCATATCTCACCTCTAACTGCGGTCGGCGATCAATTTGCCGACCAGCTGTGCCGTGTAATCCACGATCGGAACAATCCGACCGTAGTTCAGGCGCGTGGGGCCGATCACACCCACCGCGCCAATGATCTTTCGGTCAGCGTTCATATAAGGAGACACCACCAGAGAGGAACCCGAAAGTGAGAAAAGTTTGTTCTCGGAGCCAATAAAAATGCGCACGCCTTCGCCTTCATCGGCAAGTTCAAGGAATTCAGCGATGTCACGCTTGCGTTCAAGATCGTCAAACAAGCTTCGAATGCGTTCAAGGTCTTCCTCTTGGGCCTCATCTCCCAAAAGATTCGCACGCCCGCGCACGATCAGGCGCTCATAGCTGTCACCGTCGTCGTCCCAGACGGCTAGACCGCTTTTGACCAACTCCCGTGCCAGTTTGTCGATCTCTTGGCGCCGGTCTTTGATTTGGCGGGTGATCACGGTTTGCAATTCCGAAAGCGTCCGCCCCTCGGCCAAGGCATTCAAGAAATTCGCCGCTTCTCGCATCGAGCTTGGCGTTTGTCCGGGCGGAGGGGTGAAAATGCGGTTTTCCACATGACCATCGCCAAACACCAGAACCACAAGCGCCCGATCTTGGGCAAGGCTGACAAATTCGATATGCTTGATCGGGGCCTCATGTTTCGGCGCCAACACCAGTGACGCACCCTGAGTCGCCCCTGACAACGCCGATCCGATGCGATCCAGAATGCCGGAAACATCCTGCGAGTTGCTGCCAAGGGTGGCGTCGATTTTTTGACGATCGTCAGTTTGCAGATCGCCAACCTCTAGCAGTCCGTCAACGAACATCCGCAGGCCATTCTGCGTGGGAACACGGCCCGCACTGATATGGGGGCTGTCCAACAGGCCAAGATATTCCAGATCCTGCATGACGTTACGGATCGTGGCGGCGCTAACCTTTTCGCTGAAATCGCGGGTCAGCGTGCGCGATCCGACCGGGGCGCCGGACAAAAGGTAGGATTCGACCACTCGGCGAAACACCTCGCGCGAGCGGTCGTTCATTTCCTCTAGAATTTTTCCGGTATCGGTCATGTCTTTGGCGTGTTCGCTTTCCTGGGTCATTAAAGACGGGTGAGGGAAAAGGTCAATCGGGGTTGCTATCTGCCGCGTGTCGACTGTATCTCCGGCATGATGATTATAAAGGAATAAAACATGCGGCCCTCTGGTAGAGATTTAAGCGAAATGCGTGCAGTTTCAATCGAGACTGATGTCACAAAACATGCCGAAGGGTCATGCATGATCCGCATGGGCGATACGCATGTCCTTTGCACCGCCAGCTTAGAGCCTCGTGTTCCTCCGTTCCTGAAAGGTGCCGGGCTGGGCTGGGTTACTGCCGAATACGGTATGTTGCCGCGCTCAACTTCGTCGCGCATGCGGCGCGAGGCCACAGCGGGCAAACAAGGCGGGCGGACCGTGGAAATCCAGCGATTGATCGGGCGCAGCCTGCGCGCTGGCGTTGATCGAGTCGCGCTTGGTGAGCGTCAAATTACCGTGGATTGTGATGTGATCCAAGCCGATGGCGGCACGCGCTGCGCCGCGATCACCGGTGGGTGGGTTGCCTTGCGGCTTGCGGTTAACAAACTGATCAAGGTCGGCGATATCGTAAGCGATCCGCTGGTTGATCCTGTTGCTGCTGTATCCTGCGGCATCTATGCTGGGCAGCCTGTTCTGGATCTGGACTATCCCGAGGATAGCGAAGCCGGGGTTGACGGAAACTTCATTATGACTGGCAGCAAACAATTGATCGAAGTGCAAATGAGTGCCGAAGGCGCAACTTATAACCGCGATCAGATGAACCAGTTGATGGACCTCGCGGAAAAAGGTGTGTCCGAGCTGGTCGCAGCACAAAAGGTCGCCGTGAATGCGTAAATTCAGCGGCGATACCCTACTGGTGGCAACCCATAACGCGGGCAAGCTTGAAGAAATCGCCACTTTGCTTGAACCCTACGGCGTAAAAGTCGTCGGCGCCGCAGAAAAAGGGCTAAGCGAGCCTGAAGAAACCGAGACGACCTTTGTTGGCAACGCGCGGATCAAAGCACACGCCGCGGCTAAGGCCACCGGACTGCCCGCCTTGTCAGATGACTCAGGCATCGAGGTGGATGCGCTGGACGGTGCGCCGGGCGTGTTTACCGCGAATTGGGCCGAAACAGACAAAGGCCGCGATTTCATAATGGCCATGGGTAAAACCCATGACAGATTGCACGAAAGCGGGCTGCCACAACCATGGACAGCGCGCTTTTGCTGCACGCTTGTTCTTGCGTGGCCCGATGGCCATGACGAAGTGTTTCCCGGAACCGTCGAAGGCCGCATCGTTTGGCCGATGCGGGGCAAAGAAGGGCATGGATACGATCCAATTTTCCAGCCCAACGGGTATGATCAGACATTTGGTGAAATGGACCGCTGGGAAAAGAACAAGATCAGCCATCGCGCGGACGCCTTTGCCAAGTTGGTAAAGGGTTGTTTTGGCTGAGGATTGGCAACACGGAGGCTTTGGCCTGTATATCCACTGGCCATTTTGCGAGGCCAAGTGCCCCTATTGCGACTTCAACAGCCATGTTGCGCGTGAAATTGATCATTCCCGATGGCTTAGAGCCTACTTATCCGAAATTGATCGCTATGCCGAGGCGCTTCCAGGGCGGGTTTTGTCATCGGTATTTTTTGGCGGCGGCACGCCCAGCTTGATGGACCCAGACGTTGTTGCCGCGATTTTGGAACGTGTTCGACACTCTTGGCCAACAGCCAATGACTTAGAAGTAACGCTTGAGGCCAATCCCGGATCGGTTGAGGCCGGGCGCTTTCGCGCCTATGCGCAAGGTGGCGTGTCGCGCGTTTCCATGGGCGTTCAGGCGCTAAACGACGGGGACCTACGACGTTTAGGCCGCATACATTCTGTGTCAGAAGCCAAGCAAGCCTTTGATATTGCTAGTCAAAGCTTTGACCGGGTCAGTTTTGACCTGATTTATGCGCGCCAACACCAGACCATTGACGCCTGGCGCGCCGAGTTGCGCGAGGCGCTTTCCATGGCTGTCGATCATTTGTCATTGTATCAACTGACAATCGAGCCCGGAACAGCCTTTGGTGATCGGTACGACAAAGGGGGTTTGCGCGGTTTGCCCGAGGACGAACTGGCGGCCGATATGTATGACGCCACGCAAGAAATTTGCGATGTTGCGGGCCTGAGTGCCTATGAAGTCTCAAACCATGCCAAATACGGTTCGGAATCGCGTCACAATCTGATTTATTGGCGTTATGGCGATTATGCTGGGATCGGGCCGGGGGCGCATGGGCGGCTCACCATTAACGGGCAACGCTATGCAACCGACGGCTGGTCAAACCCGGAACGCTGGCTGCAAGCCGCAGAGGTTGGAAACGGTGAAAAAAGTCGCGATCCTATCGCACTGAACGATCAAGCAGACGAATACCTGATGATGGGCCTGCGAGTGAACGGCGGCATTGACCAACAGCGATATTTTCGGATGGCCGGACGCAATTTGCCAAAGGAACGATTGACCTATCTGGAAGAATTACGCCTTATTGAACTGGACGATACATCAGTCAGGACCACGCGACGCGGGCGCATTGTTTTGAACTCAGTGCTACGAGAGCTGATTGGGGACTAATTCATGCGTTTTCTTTGGGCAACACTGGGTCTGTTATGTGTTGGGCTCGGTATGCTGGGCGTCGTTCTACCGCTGCTGCCCACGGTACCATTTATGCTTTTGGCTGCATTTTGCTTTGCGCGATCTTCAGAGCGGCTGCACAACTGGCTACTTTCTCATCCACAATTCGGGCCCTCCATAACGGATTGGCAAGAACGCGGAGCGATTAACCCACGCGTCAAAAGGATGTCGACAATAGCAATTGCCTTGGTTTTTGGGCTCTCATTGATCTTTGGCGTGAAAACCACAGTCTTGGTGATCCAAGCCGTGGTTTTATCCTGTGTCTTGCTGTTTATCTGGACTAGGCCTGACTATTAGACGTTAGAATGCGGCACAGGGTATCAAGCTCATCCAGCGTGTCGTAGCTGATTGTGATTTGACCTTTTTCTTGCCCCGGCTTGTGATTAAGAAGCACTTTCATTCCTAAATTTGCGGCCAAATCCCCTTCAAGCGCTTTTGTATCGGCGTCTTTGGTGGGCGCTTTGGTTGTCTTGGTCTTGCCATCTTCAGAAAAAATGTTGCCCGCTGACTTTTTGGTCAGCTTCTCGGTTTCCCTCACCGACAAGTTCTTCTTGATCACTTCACGCGCAAGCGCCACCGGATCTTCGGCCGTGATCAATGCACGAGCATGCCCTGACGACAGCTTACCTTCACTCAGGTAACTCTGCACTTCGTCGGGAAGCGACAGGAGGCGAACAGCGTTGGCTATATAGCTGCGGCTTTTGCCAAGAACTTCGGACAGTTTTTCCTGCGTATGACCAAATTTATCCATCAACTGGCTATATCCAGCCGCTTCCTCAACCGGATTAAGATCCGCGCGTTGGACGTTTTCTATGATCGCGACCTCGAGAACCTCAATATCGCTAAATTCACGGACCAGAATTGGAATTTCATGCAGCTTGGCCATTTGCGCGGCGCGCCAACGTCTTTCACCTGCAACAATCTCGAATTCGCCTTCCTTTCCGGGTTTGGGCCGGACGATCAAAGGCTGGATAATGCCCTTTTCCTTGACCGATGCAGCAAGGTCATCAAGCGCGGATTTGTCAAAACGGCGTCGAGGCTGATCTGGGTTTGGCGTAATTTTTTCTATTGGCACAACGCGATCAGCAGGTTTAGTGTCCTCTTCAGTAACAGGCGCTGCCTCGTTTACATCAGCCATGAGCGCGGACAGACCACGGCCCAGCCCGCGTTGCTTGGATTTTTTATCGGCCACTTTCAGTTTCCCTGTTATGTTACGCAGCGACGCGTGTCTGTTTTGTCACCAATTCACGGGCCAAATCGCGATAGGCCTGCGCGCCCTTTGACGCGCTGTCATATTGCAGCACGGCCTGAGCATAAGACGGCGCTTCGCTGACCCGAACATTGCGCGGAATCCGAGTTTGGAACACAAGATCACCAAGATTATCGCGCGCGTCTTGCTCAACCTGAGAAGACAGGTTGTTCCGGGCATCGAACATCGTCAGGACGATGCCTTCGATCCGAAGGTTTGGGTTTGCCGATTGGCGCACTTCCCGAATGGTCAGCATCAATTGCGATAATCCTTCAAGTGCAAAAAATTCACTTTGCAGGGGCACTAAAACAGAGTGAGAAGCGACCATTGCATTGACGGTCAACAAATTCAAAGATGGCGGGCAATCAATCAGAATGTAATCCAATTCATAGTTATCCATGTCTGCCTGACGCAGGGCATCGTGCAAGAGATAGCTACGTTTTTCGTTTGAAATCAACTCGATATCCGCAGAACTAAGATCAACGGTTGCGGGCACGATCCGTAAATTATCAATCGAAGTCTCTTGAACGACCTGCGATAGCTGTATCTCTTCGAGCAATAATTCGTAAGTCGTATACTCGCGGTCATCTGGCTCAACACCCAGACCCGTCGATGCGTTGCCTTGCGGGTCAAGATCGACAATCAAAACTCGCTTTCCAGCCTCAGCCAGGGCGGCGCCGAGATTTATGGTTGTCGTGGTTTTGCCGACGCCGCCTTTTTGGTTGGCAATCGCAATAATTTTAGGGCCATAGGGACGAGTTGGATCAAGCACGGGCGATTCCTGTGATGGTCAGAATGACGGGGCCAGTTTCTGTTCTACTTTTAACAACTCGGTGGCTAAAACTCCACGCTCTTTGTGCCTGAGATAATTCATTTGTCCAAGATGCACCCTTGGGAAATATAGCCATGCCAGATTTAGCAAGATGCCGGTCTGCAAATGAGAGCAACTTGGACAAATCGGCCAACGCCCGCGCGGATAATATATCAGCTTGCAGCGGCGGGGTGTTTTCGATCCGATCATTAATAACGGTTGCTGGCGCACCGGTTTCGCGGATAACGCTGCGCAAAAAGGCACATTTCCGCGTATCGCTTTCAACCAATGTCACATTTGCGGGCGACTTTTGGTCCATCCCCATGATCGCAACGACCAAGCCAGGGAATCCGCCACCAGACCCCAAATCAACCCAATGATCCACAGAGTGGGGGGCAAGGCCATAGATTTGCATGGAATCCTCAATGTGCCGCGCCCACGACTCGACAAGAGAGGCGCGCGACACAAGATTGATCCGCGGATTCCATTTGTGCAGCAGGGCTTCGTAGAGCTTTAGGCGCTCGATTGTTTCACGTGAAACATTCAGGCGATCCGTACCGCTCATGCAGATTTTTCTCGCGTTTCAGCCCGCAGGCGCGCCAGAATAAGTGTAAGGGCGGCTGGGGTCATCCCGTCCACACGGCTGGCTTGCGCCAAATTTGAGGGCTGGGCGCTATTAAGCTTGGTCTTTAGCTCATTTGAAAGCCCCTCAATCGCTGTAAAATCAAACGATTTTGGGATACCCTGAGATTCATCGCGCTTCATCATTTCCACATCGCGCTTCTGACGCTCAATATAGTTGACGTATAGCGCATCTTTTTCAAGCTGATCGCGCGATGCGGGATCAATATCCGACAACGTAGAATCAAGGCAAATAAGTTGCTCGAAACCGATATCCGGAAACGATAAGAGCTGAAAGCCCGTCCGGCGTGACCCGTCGTGATTGACCTTAACGCCAATCTGTCCAAGGTCGCGCGGCGTATAGGTCGTATTTTCCAGTCGCTCACGCGCAGATTTCAAAAGGACCATCTTGTGATCAAACGCCTGCCGGCGATCGTTTCCGACACACCCAAAGGTTATCCCAAGCGGGGTCAATCGCTGATCAGCATTATCAGCCCGCAACGACAAACGAAACTCAGCGCGTGAGGTAAACATTCGGTAGGGCTCGGTCACGCCTCGCGTGATCAAGTCATCGATCATGACCCCAATATAACTGTCTGAGCGGCTAAAAATCGCACACCCGCCCTGTTTTGTCGAAAGGGCAGCATTCAAGCCAGCCACAAGGCCTTGCGCGGCGGCTTCTTCATATCCAGTCGTCCCGTTGATCTGGCCTGCCAGATACAGACCCGGAACAGATTTTACGGCAAGCGTTTCATCCAAGGCCCTGGGATCAACATAATCGTATTCGATTGCGTAACCGGGCTGGAGAATTTCAGCGTTTTCCAGCCCTTTAATCGAGCGCACATACTCGATCTGAACTTCTTGCGGCAAGGACGTTGAAATACCATTTGGATAAATCACGCTGTCAGACAAGCTTTCCGGCTCAAGAAAAATCTGGTGCGATGTTTTATCTGCAAACCGGACGATTTTATCTTCAATTGATGGACAATACCGTGGGCCAATCCCGTCTATATGTCCGCCATACATGGCCGACCGATCTAGGTTTTTACGAATGATATCATGCGTGTGCGCGTTGGTATGAGTGATGCCACAGGTCACTTGTTGAGCTTCCGGCTTACCAGACAGGAAGGAAAACAGCGTCGGCTCATCATCTCCGGGCTGTTTGTCGAGATCAGACCAACTAATTGTCTTACCATCAAGCCGCGGAGGCGTGCCAGTTTTTAAGCGCCCAAGGGATAAATCAAAGCTGTCAATCCTCTCGGCTAGTTTAACCGATGGTTTGTCGCCCATACGACCACCGGGCCGAGACACATCACCGATATGAATTACACCGCGCAAGAACGTCCCAGTGGTCAGAACAACCGCGCTTGCACGGACCTCCGATCCATCCGCCAGAATGACCCCTTCAACGTGGTTTCCGCGCATGACAAAATCGGCTGCTTCGCCTTCAATCACAAAAAGGTTTGGCTGCGCCTCGATTTCAGCCTGCATAGCCTCGCGATAAAGCTTGCGGTCCGCTTGGGCGCGGGGGCCCTGAACAGCAGGGCCTTTGCGCCGATTCAAGAGACGAAACTGTATTCCGGATTTATCGGCGACGCGGCCCATGACGCCGTCAAGGGCATCAATCTCGCGTACGAGATGGCCTTTTCCCAGACCACCAATGGCTGGGTTACACGACATCACGCCGATTCCGGATTTGCTTAGGGTAACCAAAGCCGTGTTCGCGCCAGCCCGCGCCGCTGCATGGGCTGCCTCGGCACCTGCATGGCCACCACCAATTACAACGACATCAAAATGTTTCACGTGAAACACTCCTTATTTCCCAAGACAAAAGCTTGCGAATATTTCGTCCAGAACGTTTTCGATATCTATACGTCCTACCAAAGAATCAAGCGCACGAATAGATGTTCGTAATTCTTCGGCTGCGATATCGGCATAGTCTTCGCCTTGGGGTAAAAGGACGACCGCTGCATTCAACGCCGAAAGGCCGCGTTTCATAGCGTCACGATGGCGCGCGCGCGTCGCCAAACCTGCATTCGATGCCCTGTCAGCCAGCACCTTGGTAATCTGATCTATCAGCGCCGAAACGCCGGCTCCGGTTTTACCCGATATGGCGCCGGTCGACTCCGGCAAAAGATCGGCCTTGGCACGCAAAATAACGTCATCAGACTCGACCACCAGCTCGGGCATCTGACCTTCATCAACAAGGAACACCCGAAGATCTGCTAGATTTGCGCGTTGCTTAGCACGATTGATACCGATGGATTCCACCGCGTCCTGTGTTTCGCGCAAACCCGCCGTATCAAGCACAGTTACCGGCAAACCCGCCAAATCCATGCGGACTTCGATAACGTCGCGGGTTGTCCCGGCAAATTCCGACGTGATTGCAGCATCACGTCCAGCCAACGCATTCAAGAGTGTGGACTTTCCAACATTCGGCGCACCCACGATTGCCACCTCAAAGCCAGAGCGAACACGCTCAGCCGTCGATACCCCGGCAATTTCCTTTTCAAGGTCAAAAATCACTGATGTTACAAGGGTCAGAACCTCTGGAGAAACATTAACCGGAACCTCTTCATCGGCAAAATCAATTGTTGCCTCCAACAAGGCCGCAGCTCGAATGAGTTTCTTTCGCCAACTTTCTGCTCGCCGCCCAAGATCACCCGAAAGGACACGCAGCGCCTGACGTCTCTGAGCTTCGGTCTCGGCATCAATCAGATCGGCCAAACCTTCGACCTGCGCTAGATCAAGCCGCCCGTTTTCCAGTGCGCGCCGCGTAAATTCACCGGCTTCAGATAACCGAACGTCATGGATCACCGACAAGCTATTCATCACCGCGGCGACAACGGCACTGCTCCCATGAACATGAAACTCAGCTGATTGTTCACCCGTAAAGCTGTGGTTTTCCTCGAAGGTCAGCACAAGCGCTTCGTCCAAACGCACACCTTGAGAATCGGTCAAAACCCGCACTGACGCTTTACGTGGGGTAGGGACGTCTCCAGCCAACGCTTGCACAACTTCGAACGCGTTCGGTCCAGATATACGGATTATCGCAACGCCAGCTTTGCCCTGCGCCGTTGAAAGAGCATAGATCGTATCCATAGGGTCGCCCCCGCAACACCACGTCAGGTGTTCATAGAATCAAAGAACTCGGCGTTGGTTTTGGTTTGCTTCAACTTCGACAACAGGAATTCCACGGCATCCGTGGTGCCCATCGGGTTCAAAATCCTGCGCAAAACAAAGGTTTTCTGCAAATCAACCTTGTCGATCAACAGATCTTCTTTCCGGGTGCCGGATTTCAAAATGTCGATGGCCGGGAATACGCGTTTATCCGCAATCTTTCGATCCAGAACAATTTCCGAGTTGCCGGTGCCTTTAAACTCTTCAAAGATAACTTCATCCATCCGGCTGCCCGTGTCGATCAGCGCAGTCGAGATAATGGTGAGCGAGCCGCCTTCTTCGATATTTCGGGCCGCACCAAAGAAACGTTTGGGCCGCTGCAGAGCGTTTGCATCCACACCACCAGTCAAAACTTTGCCCGACGACGGAACAACTGTGTTATAAGCCCTACCAAGTCTTGTGATTGAATCCAGCAAGATAACTACATCTCGTTTATGCTCAACCAAACGTTTGGCTTTTTCGATCACCATCTCAGCCACGGCAACATGGCGCGCAGCGGGCTCATCAAAGGTTGAGCTGATAACCTCACCCTTGACCGAGCGCTGCATGTCGGTGACTTCTTCAGGCCGTTCATCAATCAACAAGACGATCAAATAACACTCGGGGTGGTTCTTCTCGATGCTGTTGGCGATGTTTTGCAACAACACGGTTTTACCAGTCCGCGGCGGCGCGACGATTAGCGAACGCTGACCTTTGCCGATAGGCGCAACCAGATCAATCACACGCGAAGAACGGTCTTTGATCGTGGGGTCGTCGACTTCCATATTCAGCCGCTCATCAGGATAAAGCGGCGTCAGGTTATCAAACGCAATCTTGTGACGCGCGCGTTCGGGATCTTCGAAGTTAATCTGCTCTACGGTAGTCAGCGCGAAATAACGTTCTTGATCCTCTGGCGCGCGAATTTCGCCTTCGATAGTATCGCCAGTCCGCAAGGAATATTGGCGGATCGTATCCGGCGATACATAAATATCGTCAGGGCCGGGCAAGTAATTTGCCTCGGGCGAGCGCAAGAACCCAAACCCGTCTTGCAGCACTTCCAAGACACCGTCGCCATACACCGTCCATCCTTCATCAGCGCGTTCACGCAGAATCTGGAACATCATCTCGCCTTTGCGCATGGTCGAGGCATTCTCGATCTCAAGCTCTTCCGCCATGGCAAGAAGGTCTTTGGCGGCATGCGCCTTTAGATCAGAAAGATTGAGGCGGTCATCGGACATTATGGAAATCCCTAAGACACAAAATGCAAAGGCAATTGCCTGCGGATGTGTCATTGTCTGGTCTGGAAAATAGCTCACCCGGACGGGCGCTTAGGTCTACATAAACAGGCCTAAGCCCGGAGTCAACGATCCTAGAAACGCACCACGACGGCGACAACAATCAGAACCATCAGAACCGTCGGAACCTCGTTCATCATGCGGTACTGGCGGCCGGTCAGGCTGTTCTGACTTACGGCAAATTCCTTCCGGCGCAGCCCCAGCCAATGATGAAACCACGTCATCCCCAAAATGCTGGCACCTTTGACATAAGGCCAGACCGCCCCCCAATCAACGATGCCGGGCGTCACAACCAAAATCAACCCAGCTCCCCACGATGCGATCATCGCTGGGTTCATGATCACCCGCAGCAATTTGTCTTCCATGATCTGAAAAACTTCATCGCGGCTATCGCCTGGTATGGATTGTTCTGCGTGATAAACGAATAAGCGTGGCAAGTAGAATAGCCCGGCCATCCAAGAGATAACCGACATAATGTGAAATGCCTTAGTCCACGGATATAGCATAATTAGGAAATCGGTCATTCCAGAGCCCTCTTTGCTGACCTTTCTCTATAAATAAATATATAGATTAGAAAGGATGATGTTTTTTGTAGGGAGCTCAAGATCTGTGGATTAACACTTTGTCCCGGTTTTACTAACAAGCTTGGGGTTTCTGGGATAAAACCGGGGATATTCTTATTTTACCAACACTTACACGGAAAATTTGTTATTTTTCATAGGTTTGTGGATTTAAAACTTACTAAACCATGTGAATAAACCGTTGGGTTTTTCGGTGTAAATCACGCAAACCGTTGATCATCATTTTTTCCAAATCAACACATGAATGAAAGCCTGACAACGCAGTGAGACATACTCTCTTCGATTGATAAGTTGGATCGGTGTGGAATTATGGTGCGACTGTTCTTAAACACTCGTTAACATATCCAAGAGGTTATCCACATCATGTCGAAAATCGTATTGGCGTCGAGTTCGCAAATTCGCGCGCAGCTTTTGCAGCACGCAGGTGTGACCTTTGACGTCGTCCCGGCACGCGTGGATGAAGAAGGCTTTCGCGATGCCATGCTGGCAAGCGAGGCCAGCGCGCGCGACGTTGCCGATGGATTGGCTGAAATGAAGGCCCAAAAGGTCAGCTCCAAAAGACCAGATGATTTGGTCATTGGCTGTGATCAGGTTTTGAACTTTCAGGGCCAGTTGATCAGCAAATCAGACAGTCCCGATACCGCGATCGCGCAACTGCAAAAGATGCGGGGGCAGCGCCATGAGCTGTTGTCAGCCGCCGTGATTTGCGAAAATGGCAAGCCGATCTGGCGCCATGTTGGAGTGGCTCGCTTGATGATGCGCCCATTCTCGGATGAATACCTTGAAGCGTATGTAAATAGGAACTGGGACAGTATCCGGCATTCCGTTGGCGCATATAAACTGGAAGAGGAAGGTGTACGGCTTTTCTCTCAGGTTCAGGGTGATTACTTTACAGTTCTTGGGCTGCCATTACTTGAGCTGCTATCTTACTTGACGCTTCGGGGGGATCTGGACGGATGAGTCACGATAAAATTCCGCTGGCGGGCGTGATAGGCTCGCCCATCGCGCATTCCAA